>Ga0172363_10005253_pt1 | contig 10462 bp, 13 predicted proteins | sample LakKivs2_kivu2a2_FD_114541 | JGI IMG/M metagenome (GOLD analysis project Ga0172363, IMG submission 114541) | Sediment microbial communities from Lake Kivu, Rwanda - Sediment s2_kivu2a2 | ecosystem: Environmental > Aquatic > Freshwater > Lake > Sediment | place: Rwanda: Western Province, Lake... | reverse complement strand
TATGCTATGTATATTACGGATAATGAGCTAAATGAGGATATGGAAACTTTAGGTAATTCGCAAAAGTTATTTGCTCCCCCTATTCCGTGCCTTTATTTTGGAGGTCAATTAGCAAATAATATGACACTTATTCAGTCTATTAATAATGCATTTTGCCATAGTGTGGTTAGAAAAAAATACAAGTATATGTTGACCGTTGAGGATATTTACCACACAACGTCATGGCGAGATGGTGGTCTTAAGATTAAATTTACCATCAATAATTGTGAATAATTGCAAACAACTACAAACAACTACAAACAACTACAAACAACTACAAACAACTACAAACAACTACAAATAATTGCAATTATTCAGCAATATTCTTTTTTTGCTTTTCGTTAATTCGATCAATCATATCATCGATTTCTTGTGATTGAGAATCGTCATCATCCTGTTCAGCCTCTTTTTCTTTAGGATTTTTAGAATTGTCTTTGGACTTCTTGCCCTTTGCTGTAACTGCGGAAACACCTTCTTTCTTAGCAAAAGGCCACTTATTCTTGTTATAAGCATAAAATAGCAATATGCAAACTACTATAACAAGTCCTACTACTATAAATTTTGGTTGATATGCATATGCTTTTATCTTGTCTACCAAAGAAGACTTTACCGCGGCAACCGTTTTCTCCGCTGTTTCGCTAACAATATTTTGCTGTATATTTGTGCTCATGTTGAGATGATATAAGACTTTACCTAACTTCAATTATAATTATGTTAAGAACTTTAATATGTAAAAAAATAATACTTTTTGTTTATATGATGGTTATGATTTTATCAAATAAGGCTAGAAATATTCATATAAATTAGATTTGTGACTTAACAACAATTCTATATCCAATTGCTCTTCCCACATGTTCAGATTCACGAAATATTCGTAAGACATCTCCAGGACGCGCACCTAGCCAAGCCACCATAGGATCAGTAACGAATATTTGAGGCAATCGATTTTTGTTTGTACGATAATATTCGCAAAATTTATTAATGGACTGTTCATCAGCAATTTCATGCTTTGGCACCATAACGTGTTTAGGCACAACTATTGAAAATGTGTCATATGTGTAATTTTCAATATACGCGCGATGTTGCTTTTTATCTTCTCGAAGTTGCGTTTTAATGAAATTAGTAAATTCAAATTCACTAATAAATACAAGCTCTGTTTTATTTTCTAGATCCTCGGGTGTGACAATATTACGCATTAATTGCTTAAATCGAGGTACACTAAGTGCATAACTAGAGCCTGGTGCGATTAAAACTATTACAAATGGTCTTGCGCCATGTTTATCATTGCGTGTACCTTTAATCAATATATATTCGATAGTAGTCATGTGTCTCTTAAAATCCGTCTCATTAACAAAAACGTAATTATAAACTACATTTCGATATGCAAGCAAATCTTCGAGATTTTTATAAACTTCGAATGCAGTATAGCGTTCAAGTGAAATTCTTTGCATGTATGATACTTCTAACTCTTATATATCAATAGTTGTAATTATCAATTTTTAATTTATTATTTTTTGCTTAGTTTTTATCCCACTAAGTATACTGATTGATATACACGAGCAAGTGTGAACAATATGGAAGCTGTAGAAAAAGTAGTTAAATCAAACCCGACATTGGTCGCCGTAGCCCTGGCGGTCGCGGTTGTTTTAGTGGTCTATATGCTGTGGCAGGGATGCATGATTATGGGCATCCGTCTGCGCACACCGGCTGAAGGCATGGGTGCCGGCGGCCCTCAGGTAAATGATAATGCACTTCTCCCTGCAGGCTGGGAAGGCTATCACGTACGACGTCTTGAAGGCGTTACTGGCACTGGTCTCGATGGCGCCGATCTTGGCGATGCCTCGATTCGTGCCGCACTTGCGGTTGAGAATGCCCGCGAGCTCCGCCGCGAGCTTCAGTGCAAACCGGCCAGTGCCTACGTAGGCAGGGATGCGCGCAATCTTGTTGCCCGTGGCAGCGCCGCCAACCCGGAGGCTGCTGGCTGGGCCCTGGAAGGCATGACTAGCACCTCGGCCAAGCTTCGTGACGCGATGCAGGGTCTTTAAATTATAAAAACACCACAAATTTATGAGAATTAAGTTATTTATGTTATCCTTATCAGCAAAAATAATTTAAAATCAATGAACAAAAAAAAGTAATTTTTTTTGTTTTTTTTGTGTGTTTTTTTGGTTTGGGTTATACGTTTATTTTTTGCCGCGAATTTTGTTTAATTTTGCAAGTAAGTCAGAATTGGAAATAACTTCTGCCTTCTTTGTATATATTTCATCGCTATTAAATGTACAAATGTCATCGGTAGGTCGATCCGTTGAAGTAAAGTATTGGCCAAGAATGTGAGAAGTTTCTGCTGGATTACTTCTGCATTTGCTTATCACGCTCATCACTTCCTCAATTTTAGGGCGCCATTTATCAAGATATCCTACAACCTGACTTCTATAAGAATAATCGATTTTAAATAGTTTCCAAGGAAAAATTCCAAAGATAATTTCAGATTCTTCTAAAGCCTGGTTTATAATTCTATTATATTCTTCTTCTGCAGTAACTGTGTTGTACTGAAGGTTTTTGCTTTCAGTATAAATAATAGGCGAATATACAGCAGTTAAAACTTTATCACCATATAGTTCAAATATTTTCTCAACAATATCCGTAGGACACGATCCAATGTCAAGAATTTTAGATTTATCAGTTGTTGATTTAAACAACGAATCTGAGTTTGTTGGAATTGTAGTAAATACTTCACACTGTTCTCTGTTGTATAACGCAGCCAACGATTTTAGAGCAAGATTATTAGTTGCATTCCTGACTCCATGAGTAGAGAACTTAAACATCAAAAATCCATATGCAATTGGTTTGCAGTTTTTAAATTTATCATATGGCCAAAGAGTGTAATCATACTTGCTGTTATCGCCCAATTCTACCCATGAGCAACGCCTAAACACGCCTTGTGTAAAGATAGCATATGTAGCTAGTCGAATAGTGTCCATTCCAGCATAAATCTGCGGCAAATAGTAATCAGGTATTTCACCACTGTTTACATTACGAGAGAAAGGACATTTAAATTCAAAAAGTGCAATAATAGGCTCGGCTTCTTCATTCTCGCATGCACCCAGTGTCGAATGATAACCAACTACACCTATACCATCCGGTGAATATGATTGAGTGGGAAATCGCCCTTTAAGAAATGCTTCAGTGCCTTTGATAGTTGTATTTAAATCTCGAGAAACAAATTCAACAATAACTTCCTCGAAGATATTACCCCATCGTGTTTTAAAATCGCCGCTAAATTTTTTAAGCTTGAGTTTGGTCATAATTAGATCATAGATACTACTATATGCATTACGTCCTTCGATAGTAGCTTGTTCACTTCCGCCAATAGTTGTGCCTCTTACTTCCACCCATTCTGAACTTCCTTGTGCAAAGCCCCGATCGTTTAAAACTAGAAATTCGTCAATTTGACGATTAAGTAATGCTAACTCACCAATATGCGCTTTGCGCCATGGGGTTTGTATAGGGGTATATTCTTGTATAGGGTCTACGGTTTCTGTGTCCATTTATGTATCTCTAAAAAGATCAATTTTTAATTTGAAATTGAAAAAATACATAATAATATATATTGAAAGTTTTGTGCGTGGTGATAAAATCACAGCGATACAAAATCATATTACATCAATAATTGTAATTTGTTTGTAATTTGTTTGTGGTTATCTGTTGTTATTATAATCAATGACTTCGGTTTTTGTAGTATTACCTGATTCTTTGTTCTGTAATGAACAAGCATTAAGTCAATATAAATTTCATTCTCAAATATTTTTATGTGAAGATCCGGTTATTTTTAACAAGGATTCATCAAAGACTAAACTTGTAACTTGCAGAACCGCGCTTAAATCATATCATGTATGGCTAGATAAAGTTCTTGGCGAAGAACGAGGTCAACTGAAAAAAATAACTTATATCAATGTAGATAAGATTCTAGAAAAGGGCCCAACTGTTTTTGATTATTTTATTTCTATAGGATCATCTTTGCACATGTGGAGGCCAAATAGCATGTGGTCGTATGGAGAGGCGCCATACACCTACACATATGCGGGATTAAATGTTGTATTTGTTGAATCTCCTGCGTTTGTAATAAATTATAGAAGCGCCCGAGACGATTTTCGTCAACAACGGTATGCATTAAGCACGGTTCTTAACAAGATGGCGGAGAATCCTGAAGTTAAAAAAATATGTAGTGAATCTGCTGCTGCTTTTGTGATAGGAGGAAATGATGTAATAACTGCTGATAATCTGCTGCTGTCGGTGGTTGATGAAGTCAGTGGTAATTCCACATCATATATTAATGAGCATTTTCCTAATATCACTGGCAAAGTGACAAGTCAAATAACTAACTGTAGTCAAGCAGATAATTTATTGCGCAAATTCATAGAAAAGATTTTACCCACTTATAAAAATGGCGACATATATGTTTTATTAGGTGCATTAAATATTGGTTTATTAGAACCGGTTAAAGTGCTTAAAATTGTGTCAGCGTGCGCAGTAGATGTGCTCTGTAAACATGCATTTGCTCAGGATATGGCACGTCGAGAATATCGTCGCATTTTATATTTGGTTGGTATGGAGCATCTGATAGAAGTAGCCGATGCAAATAAATTACTGGCTCAAAATGACGCTGGAGTTGGTGAAATCACTTTCAAAGATAAATACCCTTCAACATTGTATAATCGAATTGTCAATGGCAAGTTTATGCCGCAAGAAAGTTGGATAGATTTGTTGTCGTGGTGTATTGTCAGTGGTGTAGATGATAAAGTTATAGTGACCATTGGCAAAAAATTACCATGGGGGTTTGACTGGAATATGCAAATAAATCAAAAAGAAATGGTAAAAAAATATCGGCATTTTAAATTAAGTGAGAATATGCCGGTGGATGCATATAAAGTGTTGCTGTCGCTTAACGAGCTAGCTTCAAAATCGGCCGAATAAACTTCAACATGCGCTCATGAACATCTACGCATTTTATATCTTCTAGACTCATCCAACGCATATCGCTTATTTCCATAATTTGATCATTTGTATCAAAATTAATAGTGGGTTCAAACATGGAATTAGCAATAGCAATATAATATTTGTTGTCGTATCTTATGTCATCATCAGTCCAGCTGAGTGTTCTTTTAATACCTGTAAACCTGTACATACGCTTAGAGACGCCGGTTTCTTCCATAAATTCTCTAATTGCACAGTGCATATCAGGTTCGGATTTAGTTTTTTTCCTGCCTTTTGGCATTTCCCAAATACAGCGCTGATTCTGTGAGCGCGAAATCATTCTTTTAAGCCGCAGTCCTTGATCTCCCATCAATAGAGAATCAAATCTATTTTTAGCAATTAGATAGAATGGCGGTTTTTCACTATTTAACCAGACTCGATACCACATTCGGGCAAAGTCCATGCTTAATATATCAATCTTCTCTTCTACTGTCATATTATTTAATAATTTCATAATTATAGGTTGGCTTTTATATTGATCCGAGGGATACCTACCATGAATAAAATCGCCATAAGCGTATGTGTATCTTTTGCACACCATTAGAACTTCTTTTTTAACCTGCGAACCAGAACTTTTATTAAATCTGATACAGCAAATACCAATAGATTCTTTTACGTTTACTTTGTTTTTAGATAGGTCATTAAAGATATTAGGAGAATTCATTATAAGATAAGTATCCTGCCGTTTAATTGAAAATCATCTTCATTATTAATATATAATTTAATATTTTTTAAACTTTATTGTGCGATAAATATACACTATAATCTTATTAGGTGCAAGAAATAATCAAAGAATGCCTGGTGGTAATATTACAGATGCGCTTACTGCGCCGTTTAACCAAGCCCCTAGCCGCTTGATGTTTGCTTTAGTTGTTGTTTTAGTACTTGTTTTAGTTGGCGTCCTCGCGTTTGGCGTTGGTGGACACCTTTTGGCCAACAAGGGCGTTGGTGCCGGCCTGTGGGGTGCGGTACATCTGGGTCCGCGAGAAGGCCTTGTACGTGTAGCTGGACCTAACCATGAAGGAATGGCGCCGCTGCCGCGTCACCGATATCCTCGCCCGCAAGTTATGGGTGAGTCGACCGGTGCTGGTGTATGGGACACCGCTGCTGGTCAGAAGGCAATTGGCGGTGATCACATGACTATTATGGGCTATGAAGACAAGTGGGTGCACGGAATTAACGCCGGCCGACCTCTTTCAACTTTGTAAATGCAAAAAGTATAAATGTGTGTTTGAATAAATCACAAAAATTATTTTTTATCTTTCTGTTACCTACAATATACACAATATATACGTTATGAACGTAGGTGATAAATTATTATTGTTAGTTGCTTTGGCGATTATTTTGTTAATAATTGCAAGCGGGTTGCTGAGCATAAGTGCGGGACCTGTTGCAATTGGCATTGGAAATCCTAAGGCACTGGCTCGATTAACTCCTAAAAGCTTTGTTGAAGGATATAGTACATCGGTGCGAGCAATTTCGGGACCAAAGGGAAATCAAAATGTTGTTTATTTAGGTGGCAGCAATAAGGGACAGGGTTGGTTCTGGCCTGAAGGAGAGTATCGAGGAATTGCGCCTTTGTGGAATGGTACTAACTACCGTGATCTTGCGCGTGAACGTTGCAAGGGTTCAACTGACCCGAAATGTGGACAGGTTTCTGAGCAAGAATATTTTAATATCATGAACGGTGCTTAAAAATCGGAAATCATTTGCAAAAAATATTTTTTTTGGTATTGTGTTTTTTGATATTGGGTTTTTATGTGATTTAATTTGTGAATTTTCGATATTGATTAAGCAAAATAGCGCACAGAAGATCATGCATCGTCTGATCCAAATAACGCTCACCTTCTTCAGAATTCATTTCCTCGATATCAAAATCAATATAATCTAGGTCGCCAAAACGGCGAGACTTATGCTTGTTCTTGTAAGGCTGCTCCGGTGAACTATAAATCCAGCTTGTAGCAATAAAGTTGCGACAGTCTTTAGAATGCAATGCGCTAGGATTTCGTAGAGGATTGTGATAGTAGTCGCAATTTTCTTTAGTGCACTTGCTACCATACAAGCAGTTTTTAATTTTAACTGGATCTTTTTCCTTTGTGTAAATTTTACCAATATTACCGTGAATAAACATTCCGGCGATAAGGATAGCAAAATGATTATTAGATTCTACATAATATAAAACACCAGGGGTCATCTTATTACGCAGATCAGACCAGGTTCCAACCTTGATTGCGTTTAATGTATACTTGGATGTAATAGGTACTTGAGAAGGCGCCACTGCTCGTAGGGATTTATTAATAACAGTGACTGTTTTATTTTCTGCTTCGGGTTCATCACTTTGCGTGAATTTTTCAGGGCTTATTTGCTTGATGTTGTTATGAGCAATAGCAGCCAAAAATTTAGGTGGTGCCGGAGGAGATGTGACTGACGTAGTCGACGAGGTATTAACTGTAGATGGTAAAGCGATGGTGACTGGCGAAGCAACAGGAAGTGCACTAGGTGCATGAGGCTGTGAAATCATTTTAATAAGTTCTAGGTCAGATTCATGTTTAGCATTTAGAATATCGCGCTTATTTGAAATACTCTCAGATAAATTGCTAATTAATTTTGATGCATTATTCAACATTTGAATATAACTCTCTCGTGAGCGGAACCTTTTTACATCAATAATTTCAGAATTTTGATCTTGATTATGAACTATCGCGAATGTCTCTTCGACATTGCGAATAATAGTGGCCAGATGTTGTTCAATACTCATATGTTATTGATACGCAATTATTATATTTATGAGGATTTTTTAAATGATAATCGACACATAGAATATCAACAAATTGTTTACTTTTTTATTTTTTACTCTTTTTGATTGTATTAATATATACTGCAGTAAATTTGAAGATGAAAAATATTACATATATTGCGTTAGCAGTTGTGCTAGTGATATTATTTGTGGTACTAAGTGGTGTTAACGGTGCCAATTACGTAAAAGTTTATAATGAAAAATTTACACAAAACCAATTAATGACTATGCTGGAACCGCAGAGCAATGGTATTCCTCCGGATACCGCAGTTGCTGCGGCGTTTTCAGGCGACTTCTCAATGGCGCAGCCTGGCGTGCGAAATATTATCATATATAATCCTCGTGATAATCGAACCGAAGGATTTGTTCGTGATACCGTTCCATTTACCGGAAATGAGAGACCTTTGTTTTATCAGCCTAATGTGATAAGAATAAATGAACAATGCAACGGATTGGGTTATTAATTGGAAAGGACTCAATATGAACAAAATATTTTTTGATATTGTTATTGGTTTTTATTTTGTGTGTTGTGTGTTTTGCGTTTTTTATTTTATGTTATCGGGAGGTTCAAGACTTTTTGCATCTATAGTTGATAAAGGATCATTTCTAAGTAATCCCATTGTACAATGTTTACAAACTACTCGACGAAACAAGGAGTTATATGATTTTAATTTAATAGGTGCAGTCATATTAATGCATTTCTCGCATACAATCTCTTTGCAGCTTAAACATGAATATGCTCGAGGTAATATATTATTATCAGGTTTAGTCAATGGAATCATCGTATGTGTAGCCTCATGATTAACATCAGTCTCAATATCGGGCGAAGGTACAAATTGCAGAGTCTCCTTAAAACAAGTTTCACATAAATCAAAACTACAAGTTGGAGTAGAGCAATCTTTGCAAGTATAGAAGTTTGAAAGATTTTGTTCAATATGTTGATGACATTTATCGCACGATCTTTCACGAAATAATTTACATTTTGAGTTGCAGTTATTACATTTCTCTATAATATCGTCAACTTTTTTAATAAACGGCTGTCTTACTTTAGTTGGATTAATATTCATTTTTATAAATATAAAACAATAATATATATATTTAAATATAAAAACAAATTAGCAGTTTGGTATATTGTTGACATTGTTAATATTGTCTATGAAGGTATTATTAACTGTAATTTTAATAATAGGCGTATTGTGCCTTGCATGGTATATAAGTAAGGAAAGCACATTACTTAAACAATATCTGCCGGCAGAAGGACTTATGTCAAGTGTACATGATGTAAGTATTAAGCCCGGAGATACTGTTCAAAGTGCGATTCCAAGAGGCGGTAGACTGTATCCTATTTATGAATTGCCAGCTGAAGGTTGTGTAGTTAAAAAGATCAATCCATATGCACGAGGATATTATAAATACGGTTGCCCTACTGGCGAATGCTGCAAAAAGAGTTGCTGCCAAGTAATGCCGGCAAAGTGTACTGCGGGTGGCGGTGTATTTAGTACACGTTTTGGTAATGAAGGCCCTCCAGTCACGGGAGAAATTCCGATGCAAAAGATGGGTAAGCATTATGAAGCTTGGGATAAGGGAGATATGAACACGTGTGATTTGTGCCCTACGCCATATGCTTGCCCTGGGTGCCATCTTGATGTAATGTAAATAATTAAAAATTATATTATTAAATTATTTCCTCAATTGTATATAATTGGGCAATTAGACCATTAGAATAATTGGACGAATAAACAATTAGAATAATCAAACACATGCACAAGGAATTTATTATTATTGCATTGCTAGTGGCATTGGTAGTATGCTTATGCGGAGCCGGTGTTATTGAAGGAATGACCACGGGATATCCGCGTATCAGGTGCCCTCCGGGACACGTATATGATTTAGATATTGGGTGCGTACGAACTGCACCGGTAACGTTGGTGCGCAGCAACGGAGAATTGTTGCAAATCTAATTTCGTTATCATAGTGTTGGAGACTCTTATTGTGACCCCAATCACAACTCTATTTACAATTTGTAAATTTAACAATTTGTACATAAGAGTATATAAATAGTTTTTTTATTACTCTTGACATAAATTGCTAATAATGAGCTATCCTAAATTACCCAAACTTTTTGATCTCGATGAAATTGTTGAGTTTAACAATAATCTAATTTCTCGAAAGGAATTCAATCAATATGCAGGAGAGGGTGATAGAAATTATAAAGACCCAAATGAATATGATGCATTCCGCGAAAAATACTTGCATATCCGTGGACATCAATTATTTTGCAAGAATCTGATAAATCCCTATACGCCATACAAGAGATTTTTGCTCAACTGGAAGACAGGCGTAGGTAAAACCTCGGCGGCGTTAACTATCGCTAATGAATTTATTAAATTGTTTCAGAAACTTTATAGGCAGCAAATTATTCAAAATGGGCCAACAAAACAAGGTTATCAATTAGCCGACAAAGAGACGCCTAGTGTTTTTGTAATTGGCTTTACAAAATTAAATATTATTAAGGAATTATTAAAGTATCCTGAATTTGGTTTTATTAGCATTGTTGAACGAGATGAACTGTCTCGTTTGCAAAAGCTTGCG
>Ga0172363_10005252_pt1 | contig 10462 bp, 6 predicted proteins | sample LakKivs2_kivu2a2_FD_114541 | JGI IMG/M metagenome (GOLD analysis project Ga0172363, IMG submission 114541) | Sediment microbial communities from Lake Kivu, Rwanda - Sediment s2_kivu2a2 | ecosystem: Environmental > Aquatic > Freshwater > Lake > Sediment | place: Rwanda: Western Province, Lake... | reverse complement strand
TCTTTCGGCAGCAGCGCGTTGCGCATCTTGAGCAAGACGTTGTTGAATATCGGCTTGTCCTGTTCTAATATTAAATAAATCGGCCTCTCGTTTTGCACCAATATTGCGCTGTTGAACATCTTGTCGCCTTACTCCTTGAGCCTGAGCAAATCTATCAATAGCACTAAGTCGTGTTTGTTCAACACCAAGTCTTTGCTCTTCAGCCGCACTAAGACCTCTCATGTAATCACCAAGAGCAGCACGTCTTGCTTCTTCTTGACGAGCATTGGCACTAAGAGCTTGTTCTGCAATATTAGCGGAGCTTGAAATTCCACCCGCTATTTTAGCAGCAAGACTCGATCCTCCACCGGCTCTGCCAGCGACTTGTTCAGCTTGCTGAATTGAAGCAAGTTCTTTTTTTCTTTCTTGAAGACCACGTAATCTAGCTTCTTCAAACTGGGCACGAGTATCAAGCCCAGTTTCTGCCATTCTTTTTAAACTGCTTAAACCGGCCCGCTGTTTTTGAGAAAACTCCGAAGAAAGAGCCATCTCCGCTAACCGGGGTGCTTCTACTTCAATAACCTTTTCTAATTCAGGTGTATAAAGACCGGCGTCCTTTAAACTACGAAAAACAATATGTTTAGCAGCATCCGGACCAACATCAGGTAATTTTTGTATTTCGGCGTAAGCTCGGTTCATCGCTTCTCGAGCGCGCCTTCGGTCGCCTGCAGAAGCAAAATGCCCAACAATACCCCCAACAATTGGGGCAGCCACTGAGGTTATGGCAGCGGCAGTTAACATTCCACCAAACGGCATATATTATAATTCCTTTGCTAAATGAAAATATTGTTCAGGAGGGTTTTTAAATCCCAAAGATAAAAACAACGAGTTTAACCCAAAACGAGGGGTAGAAGAAAGAATCATTTTTCCACCAAGACCCTTGGCGGTTTTTTCCAATCTTTCAATTAAAACACATAACGCCTTATTTTTCAAGCTTTTATCTTTAATATCGGGATTACTTATAACACCCTCAATCCAAAACATAGGCGTTTCGCCTAATTGATAAACAAACCCGGCACAAACGTCGTCAACAATAAAAGAAGTTTTTGGAATAAAAGAAAAAGGAGTAATTGGCAGTTCCCATTTTACATACCAATTAACTAAAGTGCTATAATTTTCAGAAGTGATTTTTTGAATATTCATATTATTCTGTTTTTTTCTTAAACGTAGAACCCGTTCCGTAACGTTTAAGAACTTCCTCTAATGCTGCGATTCTTGCAGCGTCAGCCGGATCTTGTCCAAACTTTCGCCCGCCCGTTCCAAGAAATCCCTTTCTGCCTTTATAAACTTTACGATCGGCAAGCATGTTTTTTAACTGATTAGCAAAATCAACATTTAGTTTACCGGTTGTTTTATCGTAAAGATCTCCACCTAAAAAGCGATTCATTAAATCACGATTAACAGCGCTTCCACCGTACGACTCGGCAAAGAAAGGACCAGCCCACCGTTTTTGAATAGAAAATAATTGATTTCTAAGAGCAGCTTTACGATCGGCAAGCATGTTTTTTTCTAAGGCAGTTAGTTTTGGATCTTGTGAATGGTACGAAGCGCTGGTTATTTCGTCTTGAAGTCGCGCCTCCTCTTCTTTAAACCTTTGCAATTTTACCTTTTCATCTTCGCTTATTATACCACCAAAAAGACTTTCAAACGAGTCTTTTTGTTTTCGAAGAATATCACCAATGTCGCCTTTAAACCTAAAAGCAGCAGACGGATCTCTGGTTGAACCAGCTTTTTCAACATCTGTTTGAGAAAACACGTCTTGTTGACCCGACAAACGACGTAATGCGTTTAATTTTCGAACCTGTTCTTCACTAGCAACACTTGCTTCGCTAATTTCAGAAGGATCTCTTGCTCCAATTAGTTTAGCAATTTCTTCAGGTTGCATTCCGTAAAATTGCGTATTTTCATCAATTCCAAGAGATTTTAATGCCCCCAAAGTTTCGTTTGAAAGTTCTCCGGCGGTCATTTCTTCTTGAACTTTTTTGCTTAAATCAGAAAGTTTTTTTTCGTAATCAACCTTTTGAGCTTTAACTCTGGCCAATTCTTGCGCTTCTGTTGCCCCTACTTTTTGAGAAAGAGCACGCGACTGAGCAGTAATATCAGCACCCGCCTGACGAGCCTTAGCTTCGGCAACTTCTTGTTGAGATAAAACGTCTTCAAAAACGTCTGCGGATTGTCTTTTTGCTGCAGCGAGATCTTTTGCGCTTTTTCCCAATAATAACGCATCTAACGCAGCTTGACTAGCTGTATATTGTCTTTCTCCTCTGCCGTAAGTTCGCTGAAGAAGGTCCATTCTTCCGCCAACAGATTGAGCCTCCTCGCCCATTAGTCGAGCACGTTCGGCTTGTGCCTCTAACTCTGCGTAATCTTCAAGCCCAGTTGGTCCGGTATATTGCCCACCAACAGCGGTTTGATACGCACCGAGCGTTGCCGGATCAAATTGAGGAGCAATTGCGCCAGAAGGAGGTTGAACCGGTTGAACTAAAATTCTTAAAACGGATTGAGATGGTTGACCCGAAATCACTCCTTGAGCGGCGTCCGTAGCCGTTCCGTATGCTGTGCCATATTGTTGTTGCGCTTGCCCCAGCTGTGTTTCAAATTTTTGTGCAGCTTCGCCGGTTTGTTGTTGAACGCGTTGACCGGCTTGACCGATCTGCCCGACCACTTGTTGTCCCAAACGACCGCCAACATTGGCCCGCATAATGCGACTAATACCGGTAAATCCAGTACCTTTTCGTTGTCCAACGGCTTGAGCGCCTTTGAGTTGTTCCGAAGTACCCGGCGCTCCTTGCACAACGGGCGGAGGAGTAGGCTTGACCGCAGGAGCTTGCGCCGCCGGCATTTGCTGAGGAGTTTTTGGTTTGTTTGGATCGTTAGGATCGTTAGGGTTCCAAGCCATTATATAAACCTGTTATATATAGTTGTTAAAAAACGCAGCTTTAACCTTCAAAAGCAACCAAAGTTACGTTAAATCTTTCGTTAGCAGGAAGCCCTTTTACTAAAGTTAATGTAACTGCTTTATTTTCTTGTGTAAAAGACACAAAAATGCCAGAAGTAGGCGTTATTGTTGGATTTTTTATATGTAAAACATTTAAAACCGAAATACCTAAAATACGGTTAGGCGAATCAAGATAAAAAACAGTTCGCACTTTCGGAGCGCCGGTTTCGTCCACTTCGATTAAAACTTCTTTAACCGTACATGCTATATTGTCTTTTAAAGAAACGGCTTTATTAAGGGTTTGATATAAAACTTCAATACCGTTATTTATAGAAAACGAAAGCGGTTCAATCAAAGAATGAAATTCTTTCGCATAATCGGCTTTAACTAATCTCTTAAAATTAGGCAATTTCATTAATTTTTACCTATATGCTCTGGTTGATTGATTAATTTCACCGGTGAGAGTAACACCATAAATCGCAAATTGCTCTCTGGCTACTCTATGAGAAAATCCAACATTAATATATCTACAGCGTTGACACTGGCGAGGAATAAATGTCCTAAACGGAGCGCTGTTAGAACCTCCGCCGAAAAACCCCGCGCCAAAATCGCTGTGTCCAAAAATACCGTTACCGTCGCCGTTAAAAGTAACCGGAATTAATTCCGGCAATAGGTCAGTTGAGAAATCAACTTCGGCTCTAGTGAAGGCTTTATTTGCAAACATTACAGTGGCTTCTCTAAGGTGTTTAATACCAAGAGGATCGCCCATTGTAAGCGGAGTATAGGTAAACGAACACGGAATCGCTTTGAATACGGTAATAGTACCGACAACATATTCAAGAGCAAGATTTAAAGTAATCGTTTTAGTGTTAATATCAATTGCGTTAATAATAGCTTCCTGAATTGTATTATTGTCGATTGGACGATAATTGCTAAACGCAACCGTTGTGTCTGCATTTAATCTTAAAATAATCAGATTATAACAAATCTTTAAATCTTCAAAATTGCTGTCATTGGTAACTAAACTACCGCCGGTTCCGGCAACTAATAAATCAACTGGAATTGTAAACTCTGTTCCAGAAGTAACCGTAACCGCAAAAATTCCATTAACTTCCGACCGAGTATTTCCGGAAATAGTAATAATTCGTCCAGTTTTTAATCCATGAGGAGAACTCGTTGTTATTTTAGTTGGGTTTTCAATAGAAGCGGTTGAAATTGAAACTCCTGAAATTGAAGCAATATCCGTTGAATACACACTTGTTGACAGGTCGGCGTCTAATTTAGCGGCAAGAGCAACGAGCTTTGCTCGCATATTACTACCAGCTTGCGCAGCGAGAGTGCTGTAATAATCTGAGCTAGGAACACCCGGATCGGTATCCAGCTTTTGAAGTAGTATATTGAATTCATAAACGGTAATGGTTTGATCTTGAACTACAACGTCGCCCACGGTCAACCTAGTAACAGTAGAAAGAACTATTTGTTTTGAAGTAATGGCATTTTGTAGGATATTAAAGTCGAGTTCTCGATCAGCGTAATCGTATCGAGTGAAATCTTTACGTTCTTTTTCAATAAAATTAATGTCACCCGCCCCAAGATAAAGTTTATCGTCCGCTGGATTTAAAATCCCACAGGTTGCAGTTTTATCTACAGTAGTCCAAGAGTTAGTTAAATTACTGTAACGAAAACCAATCGTACCAACGGTATCTGATACTTCATTGGTTGTATAAACGGTGTAAGAATTGTCGGACTCATAGCCCACGCCCCAAGTTGCGGTTTTAAAATTTGTAAATTGACTAGACGCTTTTTTAAGAATTTCAGTGTCAATTGGGCGAGAAATTATGCTAACTCCAGCTTCGGTGATTGTTGAAATTCCTTGTGTAGTCCAGCCGTAAATTCGATTGTTTGCGACGGCAATTGAATCCGGGGCAAGTAAAATACAACTACTGTCAAAAAGTGCAACGCTAAAAGGCGCTATTTCTCCCGATATGCGATATAATCCGTCTTCTTTAAAAACAAAAAGCGAATCACGAAGGGGAAAAATCCTTAAAATAGCCTTGTCGGTAGCCCCAATATCCAGATAATTTAAAATCGGAACCGCTTCGGGTTATTGAAATTTAGAATAATAAACTCTATGTTTTTGTTCTTCGTCGGTAGAGTTTTCTGAATTTAAAATGGACTCAAACGCCCCTTTAGTGCCATTGACAGTTACCGGAAAACTTGGTGTTATATAAAATTGAGCAACATTGACGTATTTAATTTGATGAATTCCATCTATTGAAGGAACTGAATCCGAATTTGTGATGATGATTTTTTCACCATTTAATAATCCGTGGTTTGCTGATGTTGTAATTAAAACATCGGCGCCAGAAAGAATCTGAGTTATTAAAGAAGTGCTTGGCGATAAATCTGGACTAAAGGACTGTCCAATAATAGTATCACTGCCCACCACCGTGAAATCCGATGAACTAAGCGTTTGTCCCTCTAAAAGAAAAGAGCCCGGAGTTGTTCCAGTGCCAGAAAGATAAAAAGCGTTTATCAACTGGTTAGTGTTGTTATTAATAACTTTAATAAGACTTTTAGTTGTTTCTTCAATTGCAATACCGGCAGAAGTATTTGGTGAAAGAAGAACTTTATCTTGAGAAACGTTTTCACCTTGACCTTGTTGAGAAGTAGTCACAGAAAAACCAACCGGCATCGTTCCGATGGTCGCGCTTGCGGTTTCTCCAACCTCTAAATTTGTTATAGTTACAGTCGAACCCACTAACGTTGCGCTAAAATCAAGCATGTTGTTATTTAGCGCGTTCTTAGTTTTTTCAGCAACGACAGCCGCTAAATCGGTAGTATTGACGGCCACTAAAATCCCCGTTTTATTAGCGAGAGAAGTCACCGTAAGCTTAGGATCAGCAGAAGTTCCGACTTGATACCAAACATAATATTGCGTTTGGTCATTTGCGGAGTTCAAAAGAAAATAATTAGAAGCACCAGAAGAACTTAATACGCTGGCGTTTGCGCAAATCAGTTGAGTTATTTCTTGTTGACCAAGAATAAACGTATAAGTGGTACTTTTTTGGTCATCGGCTATTGTCAGTTTATACGGATCAAGCGGGTTATAATTCAGAACCATCGTTTCAACACCGATTAGATCAAGTGTTTTTCTTTGTCTGGTTCTAGTGTTTGAAAAAAAAGTGTAACCTTTAAACGAATTTATATCCAAACAAAAAGGAGGAACATCGTTTGCCTGTAAAGCTCCTTCTCCAGACCTTTCGTTTGTGTATAAAATAGCACCCGAAGCGGCGATTGATTCGGGGGTACCGTCAATAAACGAAACTTGCTTGGTTAAAAACTCTCCGGAAGTAGGAAATTTTTCTTCTACTTGAGAATATTCTTGAATAATTCCAATGTCATTAATATTTGTAGAACCGGTTGCGCTATAAATATTTGTTCTATAAATTTGATAAAAATACGGGTTTTGATCGGGAATGCTGGTGTAGGCTAAAATTTCTGGTGGAATTGTGAAATTTAGCAAAACAGAAGCGTTCGTTGTTATTGCAATATTTTCTAAATACTGAGTATACGCGGTGGTTGCAACAATCGCGTTTGGTCGATCAGAAATAAAGTTTTGTAGTTTTATAATGATATTATCTAAATAATCATTTAAAGAAACAAGTCCGTCATTTGTTGCCGGGGAGGTCTGTTCAACGGGTTCTTCTATTGCACGAAATTCATGGCTTTCAATTTTTGCAGTTGAAAGACCGTCAATATAAACGTTCCAACTCCCAGCACTTCCCGCCTGAGTCACTACTTTTGCTGCGGTTCCGGAGCCGCTTATTGTTATCGGCGCTCCGTCTAGTGTGGTTGAAATTTTAAACGAATTTGTTGTTAAACCCGAAGAAAGAATATAATACGTGTTTGACGAAAATACACGAATCATTGTACCAGTTCCAGTATTAGTTAAAGGAACGGCGGCTCCATTAGCAGTTTCGGCTAATTGGAAAGTTGTAGGATTGGCGTTTATAACGTAATATTGAGTATTTGTTGAAATACCAACGGTAGTGTTAATCGCGGTAAATTGAACTCTATCCCCATTAGAAAGACCATGAGGTAAATTTGCAGCCGAAGACAGGGCGATAACATCATCGGCAACAACGCCCGAACCGTTTGTAAATGTTATAGCAGATCCGCCAATAGAAGTTGACAAAGTAAAAGTATTTGTGCCAGTAGAAGTAACATAATAGACTTTGTTCGGTAAAATATTAGTAGAAGTTGTTATACTACTAAATACAATCGGAGTATTATTGGGTATACCGTGAATAGAAAAATTGACGGTACTAGGAGCGGTAAATGTTACACTTGCTCCATTTAATGTATCAATAAATGAAACGCCTTCAGATGTTACTGATGTAGATGGCAGAAACGAGACTGTTTGTCCGGCGGTATATCCGTGATTGGAAGAAACGACTGTTTTGCTAATGGCACTTTGCATTGTGCCGGTTCCGTCGTTTGTAAGCGGAAGGGCGCTCCCGCCCGAAGTCGAAGCGACTTGAAAAGTATTGGTAGTTGGATTTATGACATAATACGGAGTGTTTATTAAAATTCCGGTTGTTGTCGTAATGGCAGTAAAAACAACAATGTCTCCATCAAGAAGACCGTGAGAATTATAAGTTACGGTATCTGTTGAGTCTTGGAATGTAACCGAAACCGAGTTTAATTGAGTTGTTGAATACGGTCGTTGTAAATTAATTTTAAAAGTGTCGTCAGTTTGTCTGACAACTGTGTATGTTTCGTTTGGGTTGTTATCAATACTTGGAACAGAATTTGTTCCATTAATAACAACTTTTTGACCAGTTTTTAATCCATGACCAGCACATCTAATTATACAATCACCAGTTCCTTGAACCGGAACGGTTAAAACTTCAACAATTGTTCCGCTTACTCCAACTGGATTTGTGTTTGAATAATTTTTTGGAATAAACTGTATGGAAGATGAAGTTACTGCTGTAATAACTTGGTCTGTATTTAGTCCTTCAATTCCTTCTGGCGGAGAGCCCGTTCCAGATGTAAATCCGTAAACGGAGGTATCTTTATCAACTGGAATATTAATCTTGTCTCCGATTTTAAAATAATCGGTAGCAGGAACCCCGCCTCCCGGAATAGTAAAATTTACAGTAACAACTCCAGAGGAAGCGGTTGCGCTTGTTAAGTCTAATGGTAAATAAGCGGTTCCAGCGCCGCCGTTTGTCGCAAACAATAAATCTTTGTCTAACTTTTCGGCTACATCAATTACATTTTTTCTTAAATCAACTGCTTCACCTAAAATGGGTAAAGCCAACGAAGAATAATTTCCGTCGTTTAAAAGACTAACAGACGGAGAAATTAAAGTGACATTATCTAGTTGTAATAAAAAATTAGAAAAATCACGAAGTGTTGATTCTAATAAAGGATTTAAAACAGTAGAAGCCTCGCTTGGTGTTCCCAAAATCAAGTTATTACTAACGTCCTTGGTTCCCCAAACGATTTTGTATGAAACTCCGCTATCGGACGGCAAAAAACCGGAAACGTTTCCAAGTGGAGCAACTAAATTTGTGTTTAAATCAAGAGCCTTTACGCCGCCAGCTTGTGTTACTTTTGAAACACGAAGGGTGTCTGCCGATTTTGCAGAAATCTTTTTAACTCCTTCAGAGGTAGTTAGATAAAGATTGCTATTTGCTTCAATTGATTTAATCCGAAGTCCGGATTGAGACTCAATTATTGAAGCGTCAAGAGAACCAACCGCTTCTTTAAAGCTAAAAAACGAAGTTACTCCAGCATTATTTAATCCATCTTCGTATTGAAGACGATTTGAAAAATGACGAAGTAGCTTGTTTTTATACGTCAGCAGTTGCTTACAACGGTCGCTGGAGCTTCCCATTGCTGTTCCATAAAGCGCGTATCCACGACGCGACTCAATAACGTTGTCGCGACGAATGATGACGTTGGATGCTTCTACCAAACTTCCTGGAGCAACTTCAAGCTGATTAGGCGAAAAGTTAAGTCCAAGAGCTTTGAGTAGTGGAAGAGAAGGCATAAACCCTCTTAGCTACTAGGCCAAGAAATTAAAATAACAGAAGCAGATGGTTCGCTTACAACAAATCCATTTTCTATTAAAAAAGCTTTCAGTTGTGTAAGTTTTTCTGAACTTAGTTGGTGTCCACCCTTGTCGTATGTGTAACTTGTGTTTCCAAGATCAGCTTGAGCTTGAATTCTTGCATCAAGAAATTCAACGGCGGCTTTAAATACCGAACTATTTGCTACTCTTTGAGCGGCTTGGGTTGCTCTAATAATTGTAAGTGCCATATTTATTTTTCCTTATTTAAGTTATTGAAATTACATGCGTTTACGCACGCCCATTTTTCCATAGCGGAGTATGCTATGCCTAGAAGTAATTTTCTGCGGAGCACCGTCAACGCGGTTATTTAACAAACTACCTTGTCTGTATTCCATTTCTTTGATCTTCTCGTTTGCCATTGCAAGCCCTGCTTGATCGCCCAGTGAGGCAAGAATACGCGCTGCTGTTTTTTCAGCAAGCATATTGTGAAGATCAGGTGGAAGCTGTGGAATAATGGATTCTCCTGCTAAACAAATATAATCCCCAACCTGAACTCCAGCAATCAATGGAGGAAAATTATATCCCGTCGAAAGTGGTACAAGCAAGTCGGATTTATTTACTTTTACGTTATAAACACTAGAAGAAACAGTAGAGAACGCTTTAGTTCTAATGTCAAAAACATAAGTTTTATGACCTGGTTTTGTTTGAAGGAAATCGATTTTCGTTCCGATGCCACTATATAACGGAGAAGACTCAGTTTGAATATTAAATCCAAGAAAAGAGGAGACAGTAAGAGCAGTTTCATTTAATGCAACAAAGGTTGTGGTTATATCATCAAAAGTACAAGTAACAGTTGCACCACTTACAGCTGCAGTTAATCCACTAATAGCCGCTAATGTAATTGCAGATTGAATGTTTGCAGCAGTAGCGTTTGCGTTTACTCCAACTAAAACAGTAATATCAGTTGGAACTGGATTAGGAGATTGAGTTGCAAGCGTAATTGTGATTTTATCACCCGCAACAAATGCGCTATTATCAGAAACAGTGATGTCTTGAGTAAAAGCAACAATTGATGCAGAACGATCATTCTTTACCAATTGATTTGGGCGCATGAAAATAAAGAAATTCAAAAATCCAGTTGGATCGCCAATAACGCTGGGGGTTAATACAACGTCATTGTTCTCAATGTAAAATTTGTGAATCGCTTGATTTGCGCCAATATTGCGTTGAAAGAATGCTTTATCGTCAGCACTAATGCGGGTCATTTCAAAAAAATTACCTGCAGAATCTGTCCACATAAGATCGCGAAGACGCATTCCAATTGCCCTATCGGGAATTGAATAACGACTGATATTGGAAACTAGAGGCGTCTGTACGCGATATACGAAGTATTCTTCGTG
>Ga0172363_10005243_pt1 | contig 10468 bp, 10 predicted proteins | sample LakKivs2_kivu2a2_FD_114541 | JGI IMG/M metagenome (GOLD analysis project Ga0172363, IMG submission 114541) | Sediment microbial communities from Lake Kivu, Rwanda - Sediment s2_kivu2a2 | ecosystem: Environmental > Aquatic > Freshwater > Lake > Sediment | place: Rwanda: Western Province, Lake... | reverse complement strand
GCAGTGTTCTCTTGCGATGGAAGATATACAATATTGCCGCTGGTTGGATCCTGATAATGTTCCTGCCTACGCAAAACATTATGATGATGAAGACACGGAGAGTCTTTAAAAGTACTGGTGGAGACAATGATCCCCTTATGCCATCGTCGTATGGGCACTATAAGTGATGACTGGTGCGGATGATGGAGTAATACTCTCGTCTGGTTTATTACTTCCAGTCAAAGAATTGGTGGCGAGCCTAGAAAATTACAAGGGGTTGCAAAATTCCTTGTTTTTTGGTATAATTTTAAAAAATACAATGTTTTACACATGTTTTATAAAATAGAAAAATGTAGAGTATGTGGAAATACTCATTTAGTTACAGTTTTGGATTTAGGAGATCAATATTTATCTGGCATTTTTCCAAAAATAATTGATACTCAAATGTATCGTGGACCTCTAACATTAGTTAAATGTGATGAATCTATGGGTGGATGTGGGCATGTTCAATTAGAACATACCTTTGATCTTCCTACAATGTATGGAGAAGAATATGGATATCGTTCTGGATTAAATGCCGGTATGGTAAAGCACCTTAATGAAAAATATAAAAAAATTACAAATTATCTTAATTTAAAAGAAGGTGATATTGTTATTGATATTGCGGGAAATGATGGAACATTTCTTGGATTTTTTCCTGCAGAACTAAAACTTGTTAGTATTGATCCAACTTCTAAAAAGTTTTCAAAATATTATAAAGAACACGTTGGGTATATTCCAGATTTTTTTAGTGAAAAAATTTATAATAAATTTTTAGGAAATAAAAAATCCAAATTAGTTACTTCTTTTTCTATGTTTTATGATTTAGAAGATCCAATTCAATTTTCTAAAGAAGTTAATTCTATTCTTGATCCCAAAGAAGGCATATGGGTTTTAGAACAGAGTTATATGCCAGAGATGCTTCGTATGAATTCTTTTGATACAGTTTGCCATGAACATCTATCATATTATGGTATGAGGCAGTTGAAATATATTATGGATAAATCTAATTTTAAAATTGTAGATTTTGAATTTAATGATGTGAATGGTGGTAGCATTTCAATGATGGTAGCAAATAAAAATAGTAAGTATGAAGAATGCACTCAAATGTTGGATGAATTGATGCGTGAAGAACTTGAACTTGCTTTAGATACTGTTAAACCTTGGCAAGAATTTGAGAAACGAATTGAAAATTGTAAGAATGAATTTTGGAATCTTATTAATTCTTTAAAGGATGATGGGTTGAAGATTGCTGCTCTTGGTGCAAGTACAAAAGGAAATGTTACACTTCAAACTTGGGGAGTTACTCCTGAAGATATTCTTGTTGTTGGAGATGTAAATCCAGATAAAAACGGATCATTTACTCCTGGAACTTGGATTCCAATCAAAGATGAAGATAGTGTTCTTTCAGAATATGATGTATTTGTTATTCTCCCATGGCACTTTAAAAACTTCTTTGTAAATAATCCAAAGTTTAAAAATAAAATTCTAGTTTTCCCATTACCTGTTCCTGAAGTTGTTCAAATTTGATTATGAATAAAGATTCTAAAATTTTTGTTGCCGGGCATCGAGGTCTTGTTGGATCAGCAATTGTGAGAATTCTTCAAGAGAGAGGATATGAAAACATTGTGACTAGAAGTAGGTCTGAGGTTAATCTTCTTAATCAAAAAGAAGTTGAAGACTTTTTTGCCTCTGAAAATATTGATTATGTTTTTGATGCTGCTGCTCGTGTTGGTGGTATTTATGCAAATGATCATTATTCTGGTGAGTTCATTTATCAAAACATTCAAATTCAAACTAATTTAATTCATTATGCATGGAAATATGGTGTAAAGAAATTTCTTTTTCTTGGATCTGTATGCATCTATCCAAAGTTTGCTGAAGTTCCTGTTAAAGAAGAATCATTGTTGACTGGATATCTTGAACCCACAAATGATGCTTATGCAATTGCAAAGATCTCTGGTATCAAGATGCTGCAATCATATAACAAGCAGTATGGATTCAAAGGTGTTTCTCTGATGCCTTCCAATCTTTATGGAATTGGAGATAACTTTCATCCCGATAATGGACATGTCATTCCTGCAATGATGACAAAGTTCAGCAATTCAAATGGCAAGACAGTAACTTTCTGGGGCGATGGGACACCCATGCGTGAGTTTCTGTATGCAGATGATCTTGCAGATGCATGTTTGTTTGCAATGGATCATTTTGAAAATGCTGAATTAATTAATGTTGGTTCTGGTGAGAATGTAAGTATTGAAAGTCTTGCAAGCACCATTGCTGGTGTGGTGGGATATCATGGGGATATTGAATGGGATACTACTAGGCCCAATGGAACTCCAAAACGTCCACTTGATTATTCTAAGATGACTGAACTAGGATGGAAACCAAAATATAATCTACATGATGGATTAAAAAAAACCTATCAGTGGTTTATTGAGAACACTTATTATGATAGTTCTAAATGAAGTATTCTAAAGTTGTTATTTGGGGGCACCCACTATATTCTCATACACATTCTTATGTGCATGAGGCATATTACAGAGCATTTAAAAGTTTGGGTTATGATGTTTACTGGTTTCATGATGATGAATATCCAGTAGATTTTGACTTTACAAATTGCCTGTTTATTGGCGAAGGATTTGCAGATAAGAAAATTCCCATCAATGACACAAGTTGTTATTTGATTATGTACTGCCCATCCCCAATTAAATATCAAGAATCTGGTAGATATATTGATGTTAGAATGTCTGCTGTTAACTTTAAAGATCATATTCAGGAATATTCTCTAGATAAAAATACTGCAACTAAAATTGGACCTGCCTGTTATTTTGTCCCAAAAACACTTGAAAAAGTTAAAGTTAAAAATGATTATGTAGACTATGAAATGAATGATTATGATAAGGTATACATTGCCTGGGCAACAAATCTTCTTCCTGATGAATTTGAGGAAGAAGACATTTATTTAGAACGGGAAAATGCAATTTATTTTTTTGGAACTATCTCTGCTCATGGAATATGTGAAAACTACTCTAATTGGCAACCATTTTTAAAGGCTTGTAATACTAATCAAATCAAATTTATTCATAATGATCCTTGGCAAAATCCTGTGTCAATGTGTGATGTAATTATCAATACCCAAAAATCACTTTTGGGTATTGATATTCGTGGTCCAGAGCATTTGAAACAAGAATTATTAACTTGTAGAGTGTTTAAAAACATTAGTTATGGTCATTTGGGACTTACAAATTCAAAAGCAGTATACAAAGAACTTGAAGGAAATTGTATTTACAATGAGAATACTGAAGAGTTATTTTATGATGGTGTAAAGAATAGAAGTAATTATAAATTAATATCCGATGGTATGAAATTTGTTCAAGAGAACCATACATACATAAATCGAGTAAATACCTTATTATCAATTCTATGACAACTAACATAACAAATATTGGTATTATGATGAGTTGCTTTGATGAAGTTGAAGCAGTATCATTTGCAATTCAAGAATTAAGAAAATTTTATCCAGAAAATAAAATTTATATTTTCAACGAAAGTAATGAAGATTATAGTTTTTTACTTAAGAATGATAGTAATATAAAAATAAAAAATGATAAAGATACGATGAGTTTTTATTATCAAAATACTATCTCCGATGTTTATTTACTTCCAGAATTTCAATTAAAAATTCAAGATGCTTTTTTAACTTTTTTAAGTAGAGTACACCAAACTATAGAATATTCTCAGAGCGAATATTTATTATTGATGGATCCAGATGTTTTAATAAGAGGTGAACTTAATATACCATCTAATATCAATCTTCTAGGTTCATTGAGAAACAAAGGTGTTCCAATACCAACAAAAAAAGTATTACAAGAGATAGAAGGTGCTATAATTATAGATGAATGGGGAGCAACACCTGGAATATTTAAAGTTGAAACTTTCCTAGAATCTTATAATAAATTTATTTCTATTCCAAATTTGTTACAAAAATTCACTCAATCGTGGTATGCTTTTTATGCCCATGATATAATTATACCAATATTATTTGCTCTTATAGGAGAAAGAGAGCATTTAAATCATGATTTTACCGAATGTAATAGTGATTTTGATTGGCAAATAAACGGTAAAAAGTTAGTTCATCATTATAAGAAATACTATGATGATGTTGAAAACAAATTTCCATTTTTCAAAGAAGTGTAAAATGTTATGAATGTCTTTATAATCAATAACTCCGCACAAAATTGTGGAGTTTATCAATACGGCAAAAGATTTGGAAGTATTGCATCCAAATCTAAAAAATATAATTTCATGTATTTTGAAGTTAATTCTGAAGCAGAATTTATTAACCTATATGAAATTCATAAACCAGAAGCAGTAATTTATAATTATCTTGCTGGGACTATGCCATGGTTAAATGGTGAAATAATTCAGAAATGTAGAGAACAAGGTGTAAAACAATACACAATCGTTCATAACTCGCACTATAATGGATTTGATTACTATTTACATCAAAATCCATATCACCCATATGTAGATGATAGAAATTTTGCCCTAGCAAGACCTTTATTTGATTATCAGTCACCTAAAATAGAACGTGATGATGATACTTTACATATAGGAACTTTTGGATTTGGATTCAAATGTAAGTATATTGATCAGATTTGTAAAATTGTAAATGAGCAAGTAACCGATAGAAAAGTTCAAATTAATTTACATTTAACAGAATCTTATTATTCTCCAAATTGGGATACAATACAAACAATAAAACAAGATTGTTTTAATCAGATTACTCATGATAATATTAAATTGAATATAACTCATGATTTTTTAACTGATGAAGAAATGCTAAACTTTCTTTCTAAGAATGATTTGAATATATTTTTTTATGAGAAGTATCCAGATAATTATTATAATGGTATTTCTTCTACCATAGATTACGCTCTTTCAGTTAAAAGACCATTAGCAATTTGTGAAAGCAATATGTTTTCTCACATTTGGGATGTTCAACCATCTATTTGCGTTGAACATAATTCTCTTGTATCAATCATTGAAAACGGATTTGCCCCTTTGGAAGAGAAATATAATTTATGGACAAATGAAAAGTTTATAGATAATTTAGAAAAAATTATAGAAAAAACAACCGAAGTTATTATGACAAAATTTAATTCTGATGCGAAACAAGATGAATTTGTTGCAAATATTTTAAACTTTAAAAAGAATGGTTATTGTGTAGATATTGGTAGCCATCATTCAATCACTGCAAATAATACTTATTATTTTCAAGATTTAGAATGGACATCAATTAGTGTAGAACTTGAGGGTTTATATAATGAAAGTTATTTCAGTAGAAAAAATGGAGTTCACCTAAATGAAGATGCTTTGAAAGTAAATTATAAACAAGTATTTGATGAGTATGAATTTCCAAAAAGTATAGATTATCTCTCTCTAGATGTTGATACTCTAACTCTAGATGTTCTTAGAATTTTACCTTTGGATGAGTATAGATTTAAAGTAATTACGATTGAACACGATGGATACCTATATGGTGATAAGTATAGGGAACCTCAGAGAGATATTCTTAATTCCAAAGGATATTTTCTACTATGTTCAAATGTTTATGTTGAACAAACTGGATATGAAGGAAAACAATTTCCATTTGAAGATTGGTGGATCGATCCATCAGAATTTGATAATGATTTGATTGAAAGAATCAAATGTGATAATACATTCCCATCGGTAATTATTTCTAAATTTTGATAATTTGCTCAATATATGATCAATATAATGGAAAATAAATTTTGTTTAGTGACCTCTCTCTTTAATATTGAAAGAGAAAGAATGAATGGTAATGATGGTAGATCTTGGGATGATTATTTAAAGTGGTTTGAAAAAACTCTTGAACTCAAAAGTCCTATGATTATTTTTTGTGAAGATGATTTGGTTGAGTTTATTGAAAATCGAAGGAAGTATCCAACAAAAATAATCACGCATACTGTTTCTGAAATACCTTATTATTTTTTGAAAGATAAAATACAAACAATTATTTCTTCTGAGGAATATCAAAGTAAAATAGGGGCTCCATATAGAATTGAATGTCAGCATCCAATGTATAATGTGATTCAGTATTCTAAATTTAAATGGTTAGATCGGGCAATAGAATTTAATCCATTTGATAGTAAATATTTTTTCTGGATTGATGCAGGTGCTTCTCGGCATTTTGAAGGATTTGATACGAATAATAATTTTCCAAGTCAAGAATCTTTGGAAGCATTAGATCAAATGGGTGAGAAGTTCCTACTTCAAATGAATATGGATTTTTATCAAGATTTAGTGAGTTCCGAAACTTTAACAGAAGAATATTTTTGGGATGCTAGAGCGTTTACTTGTGGGTCTTTTTTTGGTGGAGAACTTGAGGCAGTTAAAAAAGTAAATAATGAAATTGATAATATTTTTATTAACAAAATGATTAATAATGGACTCGTAAATACAGAACAAACCGCACTAGGGTATCTATTGAAAACAAAACCAGATTTATTTGTTGAATATAGGAGATATAATGGTAAGCATATGGATATGTTTACAGAACTTTCTTGAGATAACTAAATGAACATTGCATTTATTGGTCCTGGTATTATGCCTATTCCTCCTGTTGGATGGGGAGCTGTTGAAATGTTGATTTGGGATTATGCAACAGTTCTTGGAGAACTTGGACATACTGGCGTCATTATTAATACTCCAGATAGATATCAAATTATTGAAGAACTAAAACAAAAAAAATTTGATATTGTGCATCTTCATTATGATGTTTTCCACGATATTATTCCAGAAATTTTAGATACGATTTCTGGTAAGTTAATTGTATCAAGTCATTACCCATATATCAATTGTCCAGACATGTGGGTAAGAGATAATTATGGTTCAATAGCACAAAGTTATGTTAATAATCAAAATTTTTACATTTTTTCTTCAACTCAAAATGATATTGATACATTTGTAAGATTTGGCGCTAATAAAGATCATTGCTGGTTAAGTAGATTGGGAGTTCTTCCTGATTCTTATCAATTTGATGAGAATTCAACATATGATCGCACACTTTCTTTCTCTCAAATTTGTGATAGAAAACGTCAATACCTTATTCAAGATTTTGATAATATTGATTTTATTGGTAGAATGGAGTATGGTAAGTTTAGTAATAGAACAAACTACAAAGGAGAAATGCTGAGAGAAAAGTTAAATATTGAAATTACCAAATATTCTAACTTTACTCTTTTAAGTTCTGTTGAAAATACAACTCCATTGGTAGTTAAGGAAGCACTTATTTGTGGATTGGGTGTAGTAGTTTCTGAGCAAGTATCGGTGGAATTGGATTCAAGTTTAGAATTTATTGATGTAATTCCGGAAGATAAAATTGAAGATCTTTTTTATATTCGGAATATTCTGAAAAAAAATAAAGAATATTCTGTAAAGAATCGGAATCAAATTAGAGATTATGGAACTAGAACCTTTGGTCTTGCTAATATTTTAGAATTTGAATATGTTCCCAAACTACAGTCACTATTATGAGAATTTGTATTATTGGCCCTGCAACTCAAATTCCACCAGTAGGTTGGGGTGCAGTTGAAAGTTTAATCTGGGATTATAAGCTTTCATTGGAAGAATTAGGATATGAAGTTCAAATCATAAACATTTCAAATCCAAGTGAAATTATTCAACGGGTCAATCAATTCAGACCAGATTTTGTTCATATCAATTATGATGATTGGATTATTCTTTATCCATACATTCAATATCCTTGTGCAATAACTTCTCATTTTGGATACATTGAAAGGCAAGATATGATAAATGAATATGTAAATATTTTTAAACTTTTTCAAGATTATAAACCAAATGTATTTTGTTTGTCCGAGAATATTAAAAAAGTTTATAATTTTTTTGCTGATATCCCAGAAGAAAAATTATATATTAATCCAAATGGTGTAAGTTATTCTTTATTTGAAAAAAATAGTAATCCGAAATATCCAGATAGAAGTATTTATTTAGCTAAAATAGATTATCGTAAAAGACAACATTTATTTCAGTCCATCAATTCTCTTTGGTATGCTGGAAATATTTCTGATAGTAGATTCAATACTACAAAAAATTATTTGGGTGAGTGGAGCAAAAATACTCTTTATAAAGAACTGACAAATTATGGAAATTTAGTATTATTAAGTGATGGAGAAGCACATCCATTGGTTTGTATGGAAGCTTTTGCTGCTGGACTTGGAGTTGTTATTAGTCAATGGGCAGCAGCAAATCTAGACATTGGAAAAAAGTTTATTACAATTATTTCAGAAGAAAAAATAACTGATATAAGTTTTGTTAATCAATGCATAACAAATAATAGAGAATATTCTATCAACCATAGAGAAGAAATATTAGATTACGCTAAACAGTTTGACTGGAAAAATATAATTCAAAATTATTACATACCAAATATTAAAAAGGTTACTGGGTTATGATAGGATTTAATGAATTAGGGAAACTTGGTAGACTTGGAAATCAAATGTTTCAATATGCATCTTTGAAAGGAATCGCCGCAAATCGTGGATATAATATTTGTATTCCTTTTTCCCAAAATAAAAATGAATGGACTGATCACCAATTAAATAGTGTATTTAAAATGTCAACATTAAATCAACTTAATTATCAATACATTGATCTTAATCGTCCAACTATTTTCGAAGAGTCATTTTCTTTTGATGAAAAATTATTTAATGAATGTCCTGATTGGGTAACTATTCATGGATTTTTTCAAACAGAAAAGTACTTCAAACATATTCGAGATCAACTCTTGATAGATTTTCAATTTCATGATGATATTTTAGAACCAGCACAACAGGTAGTTTTTAATTGGAAAAATCCTATTGCTCTTCATGTTCGTAGAACAGATTACATTATAAATCCAAATCATAATACATTGAGTCTTAACTATTATAAAAAAGCCTTAGAATGTTTTGATAATAGTTCTGAAATAATTATTTTTTCTGATGATCCTAAATGGTGCCTTGAACAAAAATTATTTGATTCTGATCGATTTTTAGTTTCTGAAACTGATAATAATTATCTTGATCTTTGTATTATGACTTTATGTTCTGGGCATATTATTGCAAATAGTTCTTTTAGTTGGTGGGGTGCATGGTTATCAAATAGTAAACAGATTGTAGCACCTTCCGGATGGTTTAAAGGTTCGGATAATGAACACCTAGATACTAAAGACCTTATTCCTAAAACTTGGGTGGTAATTTAATGAAAGTTGCGATTTGTTTTATTGGAACTGGAAAGTATTTGAACTTTCTTCCAAAGTATTATGAGAATGTAGAAAAATATTTTCTCCCTAATGCACAAAAAACTTTTCTAGTATTTACTGATGGTAAACTTGAAGATGCCCCAGAAAATGTCATATACTACCATCAAGAACATCTTGAATGGCCGTACATTACACTTACTCGTTTTGAGATCATTAACAAAGCAAGAGATGAGATTGCTAAAAATGACTACATGGTTTTCCTTGATGCTGATTCTCTCGTTGTTGATCAAATTTTAGAAGAAGAATTTTTCTCAGATAAACCTTTGTTTGGAGTTTGGCATCCGTGCCATAATTTAGGTATGTCTCCTCACAATAAACTGCCAGGAGCATTTGAGACTAATTTAAACTCACTTGCATATGTGGATATTGACAAAATTGAACCAGTGGTGTATTATCAAGGATGTGTATGGGGAGGAAAAGTCCCTAAAGTTTTTGAAATGATTGATGAACTTCAACATAATGTAAATAAAGATCTTGAAAATGATGTGATTGCTGTTTGGCATGATGAAAGTCATATCAATAGATACTTTATTGACAATAAAGATCAAGTTCATACATTAGGTCCAGAGTATGCGTATCCAGAAGTCTTTGCTGGGTATTGTGAGTTTGCTCCAAAAATTGTTCACCTTGCAAAAAATAATTCCAAGTATCACATTTAATAATGGACAAAAACAAAGCAGCATACAAACTCAAAAATCTTCCACCCATATATTATTTGAATCTTGATGGGCAACCAGAAAGAAGAGAATATATGGAAGAGCAGTTTAAGTATTGGGAGATCGAAAATTATACTCGCATTTCTGCCTATGACGGTCGTGAAGATGATTTAAGTGAAATCATCAAGGGAAAGTATCCCGATAATATGACGACTGGTGAGATTGGATGTACCACCTCTCACCTTAAGGCTCTTAAACACTGGATAGAAACATCAGATTCTTCGTATGCCGTGATTATGGAAGATGATGTAGATTTACAGACGGCAAAATTTTGGAACTTTACTTGGAGTGATTTTGTCGCTAAATCTCCCTATGACTATGATGTAATTCAACTTGCGATTATCTGCACGGGAGATTTACATGTTAAACTTCATAAGAGATTTGT
>Ga0172363_10005236_pt1 | contig 10474 bp, 6 predicted proteins | sample LakKivs2_kivu2a2_FD_114541 | JGI IMG/M metagenome (GOLD analysis project Ga0172363, IMG submission 114541) | Sediment microbial communities from Lake Kivu, Rwanda - Sediment s2_kivu2a2 | ecosystem: Environmental > Aquatic > Freshwater > Lake > Sediment | place: Rwanda: Western Province, Lake... | reverse complement strand
CCCATTTCCGTCTGTAAAATTTTTAGCAATCGTCGTTCCATCATCTTGCAGAAGCACTTCTGCATTCTTTACCATTTTATTGTTTTGATCGAAAACCTTTACTTTTGTCTTTGATTCAGAACCACATAAAACATGGATTTTTTCATCTTTTTTTAAATCTACAATTGAATATCCAATGTATTGCTTTTCCTTTGAAAGGATGGGATTTTCCCTAAATACTTTAACTACGTATTTTCCTTCTTCTATTTCAGGAAACACTGCCTTTTTGAAAATTGAAATATTTTTTATATCAAAAATTCTTAGAGTTGCAACAATCTTTTGGAAAAAACTTGGGTTCTCAAGTTCCTGCAGGGCCTTTGTAGGGAGTCTGACGGCAGTTCTGGAATAAAGAAATTCATCATCTTTGTAGAGTTCAACACTTATGTAAGATAAATCCAACCCAAGAGCCGCCGACAAGCTAGACCCCATCGGAATTGATGGAGCTAGATGAACAAGGACAGACAAATCATGTTTTTTCGTTTCCTCTGTATTTTGGCTACCTTCTGCATTTGACCAAGGTTTTATTTTTACAAGTTCTTGAAAGATTTTTGCCTCTTCGTCAATTATTGGAAAACCATCTGTTTTTGAAGAAAAGAACTCTGCGTCAAATTCAGCTACAAAGTCACTGGGTATTACAAGGTCGTGATTTTCTCCAGGCTCAAAGGAATTTCTTCCTACTTGTATTGTGGCAACATTGTTTTCAAGTCCAGGTAGATGAGGATAATCAACTTCAAATGCATTAAGCTCAAGCCCATTTTTTTCATCGGCACCTGATTTTAAAACATCATTTGAACTAAAAATAACCGCATGAGCGAGCCCAGTTTTGCCTTCATCAAACGAAAACCAAGCGTTCTTTCCAAGATCAACGTCATCCTGAAAACTTATCAATCTTATATCCGGGTTATCTGGGATATATTCTGGGTCTATATCTACTTTGTATTCTGAAATTTTCCCCAGTTCATTAAAAAAATGCATAAATGGTAGTATTCTACCAATATTCAACTCCTGAATTGATCTGCTTTTAACACCACCACATTGTAATGAAGCAAATACCCCATCAGTATTTGTTGCCGGTGCCTTTGAGGTTACTGTTATCTCCTTCAGCGCCTCATGTTTAACATGAACATGCATTCTTGTATTGTCTGAGTTCGGGCAGTGATAATACTTGTATGTTGCAGTAGTTTGTAAATCATCAAATTTTGAATGACTTACAATTCGAAATTCAAGCATTAACTTTCCATCAGCAAGGATTTCTTTTGATACTAGTTTTTGGCTTGTAGAGCTATAACTAAACAGGCCCAGGTCATAGGTATATTTAAAATCAAAAGCGGCAAATAACTCTCCGTTTTTTGGTAACGCTTCCGATGCCCTTTCTTTCAATTTAGTAACATGTTGACAGGTATTGTAACCCATTAACTGCCCTTTGTAAGAAACAACATACGTGATGTAGCCATCGTCCAGTATCTTGTAATAATATGATTCGAGAGGATAGCCGGGTATCGGTTCATAGCTGTAATATGCATCTTCGATTTTTACATGATCTTGATAGTCAGAGGCAGGTTTTTCAGAGTCATCATAATACACAAAATATTTTTCAGTTCCATCAGCAAAATCAGGAATTAAGAAAACCAGATTGCAACTAGTAATAAGATTTTCACTTTTTTTTTCTAAATCATATATCTGGGATTCCAATTCATACCATTCATTTTCATTCCAACAACACACTCTTATGGAATTTTCCAGTTCATTTTTTGCCCAACATGGGTTTTGAAAATCTACTTTCACATCAATTGGCTGAAAATGGGCAATTTTGAGGTTTGTATCAAAGGGAATTTTTATTTCCTGGGAATATGCCCAGTTACTGTCCCACTCCAGAGTCGCCGCACAAGAAATATATGTTGGGAAAAATAACAATAATGAAATAGTAACAATAATGCACTGCCTTGAGAGTTTCTTTCTAGAAATGCCATTTGATCTATGAATACTTCTGCCTCCCATTTGTTTACATTTTATGGTATTCTTTGTTATTACGAAAACAAGATTAAATATTTAAACTAAATTATATATTTTTTCTGAATATAAATTTTTAAGTTTTACCATAAATTGTTGGCTTGGCGTCATGGTAATGTGCATATTCATGTCTAATGGAGTTTTTAGAGTCACGAGAATTAGTTCGTAATCTTGAGGATTATTCTGGTTTTCAACTCTTACGTATCCATCGAATTCTGAATTTTGTTCATCTGGAGCAACGACTGATACTTGAACAGTTAAATGTCCGTCTTCTGGTGTGAGACCCACCCCAGACTCCGGAGTAAATGTCCATGTGCCCCAACTAATCAGCGAGTTGTTAACCGTCCAATTCAGCAACGAGCCTGCATCTCCTATATTTTGTACCTGAAAACTTCCAGTCACTGTTGTGCCTGGTTGAATATTATCCCATGAAAGACTTCCGGAACAATCTAAATTTGGTGTATTTGGTATTGGTGGTTCTTGTTCTTTAGGAGGTATATAATCTATTTTAAGCAACTCAGTTACCCCAAGACTATATTGCCAAACTGTTGCTCCTTCCGGGGTGACTTCAAAGACTTTTCCTGTTTCACCATTACATATCAGGGTATTACCGCTCTTGAGTCTATTGGCTCCAGAAAGATGACTTGCATAAAAAGTCGGTGTAGGGTTATATATCCATGTCTGTGTAGTGGGGCCAAATGCAGAACCTGGCGCAATATAATACTCACCGTTTTCGTTTACAGGTGGGACAATCTCATCAACAGTTGAATAACCGCGACCCCACCCATTGTTGAAGATAAGGATGTTCCCTTCACCAGGATAATCTTCGTCGATCCATGTTGCATCATGCTGTTCGAACAATTTTCTATTACTTGATGTTCCTCTGTCATAAGTCTGTGGGTTTCCCCAACGGTACAAAAGATCGCCGCCGTGTCCACTGTTTCCACCAGTATGACCTGTGGCTTCCTCAGTTGTTGTACTGTGATCGATTACCCAAATTTCACTATAGTAACGAATACTGATTAGTATCTGATCAAACTTTTCATTATAATCAATGGAATTTGTATGCATCAAATCTGAAAAAGTTGAAGTCACATAGTTAATATCGACTAATTCCGGGTGATCTGCCACCACTCCGTAATTTGCTTTCGATGAATCGTAGTCCTGGATCAAATGATCCCACACATGCCACTCCCAAACAATCGTTCCACTTGAGGGCCCCGTGGGTTGAACTTCAATGACATGGTCAGGCATTAATCCTTGATTGTTAACATAGCTTGGGTTTCTTCCTGCAGCAATACACTGTGTACGTGTTTTTGTTTCCCACGCAATCAACAGTACATTGCCATTTGGTAATGCTCTTGCATCATGATGGCTTAGGAGACCATTAGTGTTATATCTAAAATCCCATGTGACAGTACCATCCCAACTTATCTTCTGAACACCGCCACCTGCTCCACCACCGCCAGGCCCTACGCCAACTCGTATAGTACGAAGAATATTACCATCACCCAACCATCGCACCATGCAACCAGGCATATAGCTACTTGACCAGGTATGATTTATCGCTCCGTTGTTCTCCCTTAGATACGTAGTACCGCTATACATAGGTGAGTACAATATTTGGCCATCAAATGGCATTGTACACGGTTCGTAATTTTGATCGACCTTTTGAGATGACGACATAGGTATAAAGCAAGTTCCTAGTAAAAAAATAATAGTTGCTATCACCGGCGCCCTAGATTTAATAAATAATCTCATTCCAATCAAATCTTTCACACTCAATTTATATTCTCCCAGCAATAAAATAAACAATTAGTTAATAAAGCTTTTTCCCAATTCATCCCCAAATCGAATTGTTTTTATTTAATCCTCGAAATCAAATCCTCCAAAAAGTCTATTCGATGGAATATGTCGTAGTGCAACATTTCCTTTACAATTTTTTATGATGTCTCCCTCTTTTATCAGCCCCGTTGGAAGTTGGGCAGCCCCTGAGCAAACTTCATGCTCGTTCCATTTTAGGTTATCCTCATATATCTTTTGTACCTTTAGAGTCCTTGTATTCTTATCCATTGAAAAGACGGCCGGTATTTTCGGAATTTTTTCCTCACGTTTTTCAAACTTTCCCGATATTATTAAAGATAAAACTAAACAAAACAAACCTGTAAGGAAAAATTGAAGAGGATACATCCAAATTGCAAGGATCCAGCTGATTATCCAAACTGTACCTAAAATTTTTTCAGTACTAGGTATTTTACCCAGTATCCCATCCACATCCATGATGATATGAATACTTTACATGCTTATAATTTTATTTAGAACCTATATTTTCTTTTATTATGCCTCTCAAATAATATCTCCAAAATTTTAAATACTCTTATCAGTTTTGGAAAACTAGGGATGCGAACATAAATTAAGGGTGATAATAAAGTATAATATTAAAGGGATAGGAAGGGATGGAATCTGTACCTAAAAGAAGTTCAGATGGAGAATTTTAAGTCGTTTGGTAATAAATTGACCGTACCTTTTTTTCCGGGATTTACTGCAATAACCGGACCAAATGGCTCTGGAAAAAGCAACATTGCTGATGCCATTTTGTTTGTCTTGGGTCCAAGAAGCTCAAAAGTTATGCGTGCAGGTCGTTTGACTGACCTCATATTTAACGGTGGTAAAAAGCATAAAAATCCGGCAAAATATTGTAAAGTTTCATTGGTTTTTGACAATGCTCAAAGAAGAATGCCCGTAGATTCAAATGAAGTAATTTTAACAAGAATGATAAAGCGGGCACCACTGAAGGATAACCCAGATAATTACTACAGCTATTTCTACATAAATGACCGTGCAGCAAGTTTTTCCGATTTCGTCAATTTGCTTGATCATGCCCGTATCTCAGGGGATGGATACAACATAGTTAAACAGGGTGATGTCACTCATCTTACAGAGATGGGATCCATTGATAGAAGGCGTGTAATTGATAGTATAGCGGGCATCAGTAATTTTGATGAGGATATCAAAAAAGCAGAAAAGGAAAAGCTAGATGTTGACGGCAATCTCGAGCGCATAGGCATCATCTTAAATGAAATTTCTACTCAAATAAGACAACTTAAAAATGATCGAGACAGCGCCTTCCGCTACAAGGAATTAAAGGATAAACTATACGAAACGAAGGCAAAAATAGCACTTAAAAAGAAACAAGATGTTGAATCCCAGATAGCAGAGATTAATCAGCAGATAACATCCTATGAAACTGAATTAGGCAAATTGGATGGAAAGAGCAAGGAATTAAAAGAAGAATATGCCCAAGCTCAGAAAAAACTAGAAGATCTTGAAAAAAAGATTGGAGATGTTGGTGGGGATGAGGTAAAAGAAATTAAAGGAAAAATTGACGCGGCAAGAGCTGAAGAAATTAAAATTGACGAGAGGATCAACTATACAAATGATGAAATAAAAAATATTCAAAAAGAAGAAAAAGAGTTAAAAGCAAATTTGGAAGCTCTTGACAAAGAAATTGCAGAAAATGCTATTCAAAGAGATGAATTTACCAATAAAATTGGAGAGAAACAAAAGGAATTGACTGAAAAAGAAACAAAATTATCTGAATTAAAAGACAGCATCGCTAAATCCGACGATAAATCAATGGATTTAACTAAAGAGCTTATGGAGATGCGCGAGGAATACAATGAGAAACAAACGCTCTTACATGAACTTAAACTCAAGCGCAACAGATTTACAGATAAGTTGGAGTCTTTGGATCATCAGATTGCCGAGATGCAAGAAACAAAATCAACCTATGACTTTGAGTTAAAGGATATTAATTGGCAGTCAGGCGAACTTAGTAAGGAGCACAGCGAGAAAAATAAGAAGACAAAGGATATCGAGAAAAAACTTTTTGAAAGTAAGAAGCGAGAAGCAAAAATTACCGAAGAATTGGCTGATTTGGATAATGCAATAAGACGACTGCAACGTGAACAATCAAAAATGCAGGCCGAACTTGATGCAGTGCAGTCTGTACAAACCAAGTATAATCCTGCTGTTAATGAGATTTTAAAGGCACGCGATAGCGGTTCATTAAAGGGAATACATGGGACCATTGCAGAACTTGCAAAGGTAGATGAAAAATACGATGCGGCTGTTGAAATAGCAGCTGGCGCACGTATGCAATCCATTATAGTTGATGACGATGAAGTGGCCGCACAGGCGATTAGCTTTTTACAAAAAGGAAAACTTGGTCGTGCCACATTCCTTCCGTTAAACAAAATGATTGCTGGCAAGCCACGTGGTAAAGCCCTCATGGTCGTAAAAGATCCAAAGTCTCACGGATTTGCCATGGATCTTGTTAAATTCAAAAAGGAATATGAGGGTGCTTTTTGGTACGTATTTGGAGACACAATTGTTGTAGATGGTCTTAATGATGCACGCCGACTCATGGGTGGCGTTCGCATTGTAGATTTAAAAGGCGATTTGGTAGAAGCAAGCGGTGCAATGGTTGGAGGAAGTCTGTCATCATCTCGCTTATCATTTAGTAATGTTGATAGAAGCAAACTTGAGGAGATTACTCAACAGTTGCAAACAGCTATAAAAAGTCAGGATGATCTGTCTGAAGAGCTTAGCAAACTTAAAAAAGAAATAGTAGAGCTGGAGGGCAGTCTTGGTACTTTTAGAACAGAAATAGATGTTGGTGCTCAGACAAAAGACCTAGAGGTAAGGAGAAAAGAATTCACTGGTAAACTTGAGATACTTGTAAAGGAGCTTGAAGCAAGGACAAAAGAAAAAGAAGAATTGGATGCAAAACAAAAAGAGGTTATATCAGAAATTGAGCAGCATGAAAAGAGACTCGATGAACTCGATAAAATAAAAGAGGAAAAAGGCAAAGTTCTATTGAAAGGAACAAAAAAAGAACTTGCCCAGGAAGTGAGGTCTCTTGAAAAAGAAATATCGACGCTTCAGGAAGAAACCTTGGGTCTTCGCTCAGAATTTGAGGCAATGATAAAGAAAATAGAACTACTTGAAGAGAGAAGAAATGAGATTTCTACTAAAATAGAAACAATAACCAATCAAGTTAATACGTTTAAAAATTCAATCGAAGAAATGAAGCAGTCCAGATCAAAATATAGAGACGAACTAAAGGCTTTGATGAATGTTGAAGAGCAAATCTCTGGTAAGATCAAGGATCTTGCCGATGAGCGTGACGGCCTTTATAAGAAAAAAGTCTCTGCGGAAAACGAACTTGACAAGATTAGTACTCGTATAGAATCATATCATGATCTAATATCAAGGGCAAATTACAGAACGCCTACGCTTGACGATGAGATAAAAGAAATCGAGCAAGAGCTTAAGCTTTACAATGTTGAAATTACCGATAAAAAATTACCAAATGTTGAAGCATTAAAAGATACGGTGAACTCAATTGAAGCAAGTATGAAAGAGCTTGAACCAGTAAACATGCGTGCTTTAGAGGAATACGAACATCAGTCTGAGAGGAAAAACAAACTAGATGAAGATGTTAAACATCTAAAAGATCAAAAGAAGAATCTTGTAAAACTCGTAGATGAGATAGTTGTTAAAAAGAAAGATCGATTCTACGAGGTCTTTGATCAGGTAAACAAAAACTTTAAAGAAATTTACGCGCAACTCTCAGAAGGTGGAGAGGCCGAACTTCAACTGGAAGATTCAGAGCACCTGTTCGAAAGTGGACTTACGATAAAAGCAAGACCTCGAGGGAAAAAGGTCCTTTTGTTGTCTGCACTATCCGGCGGAGAAAAAAGTATCGCATCTTTAGGATTCATATTTGCCATACAACATTACGATCCAAGTCCGTTCTATGTTTTGGATGAGGTTGACATGTTTTTAGATGGAGTAAATGCAGAGGTTGTATCACGTATGATAAAACAGAAATCAGATTATTCCCAATTCATAATGGTTTCCCTGCGTAAAGTTGCGTTGAAAGAGGCAAACCACGTATATGGTGTTACAATGAGAGAAACCGGCGTATCAGAAATGATTGGCAATATTGACCCAGAGTCCGTTGGGCCAAAAGGTGAAATAAAAATGATTGAAGGAGGGCACGCTCATGGAGCAGCTTAAACTAACAGTAGATACAGATATTATAAATCACTTGCTATTTCATAAGTCACTGATTGATGAAAAGGAAGATGCATCAAGAATTAATTATTATGTAGACTTGTTACAAAAAACAAACGAAGGGGAGCACGTTTCAATGGATAATCCATTTGATCGATCCATTGCTATTGCTTTCGAATTGGTTACCGGCAATCACTTGAACCCGTGGAATATCGATCTAGTTAGTTTTTCTACAATGTATCTAAAACGGGCAAAGGAAGAAAAAATAGACTTGATTACCGCAGGACGCATAATCTACATGGCTTGGAAGATATTAAAATTACAAAGTGACGATTTGGTAGTAAGCATGGAAAAAGCAGAAGAAATAGAGCAACCTTTTGGTTGGGAAGATATTCCAACGGCTGCCTGGGCTGAAAATCTTGACGATTACTCATATACAAACCTTGTAATGAATGCACCAAAGCCACCACTCGATGAACCAATAAGAAGAAACGCCGAGAGAAAAGTAACCTTAATTGAACTGTTAGATGCATTTGACCAAGTTAGAAAAGAGTCTGAAGAATATCAACTTCTTGAAGAGCAAAGACGTGAGGAGCGAGAGAGAATAGATCTGTTGGCAAGAAAACACATGGTAGGTACGGCTCACGAGGATCATATTGAAGAAGATGTAATGTCTGTGTGGAAAAAAATCCAAAACTATCCGAAAAAAACCATGATGCTATCCGAAATATGCAACAAAAAAAATCGCGAGGAGTTCATAAAGACCTTGGTGTCAATATTGTTTTTGGCATATGACAACAAAATAATTGTCTCTCAACAAAAATTCCCGTACGGGAATATATTTATTAAAAACGTAGGGTATACCTAAGAGGGGTATTAGATGGGTTTGAAAGAAAAAAGATTGGTAGAGTCGGTGTTGTTTTCTGCAGGAAAGCCTGTATCCATAGAGGAAATCCAAGCAGCAACTAGTCTTCCTCCCAAAAAAATCGAAGATGCAATTGGAGAGCTCATAAACGATTACGATGTTGAGCGTAAAGACGAAACATCCATGGAGATTGTGAAAGCAGGCAACAAATATACAATGCAAGTAAAAAAGAAATTTTTAGAGCAATCCGTCATGGTTGCAAAACCAGAGATACAGAGTAATTTGCTAAAAACGCTTGCGCTCATTGCATTTCATCAGCCCGTTAAACAATCCAATCTTGTTCGCATGATAGGTCCTAAGGTTTACGAGCACGTTGATGAACTCGTGGGAATGAGACTAATATCATCAAAACCGCATGGGTCTACTGAATTAATTTCAACAACCAAACTCTTCCCAGAGTATTTTGGAATTGATACAACAAAGCCTGAGGAAATAAGAGAATTTCTAGCAAAGAAAGTAATAGGAAACATTGACAAGGTAGAAATTAAAAAAGAAGAGCAAAAAGAAGAGCAAGGATAACTTTACATAGGCCTATATAAAACCAGAGGATAAAATTTTTAAGCTCTTTTTTCAATTTAAATAAAAAAAGATAATCGTGGAAGAAGGTAAAAATATGAGGAAATTATCAATTATAACAATATGTTTTTTGTTTGCTAGCGTTTCCTTTGCAACAGTACTATCGGCGGAAAGAACACAGACGCCAAAGATTCTAGCTCAAAACGGTACATTTGATGGAACAATTGGATACCGAGCGCAAGGAAACTGGACGGCAGTTGGAACACTTACAGGTACCTATGAACAAAGGGTCCGCGGGTATAGATTTGATGGCACCTGGACAATTCAAGGGCAGGAACAAACCTGGTCAGGAACAATGAGAGGCGTATTTGGAAGACGCATATTGTTAGGTAGAGTTACTATAGAAGGATATGATAGAGCCCTGCCAATAATTGGCTTCATCGTCTTCAAAGAAGGTAACTTTGGCGGACGATTCATGGCGCCAGTTGGTCCTGCATTATACTTCAAGGGCACATATACATAAGACCTTCTCTTTTTTTATTTTAATTATCTAAGAAAAATTGTGTAAAAATTATTTTGGTAATTATTATTATGGATATCGGTAATACTTGTACAACAAGTCCTTTATAAGGAAAAAAAGAAAGTATATCTCAGAGTTGTTGAGCCGAGGGAGAAAAAATTTATTTTTCTATCCTTTCACCTCCTCTCCTCTCTATTCTTCCTCGTTCAACAACTTTCACGTTTCTATTATGTTTTTTTGCATATATTTATAAATATCAATTTGTTATCAATTGTTAATTTTGGGGTGGTAAAAATATGAAAACCAATCTTTTGAGAAAAATATTGATTTTTGGTATAACGCTGTTGTTCATAGGAACCGCTATTGTAACCTCGATAGGGACT
>Ga0172363_10005234_pt1 | contig 10476 bp, 6 predicted proteins | sample LakKivs2_kivu2a2_FD_114541 | JGI IMG/M metagenome (GOLD analysis project Ga0172363, IMG submission 114541) | Sediment microbial communities from Lake Kivu, Rwanda - Sediment s2_kivu2a2 | ecosystem: Environmental > Aquatic > Freshwater > Lake > Sediment | place: Rwanda: Western Province, Lake... | reverse complement strand
TTCTTTCTTTTGTTCTTCATTCATATCTTTTGTTGCTTCTTTTAATTTATTCTTTTTATTTTTTTTATTTAATTTCTTTTTATTTTCACTTTCAACATTATCTTTTCTTAACATTTGTATTGAAACTGAATAACAATCTGTATATATTTTATAATCAAATTGATAATTAGACTGAGTAAATATAGGTTCATTCAATTTAACAAATTTACTCCATAATTTCTTTTTATATTTTTCTATATCATTTAATATTTTACCTTTATTTTCTTTAACAAATATTTCAATTATTGATTTACTATCTATAGGAATGTATTTTACTGTAATGTCAGTTCTTAAAGGGAAAAATTGAAATGACTTGGTTTCTAAAATTTCTATTTCTAAACACATATAAATCATTGATTTTAAATATTTTTGAGGGTTATTTTCAACATCAAACTCATAAGAATTAACAAAATCTTTGTAAAAAATATTATTCCTATGAGTATTAATCCAATTATGGTATTTAGGATTAGAATTTAAACTATTATTTAACAAGTCTTGTTTAATCTCATACACTTCTTTATTTAATTGTTTTCTTATCTCAGTCTTTTTACCTTTTTCAGCCTTTTCAACCAAATCATTATTTTGTTTTTTAAAGGAAGAATTGACAAATCTATTTAGATATTTAAAAAAGTGTAATCTAATATTATTTTCAATGTTAGTAATCATATCAGTAGCCATTGAATTTAATATTTGAGATAAATAAGAACCATTAATTTTATTCTCATAATTTAAATTTTTATAATGTTCTTGATAAAACTTTTCAAATTCATCTAATAACTTTAAATTATCTCCTTGTGGTTTATTACCACCTTTATCATTAATTGATAAAGCACAAAAAGCCATTTTTAAAGTATTGAAATTAATGAATGGTATATCTAAATTATTTTTATATTTATGTAATACCCAAAGCCTTAAAAATTGATAAGTGTGAATAACAATTTGATTAGTTCTAAAACAAACATCAAATAAAATAGGTTTAAAATCAGGTTCTAAAAGTATTTTATCTAAAGAACATTTAGTAACAATAATTTTATCAGGAGGTTTTTTAAATTTATTCATTTATATTATAATATTATAAAATATTTTTATATCTTTAAATATATTTTAATTTAATTTTAAATATATTTAAAAAATAATTATTTAATTCTATATATTTTTAAAAAATAATTATTTAATTCTATATATTTTTAAAAAATAATTATTTAATTATATATATTTTAAAATAAAATATTTAAATATATAGTTATTTATCATAAATAGATGGAAGTAAAAACTAATAAGTATATATGTGAAAAATGCAATTTTAAATGTAATACAAAGGCGAGATGGGAAGCACATATAAATACAGAATTACATAAAACAGGACAAAGAAAAGTGAGATGCGATTATAAAGAACCTTATAAATGTGATAAATGCGAATTTAAACATAAAAATATAACAAACTACAAAATTCATTTATTAAATAATCATTCAACAAAAGAAGAAAGAAAAAAAGAATTTATGTATTATTGTGAATTATGTGATTTTGGTTCATTTTGTGAAAATCAACTAAAAAAACACAGTGAAACTTCAAAACATAAACTTATTTTAAGTTTAACAAAATAAACTTATTTTTTATACAAAAAATAAGTATTTTTAAAATAAATTTTAGATGTCCCAGATTTCACCGAAAAAGGTGTAATTATTATATATAATAATTAATAAATACGAAATTATGATTAACAACACATATGATTTTATTGTTGTTGGTGCAGGAGCTGCAGGATGCATAGTTGCTGCAAGATTAGCAGAAGAAGGTAAATATTCTGTGTTAGTTTTAGAGGGAGGTCAAGACAACAGAACAAATTCAAATTCAATATCAGATTATCAAAAATTTTTAGAAACAACTGTTACTGCTTTTGTACCACTTTATTCTAGATATCATAAAAATCCACAAATAAATAATTGTGATGGTATAGAATCATCACCATCTCTTTTAAATTTTTCAACAACTTTTCAAAAAGATAGATACTATGCTTATCCAAGAGGAAGTGGAGCAGGTGGTTCGGTTGGACATCATGCGATGGTTGATGGTAGAGGTTCAAAAGATGTTTATGATAATATTGCTAAATATGTAAAGGATCCTATTTGGAAATATTCAAATATTTTAAAATATTATAAAAAAATGGAAAATTATCAAATTACAAATTCAGATCAAAAAATTCATGGTAATGATGGTTGGTTAAGTATTAGAAGAACAGGAGCATATCAAGAAGACTTGCGTGCCGAAATGATTGATGTTTTAAATAAAAAATTTAATGTTCCATACAGACAAGATCCAGCTAATCCAAAACAAGTTACAGGAGTTCATATTACTGAAATACAAAATAATTCTAATAATACACGTTCTAATTCATTTATTGGCTTACTTAGTAAAACTTTACAAAGTAAAAAAAATATTGATATAAAATTCAATTGTGTTGTTAATAAAGTTATAATAAAAAAAAATAAAACTGAAAATTCAAGTGATAATTGTAATGAATTAAAGGCAATTGGTGTTGAAATTTATGAAAAACCATTTATTCAAGAATTTAATACATCAGGTAATAAAGTTACTTATAATTGTATAGCAAAAATACCAAATAAAGAATTACCAAATAAAATAAAATACTTTGCCAAAAAAGAAGTTATTTTATGTGCAGGTGCTATAAATACACCACAAATTATGATGTTATCTGGTCTTGGTCCTAAAGAAGAATTAGAATCTTTAGGAATTAAAGTAAAAAAAAATATAAAGGGTGTTGGAAAAAATCTTATGGATCATGTTGAAGCCACAATAGCTTATGAATTAGATCCAACTAAATTTATGTGGATATGGCAAGCAACATATTTTAAACATAATACTGATTATAAAAAATTAGCCTCTGCACAAGTACAAAAAACAATTGAAAAATATGCTAGACCTATAAATGATCTTGGTCCAACTCCAATTTCATTGATGTGGGATTGGATAGTAAATGAGGATAGTAATCCTTCATATCCAGATACCCATACACATTTTTTTGAATCTTTATATTTTGATTACAATTTAAATTTTATTAAATTAAAAGGAGATGATTATGAAACAAAACAACATAAATATGACACATATATGCCCGATAAAAATAAACCTCTTGAATATCCTGGTATTAAAGATTTAAAAGTAGAATATGATTCAAGGCTAACTGATCCATCAAATCCTCTTGTAATGATATCATTTTTAATTGAAAATCTTAAAACAAAAGCCACTGGTTCTATTAAACTTAACAGTTCAGATCCAAGAGATACTCCTTTGATTGATATTGGATTATGGAAAGATTTAGATGGTATTAGAAATATAGCTAAACAAATGTTAATTATAAGAGAATTTATGAAAACACCAGAAATGATTAAATATGCAAAACATCCATCAGATTATTCAACTTTTGAAATGTATCCTGGTAATATTCTACAAACTGAAGATGAACTAATAGAATATATTCAAAACTGGCAATCATTTGGACACCACATTTCAGGAACTTGTAAAATGGGTCCATATTCAGACAATATGTCAGTCGTTGATTCAAAATTAAAAGTTAAAGGTATAGATGGACTTAGAATAGTAGATGCTTCTGTTTATCCTCCACCAAATCTTCATGCTTATAATCCATCAAGAGGTATTTATATGATAGCAGAAATGATTTCAGATGTTATTAAAGAAGAATGGAAATAAATATTGATTTTTTCAATAAATATGATTAAATATATAAATATCCTTTAAATATGTATAATAATGATATATTTGAAAATAAGACAATTAGTGCCTTATGTATTGCCCTATGTACAGATGAATCAAAATATATTGAAGATGATTCTCATTATATTCACATACCAAAATCATTATTTATTACTTACACAAATACATTAAAATTAAATAACATATGTTTTGAAATATCAAATCCAACCAATCCATCTGGTCCAAGAATATATTTAAAAAAAATAGAACCATCAATTGGTGAATTTGAATCAAACATTTTATTACCCGATTGGGTTTGCAAAAAACTTTCTATTCAAATGTGCGGAGATATAATCAATATAGTCCCGATTACAAAACCAAATATAATAAAAAGATGTAAGATAAGAGGAAATAATAGTTCCTATATAAAAATGGATATTAAAAATCTTTTAGAAGAAAAAATTAATGAATTTAAATGTGTTAACTTGGATAGTGTTTTTACTATAAATAAAATTAAATTTAAAATTGTTGAATTGATTTCAATAACTAATAATCCAATTAATTATGGAATTACAACTGATGAACTTGAAATTGATTTTGACACTCCAGATGACATTAAATTGATAGAAAGAAGAAAAATAATAACAGAAAAAATAACTAAAAATATTGAAGATAAAATTAATTCAATTGAACAATTCAAAAAAAATTTCAATTCTAAAAAAACTGGGATATTTAAATTTAATGATTATATGGAATCCCAACAATCTAAATTAGATGGATTTAATGAGAATATAGAATGGGATATGATTCATAAAAATTTAATAATTGAACTTGAAAAAGATTATAAAGATAATTTAGGTGAATTAGAAGAAAATAAAAAAATTCTTCAAGTTTTAATTGAGGAAGGAAAAAGTATACAAGAAAAAATGACAAAAAATAAACCAACAAATTGTTCAACACCAAATCCAAATAATTTACCAGAACCAAATGTTTTCAATTCAAAAGGATATAAACTAAATAATAATATAGAATCAAATGAATCCAATCATACCACCTTATCTAAAGAAGAAATTAGAAAAGCAAGGCTAGAAAAATTAAGTAAGAATATAATATAATTCAGGTTTAGTAAATCCATTAAATTCGGTTGCAGACGCCAAAGTATAAGAACCCATATTTTGCACAACTATACTTTCCCCAATTGCAAGAGACGGTAATTGACATTCTTTAGAAATAATATCTAATGAATCACAAGATTCCCCATACAAAATACAATGGTAAGTTTTTTCATTACGTTCATTAAATGGAATAAAAACAGGTTTAGCATAATCAAATATTGTATTGGAAAAACTTTTATATACTCCATCTGATAAATAATAAGTAATTAATTTTTCTCCAGTTTCTTTATTGATTTTTTCTTTTTTATTTATTATTGAACATACTAATGTGTGAGATGAAGCAACAAAATATCTTCCAGGTTCAGCAATAAATCTAATTCCATCACCACCTGAAAAAATATCATCAATACCTTTATTAATTACTTCTGCCATTGATTCAAAAGAAACTTTAGATTGAGATATTCCAGGAAAACCTCCTCCAATATCAATTAGATTCATTTTAATATCTAAAGATTGAGCTATATCAAATACTTTTTTACAATCAGCCAAAGCTGTCCAATATACTTGGGCATCTTCACATCCAGAACCAACGTGAAAACTAACCCCAATAATATTTAAATCTAATATTTTACCCATTTCTAAAATTTCTTTAACATTTTCCAATTCTACACCAAATTTACAATTAAATTTACAAACTGATTTAGAATCATCCACTTGAATTCTAAGTAATATTTCTGCTTCGGGATGATATAATTTAATTTTAAATAATTCATAACAAGAATCCACAACCAACAAATCCACATCATTAGAACGAGAAAATTTAATATAATCTACTGGTTTACATGGATTTGCAAAAATAATTTTTTTAGGGTCAATACCTAAATTAATTGTTTTAAGAATTTCTTGTTGAGAAGCACAATCAAAACAACAACCTAATTTGTTAAGTAATTCAATAATAATAGGACATGGATTACATTTAATAGCATAATATGGAATTACACGTGAGAGGTTTTTTTTCCATCTGTAATATTGTCTAATAATATCACCCAAATCAATTAAAACAAAAGATTGTTCTCCTTTTTTTTTTTCCAAGTATTGATTAATTATATCAAATTGTTCAAGTTTTGTATCATATATTTTAACACTTTTATCTGATAAATAATTGTAAATTTCAGTTATTGATTCCGAAGGTAAATTTTCCACTTGGTTATATTATTTGTTGATATAAATAAATAATATAACTTTAAATTTATTTATTTATTTATCTACTATTTAAAAACAAACCTAATCCAACTAATGATATTATTAAAATTATTGTTATTATGATAATAATAATGGTTAAATTATTTCCTTGTGTAGAACTACTATTAGAATCACCACCTGTAGAATCTCCAGAACTAGAACCTCCAGAACTAGAACCTCCAGAACTAGAACCTCCAGAACTAGACCCTCCAGAACTAGACCCTCCAGAACTAGAACCTCCAGAACTAGACCCTCCAGAACTAGACCCTCCAGAACTAGACCCTCCAGTATTATTTTTATCAGGTAAATTTTTTCCACAAGCACTTTCTAATTTAGCGCTAATATTCACATTACCCCCAGCTTGAATATTATTTGCATTAAAAATATTATTACAAATTGTTAAATCACAAGGATTATTTCTAGAAATTGGGTCAATATAAGCAATAGGATCAATCACATTATCACAATTTGTTTTGTAACAAGCAGGTGGGGTTGTTGGTGGATATACATTTTCAACATCAGTTTTAGGAGCATAACAGGCACATTCAGGTGCAAATTTAGTGAAATTTTCTAATGGTAAATTTAATTTGGTAAATTCATTTACTAAATTTTTACAATAAACATCAAAAAAAGTATTACACTCATTTGAACCACCATAATAATTTACAGGACAAGAATTTTCAGGTATTTTTAAGGTCTTAAAATTAAAATCAAATTTTTTAAGAAGAGGGTCAACACTTTCATTTGGTTTTAATGGTATTCTAACTAGCACAGTACGTTCTTTTTCATTATCTTTAGCTCTAAAACAACATCCGGTTTTAAGAGGAGCACTTTTTAAAACTTCATCAAATGCCGATTTTGTAGATTCATCACTATGTGGATTATAATCTTTTACTATATTATTAAGAACTTGATAATTTTTTGTTCCCATATCACTTAAAACAACTGGATCAGTAATATTATTTTTAAAATTCATATTAATATCATTACCTCTTACAACAAATGAATTGGTTGATGGATATAAATTATAATTATCATAAGCACTTTTACATACATCACAAGAATCCAATGATTCTGAATCACAATGATTTATATTTTCTTGCGTAGGAGTTGTTGAGATAGGACTCGATGTATCAAAATTTTCATTATGCGTACTTAAATAAATAACAAAAATACATAATAACAATATAAGTATCAATTTTTTTTGTGTATCAAAATTTAAATTAATATTATTAAACATATTATTAAAACAATAATATATATCTATATAAAAAATAATATTTTATTTATAATAAATTGAAGATAAAATAGTGTAAAATTTATTTATTATATTTTTTACACACCAACACAATTATAATAATAACAATTAATAAATAAAAAATATAATTAGAATCTAAACTTGTAAATGCTTCATAATGAATATTTGTTGTTGAATCACAAGACAATGGTTTAAAATTATTTTTTTCTGGCAAATCTAACCATTCACAACCTAATGTACCATTATTATAACTTGCTAATTCATATTTAGTATAATTATCAGTAACCTTACCTATTTTATTATCAAAACAACTGTAACCAAGTTGAGCAAATGTTTTTGTATAAGTTTGTTTCCATAAATTTGAATATTTGGAAACTAACCAATTTTCAATTTGTAAAATTTCATCATTAGACAAGTTTCTATTAAAAACAATAATACATCCAATAGAAAAATCTGATAATGAAGTATTTGTTCCCATATTAATAGCTAATTGGGTTGTGGAATTTGCTTTGGTATCAAGTGTTTTGGAAGTGTAATTTGCCCCATTAGCCCTATAAGTAGAATTAGTGTCTGTAGAGAATACCCATTTATCATCAAATGCTGATAGAGACATTTGGGTAATTGGATTTGAATGTGAAGAAACTCCTGATAAACCAGAACCAAATCCAGAAAACCATTTGGGATTATTATATCCCGAAAGTATATTTCCTAAATTATTTTGACTAGAATCAGTTTGTGATTTATAATTATATTTAGCAATATTAAATAAAGTAAATGTTTCAGGAAGTATTTGGGAAGGAAATAAAATTTTAGATTGGATATCTCCTGAAATAAAGTTTTCATTTATTCCAAATGAACCTGATATTTGAGTTATATTATTATTTGATGTACTTAAATCATACCAAACTCCATTTTTAAATGAATCTGAATTATAAAATCCAATCAATCCATTTGTAACAGGAATATCAGGTAAAACCATTGTATTTGGTTTAACATAATTTGGATTATAAAATGCCAAATCAAATCTACAACATTCATCAGTAGGACAAGTTATAGGAGCTGGAGCTCCTGCATTTATTGGGTCACCTCTAGGTAAACTTTTTTTAGCATATGTTGCAGGTACATACGAAGCATCAGAAGCCGGAAGACTACAATTGGTAGCAGCAGCAACATATCCAGGATCACATTTTTTATAACACATTAAATCTCTATATTCACGGTCAGAACTACAATTAGGAGTTGCATTAATAGTATTACCTGGAGGAATAACAATAGAAGTAGGTTTTTTATTCCAACAAGATACAATATCTCCAGGTCTAGATTCGTATCCATCTCTACAAGATTGATAACATAAACCCAATTTAAGAGGATCACCAGAATCATAATTATATCCTGAAGGACAGGATTTTATTGAATCAATATTATTTCCAGGAGGTATAACAATAGATGTGGGTTTTTTATTCCAACACGATACAATATCTCCAGGTCTAGATTCATAACCATCTCTACAAGATTCATAACATAAACCTATTTTGGCAGGATCACCAGAATCAAAATTGTATCCAGTAGGACAAGTTCTAGGAGCCTTTCTTGTTACTACTGCCCCAATACAATCACCCCCTATACAACTATCATATGTTCCACATTTATCACAATTAACTCCTGTTAAAGTTGTTTTAATACCATTATTACAACATTTTGCTGCTCCTGGTGAACAAGTAACTGCTGTTTTTGATGCACACCAATCTGTTCTAGCACATCCATAACATTCTTTAAATGCTCCACGTGAACAACATTTATCCCACCAAGTTCTTGATAAACATGTTCCTCCAGCACAAACATCAGGTTCTCTTCCACATCTATCAGCATTACATCCCCATGTATAATTATCATAAGTACAAGATTTACACATTTTAGTACAATTAACTGCAGTTTTTGAATTACATCCATCCCAACCAGTGCAAGTTCCTACACCTGTAATTCTAGAACTTAAATTATTACAAGCACTATTATCTTGATTAGCAGGTTTTGAACTTTTTGGATATGATGTAGATTCATTTAACCAATATGTAGTATAATCTCCTGGATTTCTTTTATATCCAGCAGGAGGATCTTTAATACATCTAATTCCTTCTAAACCATATCCTGATGAACAAGATAAATTAGCAGGTTTTGAACTTTTTGGATATGATGTAGATTCATTTAACCAATATGTAGTATAATCACCTTGTAATCTTTTATATCCTTCAGGAGGATCTTTAATACATTTAAGACCTTCTAATTGATAACCAGATGGACAAGTATAACTAGGAGCTACACCAACCCCAACATCATAAGTTAATTTTTTATCGTTCCAACATACACCCGCTACATCATGATATCCCGATTTACATCCTACTCTACATAATGCTCCAACATCAACATCACCAGAATTACAAGTTGACCAACATGAAACTATGTCACCTTTTTTTGAAACATATCCAGTTGGACATTTTTTATAACATTTACCATTAAATGGTTCATATACTTCATCTTCACTACATCTAAAATCATAACTAGATTTTATCGTTTTATCAGAATAATCATATTTATATATACGATCTTGATATCTAGAATTACAATTAAGATTTAATAAACTTTGTTGGTTTGGTAAAAATATTGTAGTGCGATTTGTAAAAGTTTCATCTAAATTAACTTTTGTTTTATTTATTAATTTGCCATCTTGTGTAAGATCAAATCTCCATGCAGTACCACATTGTGTACCATCAATTACAACAACATAACCATCAGCTGTTTGTTTAACTGAACTATATACAGTTCCATCATCAAAAAATTCACTAATTGTAGAATCAAAATTATTAAAATCATCAACTATATACATTTTACCAATTTTATTTGTAAGTAAAATTTTATAATTTGATAATTGTGTTAAAGATGAAAATTGTTTAGAACTTATAACACTAGGATTTTTACAGCGGGGACACTTTTAAATGACACGATTTTAATAATAATTATATATTATTAAATTAACTATTTTTTGATAAAATTGAAATAAAATTTTTATGTTTATTTGTGTTATTATGGGTTTT
>Ga0172363_10005233_pt1 | contig 10477 bp, 3 predicted proteins | sample LakKivs2_kivu2a2_FD_114541 | JGI IMG/M metagenome (GOLD analysis project Ga0172363, IMG submission 114541) | Sediment microbial communities from Lake Kivu, Rwanda - Sediment s2_kivu2a2 | ecosystem: Environmental > Aquatic > Freshwater > Lake > Sediment | place: Rwanda: Western Province, Lake... | reverse complement strand
TTTTTTTATTAGTAGCCGCAGTAGGAGGATCGGCAATACTGGCTGCATATGTCCCGATTTTATATTTAAACGTATTTGTCCCCGGAACGCCTTCTGTAACGGTAAATGCTCCATTATAAACGGTTTGCTCTACATTTGTTATATTTACTACTGTGCCAACAGTATAATCATGAGTTTTGTTTAATGTTACCGTTACTTTATTTCCTGAGACACTTAATGATGCATTAAATTCAGTTCCTTTAGCAATGGAAGGATTATCTTCCGTGACATCAAATAGATTTTGTTGAGTAAATATAGTTGTGTGTTGAGTAACTTGAGTATCATCAAACTTTAACCATTCTCCATCGCTGACTGAGTAAATTCCTCTTTTGTTTATAGACAATTGAGATATAGCATTAATATAGTCGCCAGCGAGTGGTTGATATGTCGCTATTGCGTTGGTTGGACTTTCTGGATCTAACCCAGTTGTGTCAGCAACGGTATATACAAATTGAGCGCCATCAACTGATACTGATACTATTTCCGAAGAAAGAGTATCATATCCGCTATCAGTTGCTCCTGATATTTTTATAGTAGACCCGCTTTTTAATCCATGGACACTTTTAGTTGTTGCTCTTACTGATGTCAGATTTTCTACAGCAAGCGATTCAATTTCAAATACAATAGTATTATTGAATTCTGCGGATATAGTTCCAGTAGCCGGTGTCACTGTGGGAGCAACGGTTGGTTCATATGTAAATGTGGTGCTATTTACGACATCTACTTCAAACGTACCATTATAATCAGTTTCGACCGCGCCCGAAATAGTTACCCTTACTCCAGTTTTTAACCTATGTTCACCGCTGCATATTGCCGTAGCAAGTCCGGTAGTATCCGAATAGGTTAATGTAGTAATTGTTGTGGTTATATTTAATTCAGTTCCTTCGAGTAATAAAGGATGTTCTACATTTGCTTTTACATAAGGACTTGCGTCAATATTTACTATATCATTTGATAAGTCAGTTCCTTTTACAATTTCTATGAAGCCATTTCGTTCGATTACATCAGAAGGTGCTACACGTGGACTAAAATGCCATTGTCTTTGATCATGCCCGTATTTAAGTTCTAATTGTTCAACTTGTTTTACATATAAATAAAGAGATAAATCATCATATCCAGCATTGAAATTGGGTTCTTCGTCATATGCCAATGACTTAGTTATATACATACCAAACATATAAGGATTTTTTGTTAGGTTAGATTTAGGTATAATGATATCATCCATTTTATTTTCATAAAAATCAGATAGTTTATCCGGAGGAGATGGATTGTGAGTTTTCGTATCCATCGAGTCGTCTTTTGGTTTAGAAACCACTATAGAATTTCTTAGCTTATATCTAATTCCATTATAGACAACAAAATCTCCTTTTTTATATTGAGGGGCGTATACATCGCCTACTCCATCATCCCACGTAACAGCAGTGCTATCAATATAACCGTTTGAATTAACCTCGGCTATCACTGCTCTGAAATCAATAATTTCATCAGTGATTTTTGCAATCATTCCTTTAGATACCAAATCCCCACTGTATTCTTTAAGTATTATCTGCCCATTAGATCCTGCACTTGCAATGTCAACTGATTTTATAACTCCTATGTCTTGGGTTTTATTTAGTTTAATAAAATCAATTGCTCCGGGATTTCTAATAAGTAATTCTACCGGTGTTAGTCCATTAATTGATAATATAACTGTGTTATCATCACTATCTATTTCCAAAATATTATAGGTTAATTCTTCTGTCAGTGGTTCAGGAAGTGATAAATTATCAGATTTGCGAAGTCTTACAGCATCGCCTACCTGTAATCCATTTAACGGATTTTCTCCACCATGTAACGTAATCTTATTAGTGGTAATATCAACGTCGTCTATACCATCGAAGTAAACATTTAACTTAACTATGTCAATTTTTCCAGTTCCCGTATCTGTGATTATAGCATCTTTTAATTTTATTCTATAAGTATTAGGAGCAGTATTGGCATCATACTCTATATCGACTATAGTATACACTTCGCCTTCGGTTAATTCATAATCTAATGTTATGGTGGTTCCAGTTGCTATAAATACAGTAGGAATGCTAATAGGTGTATATGTAAACGTAGTGTCGTCTACTTTAGTTATTGTCACCATTCCATTATATTGAGATTGATTTGCACCAGAAATATATACTCTAAATCCAGTGCGGAGTTCGTGGTTTTCGGGACATATGGCAGTAGCAAGTTTGGTAGAAGTGGAATATGTTAATGTTGTAATAGTTTTTGAAAATCCTGCTGGGTATGTTGCGGAACCACGTAAGGTAATTTTATCGTTTAATATAAAATTAAATGATGCTGGATCACTATACACTGTTATATAGTGGTCATTTACGTTAACGTCTGTAGCATTAAATGTATTATATTTTAACTCTTCTCTATCTTTTAGTCTTATTATTATATCATCAGGAGCAAATTCTGTAGTTCCCTCTAAATCCTTATAAGGAACTTTAAGGTAAAATCCATTATTGCTTTTTTTATTAACTATTTTGTAATATGCAAGGTTCAGAACATTAATATTTCCTGTGGTTACAATAGTTGTAGATGGGTTGTTAGTAGAATATTGAAATTCTACGGAACTTATTGCTTTAGAAACTACTTTATCATAATCATTATACTCTACAGTGTTTTGAATATTAAATATACTTCCTACATTTAATGTATGTGGTAATTTTGTTTTAATTGTAACCGTATTATTATTATCTCCGAGTATACTATATATTGGAATATCTGTATAATTTTCATGGTGTATGGGATCTACATAAATATTATTACCATCGCTATTTTTAAAATTATCCGGTGTATATTGAGTTAAATCTCTTGCATAGAATAATCCATTTCCTTGATTATATACATCAGGCCAGTTAAAATTTGCGCATACATTAGTAAAATCTATTGCGTATCTATATTTATATTCGCTTGGTATGTTATCAATGCTTTTATAATAATCAATTAAATATGGATTGCTGCCGTCCGTAGGTTCTACGATTTCAATACTTGGAATATCTTTTATATTATTAAGAGTTGCTGTAAAAAAAATTTCAAAATAAGTTGTATTACCAATTTGTTTTGCCTTTCTTGTATTTACCTTAGATACATCTGTTGGTTCGAATTGTATAATTCTTGGAGCTAGACCACCGTGTGTAGATATTGGTTTATTGGGTGTATTTAAAAATGGATCCTGTGATGTATTAAACGGATCGGGTGTTAGCGTTTTTACGTTCGACTTATTATATACATATGAACCACTATGTTCAGGATATTTAGTAAATTCTATATATACTCTACTTCCATCAGGAACGTTTTCCAGCGAAAATGTAATAATCGCTGGTGATAAAGTTTCTATAGTACCTGTATGTTCGAATATTCCAAGAAAATAATCATTAGATGTAACTGGTACAGAAACGGGTTTAGAAAGATACAATATGCTATTTTTTCTAAGTTCTGCCTCTTTTAATAATGTCGCTAATTTATTTAATTTTATACTTGTCGCGCCAACCCTGCTTTCGATATCTATTAATTTAAATTCAAATTTTTTTACTGTGGTTATATTTCTATATGCATTATTTATATAATCAGAAAATAATTGCAATAAAACTATTACATCGTTTTCTGATCTCAAGAATTCGGGAATTTGAGAAATAAAATCACGAAATCTGTAATTTCCGCCATCATTATAAATAATAGGATTAGCAGCCATTAAATTGTCCCAACCTTAACTATTATATTAGATGTACTAATATTAAATTGTACTATTTCGTTTTGATTAGAGTATTTAGATATGTTTCCATCTTCATCAATAAGTCTATTAGCAACCTTCTCCGCTAAAATATTTCTTATTAATTTTATATAATCTAATGTGTAAGTTTTGTAAAATGCTAATTTATTATCATTTCCGCTTTCTGCCATGTTTGTTATATTATCAGTATTTTTAAATGCAAGCACGCCCTCTTCAAAATACCATCCTCTCATAGATTCAAGTATTGCATACGTTTCTTTTGATTTGCTATATTTTCCGTTTGATCTTTGATCGCTGTAGAGTTTAAATAAAGAACTATATACCTCATTCATAGCAGTTGACCATACATAACCAGTGAATTCGTTTATGTCTTCTTCTGTTATATTTTTGTTATAAATATATGTATTATAATACTTGTTTATGGCATCGCGTATATATGTTTGGTTTCTGACTGTAAATGTTTGCGTATCGGGTGTATCAGATTGGTTATATGTATATTCTAAAGTTACGTCAAAGTCATCCGTAGTTAATGCGTTTTGATTTATAACTTGAGCCGTTCTTGCTCCCAACCAGTCTAAATCGTTTAAATTGAGATCTGAATATGAATTAGTTTTTGATTTAAAATGAAGATTTAAACCAGCTACCTCTGGCATTTTTTGAACTAATGATTCGATTTTTGATCTATATATAGGTTTAGAGAATTCTGTATATTCTTTCAGATAAGCATAAATAGTATTGATTATTTTAGTTTTTATATCACTATATACACCGCCTTCAAATAAAATTACGTCAATATCCATAGTCATATCATGGACAATTGGATGTATATATTGATGTTGCCCAGCACCAAGTGTTAAGTACCCTCTTCTATTTAATTGATCTAATATTATATCTAACTCAGAACCGGGAACTACAAAATCCTTTGGTTCTAAATTAGACGTAAATACTGTTTCTGGAATTAATGATACCGATATGGGTGGTTTAATATAATCTCTTATAAATTCATCAACGGTTATTTCTTTTTGTGTATTTTTATTTACGATGGTTATATCAATTAATCTATTTTTAATAGGCGTAATGTCAAATATATCGTCTGTACTAGATAATTTTGTATAATCATAGTCCCATATATATGTTAAGCCATTGACTTTATAACCATCAGGATAGTATTCAAATGGAGTAGCAACAAAATAATTTTCACCGGATTTCTTATATAAATCCTTTAATAATGTAAATCTTACAATATTTGCATACCGCATATCAAATTTACCATTTGGTTTTGTTCTGTTGAGCACGCTTTCACCAAAAGCATTCGCATATTTAATATTAGATATTTTGTTTAGATATAGAATATAACTATTTCTATTATGTAAAGAATCAAGCGAATTAAATATCTTGGGTGCATTTTTCTTTATTGATTCATTGCTTTCTATATTTAATCCATTACGAATATCAGTTGTCAAAGCAATGCTTAAATCAGATAATGTAATATCACTGTCGCTTCCATCTTTTTGGGTAATTAATATTGTTGTTCCTTGCGCTTCTATTTCTGTACCGGCAACATTTGATGTATTTCCCGCTGCTCCGCCAGTGGAAAAATACGTTAAATCAATTAATCCATAAGGGATTGCTGAAACGATTCCATCGCCAAATTCTAACATTGCACGGCCATCATTTGCCGTTACTATTCTCACCGTATAATTAGATGTTAAATTTGTATTTGAGTTGGATAAAAAGTTATCAATTTCATTTATATCAGATGGATCTATCGATGGATCATGCAAACCACGACGCGAAATTTTCCAATATATTTTATCTTCTAACCCCTCAATGGTCTGTGGATTGTCTATTAATGACGAGTCGCTTGACACAACAGTGAACCTATTAACTCGTTCATCCATTTTATCTGGTTCAATATAATTTGGATCGCCGTATCCAAACCAATCAGAAAAGTTAGCATCTGATATGATAAATTCTTGGTTTTGTGTTGCATCTGAGAAAAATTGTAATTTTTTGACAGTTCCTTCTGCTAACACGGGTCGTCCGCTTGTAACTGTCAATATTCCATTTTCAGAATTTGTATCATTTCTATCATATAATAACTCAACATCATCAATCACAGTCAATGTCTTACCAGCAACAGAAAATAACGTTCCCTTGGCTATATTTACTTTTACAGTAGAATATACACCTGTTCTTTTTAATGCTACACCAAATCCTGCTTTTGCTGGAACCGGACGACGAACACTATATCCTAAACTCCTAGCACCTACATGGATAGCTTCGCTACTGGTTGCTGTTTCAAGAAAAGAATCTCTAAAAGATGATTCTATCCATGCAGCATCTGTATCGCCATGTGCAGCGAACAGTTCCATTAATAACTGACCGTATGCAGATTTGCCCATGTCAGCTAACGGACCTATTTTAGCCTTCGTTATTGCCTGTAAATCCGCTAATATCTGGTCGCGGTTAATTTTTGCGTATCGTCTTTCGTTGGTTGCCATAGTATTTCTTTTAATTTATAAGTAGTTTATAATAAATTTCGATAGATTTCACAAAAATAAATCCTTTTAACTATATATTTCACGTATAAACTATAAATAAAGATACATTTTTTTAATATGGCAACAATAACTTTAAGTATAGGATACGACCTTCGCGCCACATCAAAGCCTATTCCAAATTTCAGTGTATTAGCTAATGTATCATCTCCCTTTTTCGAGGATGTTACCAAAGGAAACGTTGAACGCACCGTAAAAAGGTCTATAAATGAACCAGAATGGACTTTTCAGCATAATACTGGTATATCTACCTATTTCAAAAGACATAATGGATTTAAAGATCAAGAAAGACATGCCAGAATAACCCGTAACTTCGTTTTAAGACAAGGAACATTTGTCAAATATTACGCAACCGGATATAACCCAACCGCAGATACCATCTATCACGAAGATAATAATAGGACCATAGAAAGGGTTTTCGATGTCCCGTTTATACTCTCTTTTCAACCAGAAAATGAAATTTATAACAGATTTGGCATCCAACATATGGATGAATTTGAAAGCCATCTGCATATGTTACTCTTCTACGAACTAAATTATGCCAGTTTACGAAAACATGCCGTTGCTCCAGCATGCCCAGAAGACGAACATAATCCGGTATGGAGCCAACGAGGATACGAAGCATTTAGATATCATGGGTATACTTTTGAACAAATCGGCCCAAAAGCCGGTGATAAAATTAAAATAGAAGCATTTAATACGTTATATACAATCGAATCTATTAAAGACGCTTCTCCTGAGTATCAACACAGATGGAGAAAATATTGGTGGAAGGTATTTATGAGAGATTCATTTGATAAGGGAGAAACTGTTTCCGAAGATGTTCTTAATGATCCTGAACAACAAGGTTTTATTAATGATATACTTGGACAAACAGAAATTAACAAAGATACAGGAGCACCTATTGGATCTGGATATGCGTTCGATATATCCAATGCCGTTGATGAACTTAAAAAAGATGTATTATTTAGACCACCTGAAGTCGCTAAAGATGTAGAAGATATATCAGGTGACATAAACTTCTATCCAGATGGCGATAAATTCGGGCAGTGGTAATAAATATAAACTATAGATATATAGGTAGATTTAAAAAACATGAGACCTTTTTATTATGTACGCACCCAAGAAAAATGTGAAATTGCCCTTTTAGACATGTTCAACAACATTATTGTTAATAAATATGAAAATTTAAGTCGAACTAATGTTATAAAAACGCTACACGTCCCTATAGTAACCCACTACGACAAGAATTTTGCTAACTGGTATAGAAATAGTAACCATAAAAAACGCCCTCTACCACTGCCTATAGGCGGTCTACGCTATACAGGAAAATCCCAAAATACTTCAAATAGAACCCAAACAACATATTGCCGTAATATCTTTTCTCGTGCAACTGACCAATGGCTACAAGATATACAACCAACTCCATATATACTCAATTATGAATTACAATTCTTGATGGATAATAAGTCTGATTTTGGTCAAATTAATGAAAATATTACCCCTTATTTTAATATATTCAGAACATTAAGAATTAAAGAATGGGATTTTGCCCCAGATATAGAAAGAAAAATTCCTGTTGTTATAGAAAGTATATCAGATGAATTCGAAGATGAGTTAGACGCAGGACCAAAACCACGATTAATAAAAACTACTTATAAATTAAAATTAGAAGTTGACTGGTATAGACCAATGGAAATACCTGCCATTATTAAATATGCTGAATTAAACTTCGAAATAGGCGAATTTTTACATAAAACACAAATTTTAGTCTATCCAGACCCAATTGCGGAAGAAACAAAAAAGAAATGGGAAACATTAACACCATCAATAAAAACAGGATATTCTTTATTGACAACATGCGCAGGTACATGCATTAAAGAAGCAGATTTAGAAGGTAATATAACATGGGAAGATATAACTGTTCCCGATGCAATAAGACCCGTTCAGGTTCCTGATTTTAGACTATTGTCTCTCGATTTTGATGATGATACTGACGTAGCTACTGATGAAAGTGGATTCGGAAGAGATTTCGTGGCAGTAGATGATAGAACATTTATTCCTGACTTAGAACCCGGATCTGGACAAGAAGTAACTGATGGATATAAAGTCGAAGATACCGTTGTATGGGATAAAATATTTAACTGGTTTGGAACTAATAATGGCGAAAACGAGAACCCATTTACATTTTCTATAAAATTAAAATTTAATGACGACCCCCCTCAAGATACAATCTTCCAATATCTATCAAATGACGAAACCACAGATGCTAATGGAAATACTATACCAGCGGGAGAAGTGTTCTTCGATTGGGGATTAATGGATTCTAAATTATACTTCTCCTTTAAAACATACGGAAGTAAATCTTTATCATATACCTTTACTACCGAAAAACAATTAACGCTAAATAATACCGATATCTATAATTTTAGATTTGTACTATATGATAATGGACACGAAGGAATCTTTGGTTATGCTACCAATGATGGATCTACGATAGCATTATCTACAAAAAAAGAGTGAGCTACCAACCGACTAACGACGTGTAGGTTTTCTGCTCACTTTTTTATAAATTATAGGAAATATTAATCCAAATGCCGCACATATAGGATATGAAACAGGAGCATTTCCTCTATTTCAAGATCCATTTAGCAATCCTGATTTAAGTCCATATAGAGATTCTGACTACGATTCATTCAAAAATAGATTGGCTTAAAAAGCATTAATATAACATCTAAATCTAATTATAGGCATATATAAACTATAATAAAAGAATAGTATATATTTACATATGAATGGAGTAAAAAATGTTGTTGGTGGTGGCGGTGCGGTGGATGCCGATGGGTCTGCTATAATTTTGTACACTATAAAGGAATAAAAAATGGCAAACGAACCATCAGATGCAGGTAAAATTATAATAAGTACCCATGTGCATGATAAAGAATACGACTCTGATAAAATTCATTATCATGTCACTCGTGAGATAGAAGATATTGAAGATACAGACGGATTAGGAACATATAACATTAGTCCTATTGGGTTTCCTAAAGTTGATGTAAGTAGCACAATTTCTCAAATCCCAACTAGATTTACACCTAATTTCTATGTTTCTTATCATAATCAATTATCCGGAGAGACACCTGCATATACAGAATATAATAATAATATAGAAAATATAGTGGCTGGCGGATTACGATCATTTTCTATAGGCATAACTCTATCGGGAACAGGGACAATCGTAATAGCTACCACAATAGGCAGTAAACCGCATGGATATACAAACGGAAAAACAGTCACTATAGCGGGTGCTTCTCCATCTGGGTTTAATGGTGATCACATAATTACAGTAATTGATGCAAACACATTTAGATATTCTGCTGCGGCATTAGGAACTGCTACAGGAACCATAACATCCACTTATACATTAGTTACTGGCGATCTTATCAGAATTGCCGCACAAGATGACTTCAACATAGACAATGAAAACGGATGGTATAAAAATAATAAAGAAAGCATCAACATCAATGGAAACGGATGGTATAAAGCTAAAGAAGGACCATGGCAAAGAATATCTATAGATGTACAAGAAACAAAAATAATTAAGAGCAATACTACCGCTGATATACCAAATTTATTTGGTATTATACCGATTGTCCATACAGTTGTATCATTAATTGGAAATGGGACATTAGCTACATGTGTTACGAGAAATTTAAAGGATATAAACGGCGTTGATGTAGAACAAGGACATGGGTTAACAACCGGCGATAGCATAGTTATAGCGGGTGCGGTCCAATCAAATTTTAATGGTACTAAGGTAATCACCGTTGTTAATAAAACAACATTTACATATGTAAATAGTAATAATGAAACAGCAACCGGTACAATAACAGCGACATATACACCAGAAGTTAATGATTATATAAATGTAATACATCAAAACGGAGGTGAAGACGTAAATGGTATTTATATAGTAAAATCACAAATTTGGGAATTTTATGGACGATGCTATATATATGACGGAACCGAAAACGATAAAGTATTGGGTGGGAGTTATGGTACATATGATATTAGCGATCCTAAATATAGCGGAATTACTAAAACACAC
>Ga0172363_10005232_pt1 | contig 10477 bp, 11 predicted proteins | sample LakKivs2_kivu2a2_FD_114541 | JGI IMG/M metagenome (GOLD analysis project Ga0172363, IMG submission 114541) | Sediment microbial communities from Lake Kivu, Rwanda - Sediment s2_kivu2a2 | ecosystem: Environmental > Aquatic > Freshwater > Lake > Sediment | place: Rwanda: Western Province, Lake... | reverse complement strand
TAACCCTTTTTTAAAGGGTTATTTTTTTCTTTTCGATTAACCCTTTTTTAAAGGGTTATTTTTTTCTTTTCGATTAACCCTTTTTTAAAGGGTTATTTGCTTGCAAAAAGGGTTGTTTTGAACCCAGACGCCCTTTCAGGCACCAGCTCTTTGTCTTATTATAATGTCTTATTATAAGATTCCAGGCTGGCGCAATACCAGATTATGCGACCCCGGCATAAAAGCAATCAATACCTGTGATTGAAATCCTTGTCTGATTTAAAAAATTATCTTTTAAAGCACAGTCTGCAGTTTGGCAAAGGAATTCTTTATGTTATTCCTAAAACTAATAAATGCATCAAAAATCAAGATTTTTTGTAAAATGGGCTGCAACTTCTGAAATGGGACAATAAATGCCTTCTCCTCAAAAAACACCGAAAGATTTAAATATTAGAACAATTACTCCTATTTAAAATTATCGTAGCATTTTTATTTGTTACTGTCATGCTTGAATAAATTTTTTACAAGCATCAGTCAATTAATAGTGGGGTGGAGTAAAAAATTTTTCGGCTTTTTACCTATTTGCCAGACGATTTAGTAAAATTTTCACAAGCATGCTTATGTGAATCTATGCAGTTTAAACCTTAGCGGTTGTAGTTGGCTGCTTTTATCATGATTTAAAAAATTCGTCAAAACCAGGGTGGTAAATTTGATGAGGCATCGTTTCATAAAAAAATGTCCTGAATGCGGAAGCATAAACCTCTTCTGGAACAAGGAGAAGGGAGAAGTCATTTGTAAAGATTGCGGTCTTGTGATAGAGGACAGAATGGTCGATTTTGGGCAGGAATGGCGCGAATTCGATTCTGACAAGTCAGAATCCAGGAGAAGATCAGGCGCCCCAATGACTTATACGCAGTATGACCAAGGCTTAGGCACAGAAGTTGGAAGGAGCGCTGATTTATCACAATTCAGTTCAAAGACCAGGAATAAGTTCTTCAGGCTCAGGAAGTGGCAGTATAGGATAAGCACCGCCATTGAAAGAAATCTGAAGCTTGCCCTTGCAGAATTGAAGAGGGTTGTGAGCTATCTTAAGCTTCCAAAGTCAGTCGAGGAAGAAGCAGCAAGAATATACACTCTTGCAGTCAGAAAGGGGCTTGTGAGAGGAAGGTCTATGGAATCAGTTGTTGCTGGCGCGCTTTATGCTGCCTGCAGACGCCATGAGGTTCCAAGAACCTTGGATGAGCTGAGCGAGGCTTCTGGCATTGAAAAGAAGGAGATAGGAAGGACTTACAGGTTCATAACAAGGGAATTGGAGATAAAGATTATTCCCTCAAATCCTGCTGACTACATTGCAAGATTCTCTTCTGCTTTGAAGTTGAGCCCTGAAACGCAGAGCAGGGCTGTTGAGATTCTTGACAAGGCGCAGAGGGCAGAATTGACAAGCGGAAGAGGCCCGACAGGAATTGCAGCTGCAGCGCTCTATGTTTCTGCGTTGATACATGGAGAAAAGAGAACTCAGAGAGAAGTTGCAGATGTTGCTGGCGTTACAGAAGTTACAATCAGGAACAGATACAAAGAGCTTCTTGACAAGCTGAATCTTGAGAAGGAGATAAAGAAGGTAAAGCAGAAGATTGGCAGGAAATAATTCAGAAAATAATCTTTAAGAGTATATCTAAAGCATTCTCCATTGCAAATGGCTGAGATGAAAACCAAAAAGAACGCTGCTGAGGGACAATTCTCAGAAAAGGTTTACAAACTCACAAAGAGAATTCCAGAGGGAAAGATAACCACTTACAAAGAGATTGCAAAAGCCCTCAAAACAAGAGCATACAGGGCAGTTGGAAATGCCCTTAACAAAAATCCGTCTCCAATCGTTGTGCCTTGCCACAGGGTTGTGAAGAGCGACGGCAGAGTCGGCGGATTTGCCTTAGGAGCAAATAACAAAATACAGCTGCTGAGAAAGGAAGGCATTAGGATAAAAAACAGCAGGATAGTTGATTTTGAAAAGAAACTGTTCAGATTCTGACGCGATTACAAGATTCTTATTCTTTTAATTTTCATCCCTTATTAACATGTAGCACATGTAACCTTTCAGAAAATGTCCTGAATTCAGAAGATGCTCTGAATAGAACTCACTAATAAGCAGATGGTTAGCCCGATTGTTAAGTAAACAGTTGAATAAGCGATTATGTTGAAAGTTTTTGAATTAACATACGCTCCCATTATCTCTTTTTTGTTCATTATTTTGAGCGTGGATATCATAATTATTGGAAGTACCATTCCTGCAAATACTTGTGATAACACCATTATTTTTATCAGAGGAAGTGATGGTATTAGAGCAATCGCTACGCCTATAGCTACCAATATTATTATTATCCAATAAAATACAGGGGCGTCCTTGAAGTTTTTGTTTACTCCAGTTTCAAAGCCGATTCCTTCACAAATTGAGAAAGCAGTTGAGATTGGCACGATGATTGCTCCAAGAGCAGAAGCTCCTAAAAGTCCTATTGCAAAGAATATGTACGCATAATTTCCAGCAAGAGGCCTTAATGATAATGCTGCTTCTTGGGCTGTATTTATTCTTATTCCTGCATAGAATAAGGTTGCTGCACAAGTAAGAATCATAAAAAAGCTTATGGTATCGCTTACAATAGAACTCATTACTATCTCTGATCTTGCATATTTATAATTTTTTATCTGAGTTCCTTTCTCGACATATTCTGATTGAAGATAGAACTGCATCCAAGGAGTTATTGTTGTACCAATAAGCCCTATCAAAATGTAAACATATTCGCTTGTAAAACTGATTTTTGGAACAAAAGTCGTTTTCATTACAACAGCCCAATCTGGCTTTGCAAGAAATCCAGTTAATACATAAGCTAGGTAAAAGATGATCAGGAAGAAAAAAAATTTTTCAGTAGATTTGTAGTTTCCTTTTATTATAAAAACCAGGAGAAGGATAGCTGAAATCGGAACAATTATCATTCTCGCTATTCCAAGAAGGTCTCCTGCAGCTGCTATTCCTGCAATATCTGCTATTACAGTCGCAAGGTTTGCAAGGAAAAGTCCGCTCATTAAAAACAAAGTTAATCTTATTCCATAAGTTTCTCTTATCAAATCTGCAAGCCCTTTTCCTGTAACTATGCCCATCCTTGCACTCATTTCCTGAACTACTATGAGCATGATGGTTATTGGAATGAGAGCCCAGAGAACATTATAGCCGAAAGTTGCGCCGGCAACAGAATATGTAGATACTCCTCCTGCATCATTGTCTGCAAAAGCAGTTATCAAACCTGGGCCTAAAAGGGAAAAGAAAATCAGCAGTCCCTTCCATTTGAATCTGATGCTTGAACTAATTCTCTGTATTACACTCAGCTGTTCGTGTGTCATGTTGTGCTTGTTTGTTTTTTTCCTTTATTTTTTTATCAATTTCTCCATTGTTTTTAGTTGTGCGTTTTCTCTTATGGTATACTTTAGTTCTCGCCCATGCCTGAGGCATTACAGTTTCTATCACTTCATCTGCTGTCACAACTCCCTTCAGGATTCCCTTTTCATCAACAACAGGCAGTGCCAAAAGCCCATACTTAGAAAATAATTTTGCCATATCCCTCTTGGAAGTGCTAGTATGTACCTTTAGCATTTCTGTATTCATAAAATCGCAAACTCTCTTATTCGGGTCAGCTGTTATGAGATGTCTCAGAGACAGAACACCCATAAGTTCATTGCTCTCTTTCACGACATAAATATAATAAATGTGAGCTGCACTTGGACTAAGCTCTCTCATCTTGTTTATTGTCTGCTCAGCAGTGTAGTTCCAGGGTATTGTTATGAATTCAGTTGACATTATAGCACCTGCACTGTCTTCAGAATATCTCAGAATTTCCTTTACATGCTTGACTATATGCGGTGGAAGAATCTCAAAGAGCTCTTCTGCCTTTTCCTTATCCATCATAGTTATGATGTCAGCTATCTCATCAGGACTCATCTTCTCAAACACAGAGGCAATCTTCTTTACTTTTATGGACTGCACTAGGCTTTTCTGGACAGAGGGTTCAGCTTCTATCAGAGTGTCTGCTGCAGTCTCCTCATCCAGGGCTCTGAATATCATAGCCCTTTCTTCATGACTCAGTTCTTCCATTAAGTCTGCCAAATCAGCAGGATGCAATTCTTTCAAACTATTTCTGGGAATCTTCAAATGGACATGCATGGGGTCAGGCTCTAAAGGGGCAACAAACTCCCATGCTAAAAGATTGTTTGATGCTTTTGCAGGAATTATTTTTTCAAGCACCTTAAGCATGCTAAGCCTTCTGATGAAACCTCTTATTCCAACATCAACGCCTATTACGCAGAATTTATTATGAACGTTGGCTAATGCCACATCATTTACTCTGACAACCTTAAGTCCGTCAACATCAATCAATTGTTTGTCAAGAACAAGTCCTTTAAGTTTTAAATCATCATTTTGCACATTCCCAAAAGAGAATGCTTTTTCTTTAATTACAGTGAGATTTATCTTTTTTCCAATGATTGAAACATGATTTATTGGAATTCTGAAGAGTTCATTGTTTTTTCTGCATGCCAGGGCTACAATCTCAGCATGTTTTTCACCATCAAGAATGATTAAGTCTTCTAAAACTCCTATTTCTTTGCCCTGTGAATCAAAAATTTTGCTGTTCAATATCTGGCTGAGGTATATGATGGTTATCACCTCACTTATATTGCGCTTATGTGATTCCTGACATTATGTTTTTATATCTTTTTATTATGTTTTTTATGTTTTCTCTTTATTATATTTTTGTTACGTCTTTCTATTAAATTATTATATTGTGTTTATTTTTATATTGTATTTATCATATTTATTATGTCTTTATTTTTAATAATAATGTTGACCTCTCTCGTCTCACTTTTAAATACACTAACTAATATTTAAGCATATGCTTTGGGCGTGTTTATCCTCCAATGATAAATTTTTCTAAGATTTTACTCGGCTTTTCAGAAATAAAATTCCAAATAAAAAACAGAAAGATTTAATAATCATCGATAATATTTTTTTTATTGATAATATTTTTTAATTGTTTATTTGCTATAAAAAGGGGTGTATTTATGGGAAGAAAAACTCACAAGCAAAGGACTCATGGAACTCCGAGATGGCTAAGGGAACAAAAGGAATTTGAGGCAAGAACTGGCAAGTTTCCAGAGTGCAGGGGCACTTTTCCTGACTGTCCTAAGGAGATTCCGGAAAACACTGTGCCTGAACAGTGCAAGAAATGCCCGATGCGTAAGTGATTTGCTATAATTTTTTCACAGATATTCGCAGATATTTTTCCGTGAATCTTTGTTTGAATAATTTATCAACAAATATTCATCAATAAATTTTCAAAAAAAAGCTTTCAAAAAAGAACATGTGATTTCTATGTCACAGATAATCAAGCCGAAATTCAGGGAACTGATTCCAAAAAAAGAGCCATGGAGCTTTAAGGGACAGCATGGAAAACTTGCTGTGATTGCAGGCAACAGCATATTCACAGGTTCCGCAATTCTCAACAGTGTGGCTGCGCTGAGAGCCGGAGCTGAACTTGTAAAAATACTCTCTCCAGAGAGGGCTGCTGATATCGCAGCATTATACCTGCCTGACTTAATCACGATTCCACTGAAGGGGGATTTTCTCGGCAGAAAACATCTTCCTGAGATTAATACAGTTTTGGCTGATTCAGATGCCCTTGTCATCGGCTGCGGAATCGGACGGGGAGAAGAAACATTCAAAACAATTATTGAAATATTAAAATCATATTCAAAGCCGTGCGTTGTGGATGCTGATGGAATAAGAGCTCTCGCATCAAATCCAGATTCTCTGGACGAGATAAAACAGGTTCACAACAACAATCTTGTAATAACGCCGCATGCAAATGAGTTCTACAGCTTGGCTAAAGTTGCTGTTTCAAACAATTTGGATGACAGAATCCAGAAGGTTGAGGCATGCGCAGAAAAATTTTCCTCAACAATAATCTTGAAGGGACACATTGATGTTGTTTCAGACAGCACCAGAACCTACCTGAACAGAACAGGGAATACCTGCATGACAAAGGGCGGTTTTGGAGATACCTTGGCAGGAATCTGCGCTTCACTGCTTGCGCAGCATGTTGAGCCGTTTTATGCAGCATGCTCAGCCGCCTTTATCAACGGGCTTGCAGGAGAACTTGCTTCAAAAAACAAAGGAAATTCATTGATAGCTTCAGACATCTTTGATTATATTCCAATAATTATGAAAAAATATTTCTGGTAAGCTGTCACGGCACTGCCTTACATGGCACTGCTTTGATTAACCATTTCCCAAAAAACTTAAATATCACCTATATTATCTTCTGTCGTGGGTTGAGCTTATGAAGAAAAAGCTGAGTGAGGAGGAGATTGAGTACATCAACAGCCTGGATGATGAAGTATCGCTTCTGAATATTCCTCTCGGCTATGACTTGATGTTTGATGAAAAATTGGGAATCATTCTGAAAAAGAACAAACACAGCAGTAAAAGAAACAAGCTTTTTCATGTTGCAGGATAGAATTCTGATTTTTTAACACGTTTAATTTTTGATATGTTTAATTATAATTTTATGTTTCTTCTAATTTGCATTTTATGATTACAATATTTCTTATGACAATTCTACATTTCTTTATATGCAGCGAGATTGAAATACATGAAAAAATTAGAATAACAGAATTCTTAATAAACCAAATGTCATCTCTTTTTCACAATAAACTTTAAATTCAGGCTTTTAATAATTCTTTATATGATTGATTTTCAGGAGTTCATAGCAGACTTTCATGATGCAATTGCACAGAATGAAACAATTGTCTTTTCAGCCAGATGCGAGATAGTTTACAGCGGAAGGGCTGAAAGCCTGCTTCCAATGGGAGAGCGCATCATAATAATAAAATCAGACAGGAGCATGCTGATACACCAGCCAACCGGCTCTGCGCCAGTGAATTGGATGAAGGAGAATTCAGAATATGATGTATTAATTGAGGAGAATATCCTGCACCTGAAGAGCAGGAATCTTCCATTAAAAGAATACCTTGACATGAGGATGGAAGCAGTATATTTCTTTGAGAACAGGAAGCTTGAGGATGGGCAGAAGCTCATTCTTACAGGAAGCGAAAAGGACATGGCCCAGATGATTATGAAGAATCCTGAATTGATAGAAAAGGGCTTCAAGCCGTTGAGCAATGAAGAGCACACAAAATACGGCTTCATTGATGTGTTTGGCTATGACAGGAATAATGTGCTTGTTGTGATTGAGGCAAAAAGGTATGCTGCTGACTTCAAGGCAGTATCACAATTGCGGAGGTATGTTGAGAAAATCAAGAAGAGCAAAGGCTTGGATGAAGTAAGAGGGATTCTTGCTGCTCCCTCAATAACAACAAATGCAGAGCATATGCTGAAAGATTTTGGCTTTGAATTCAGGAAAGTCAGCCCCCCGAAATACTTGGAACGATTTCACAAGAAACAAAGCAGGATAGACAGTTTTGGGAAATAAAGCAGCTTTGTAAAATAGCTGATTAAAAAATATAATTTTTTTCTGTTAAATTTTTCCATAAAATAATTATCGCATTGAAAGATTTTTACCAGAAATATCTTTTCTTAAAAGGTTTTTTGTTTTTGATTAACCTTCTCTTAAAAATTCTTTTTATTGCATTTTCAGCTTTAATCCACTGCTCCTGATTGAAAGATTTTTTTATCTTTCATCAATCTCATTCTTCAAGCTTTTCTTTTTTTCTTTTTCTTAACACAACGCTCAACTCCAAGTCCAGCTTTTGATTGTAGAGCCACATACTTAATCCGTCATAACTTTGCCTTGAGTTTTTTTCCATAATCTCGAATTCGTGCAGCTTGAAGAGAGTTTCCAAATCTGACTCAATATAATTCTTGATAAGTGCAACCTCTTTTCTATAAGCGTCAAAGTCCAATATTCTTTCCCCTAGTCTTATGAACATTTTAAGCATTTTTTATATGATTTTATTTTGATGTGATTTTAATTTATAATCTTACCAATCCATATTGTTGTTTTGGCATTGCTCTATGGCATCATTCTACTGGCTTTATTGCACTATGCTGCTTCATTATTCTCTACTGGATTCTCGCAATCTCAAATTTCTTTCCAAGATACTTTATTTTTGTCTTCTGCATCTCCTTCAAATCCGCAAAAACATTTTTCAGTGCTTTTTTCATATTCGTTCCCCCATTTTTTAGAGAGACATTTCTTTCGCTTTAAATTCGCTACGCCCAAAAATGTCTCTTGCCTTAATTTTAAGAGAAGAATGTTTTCCGGAAGTCCTGTGTGAAGATGCGGGTTATTTGTGATTAAACAATCTTCTATGCTCAATCAACAACTTTTTTAAACATTGATTCATTATTCTTTTTCTTATGAAGGAAAACCTTGCTGAGGAAGTGAGCATAGCTCTTTTGAAAGAGGGCTTTATAGTGAAAACTCTCAAAGGAGCATTTGACATTGTAGCAAGAGATTCAGAGCACACTTTGCTTCTAAAAATTCTTGAAGATGCAAATTCAATCTCAGATGAATCTGCTGAACAGATGAAGAAAATAAGTTCGTATCTGCCTGCAGCCACTTTGATAATAGCGAACAAGGCGGGGATTGAATTGCAGGACGATGTTGTTTACTTAAGATTTGGGATATACACCCTGAATTTCAACACATTCAAGAGATGTTTAGAAAATAAATTTCCAATATTCAGAAAGGGAAAAGCAGGCATTACAATTAAGATAGATTCAGAGCGCTTCAGGAAGGAAAGATTGAATCTTGGCATTTCAATCCATGAACTTTCAAAAAAGATTGGGGTTAGCAGGCACATGATTCAGAGATACGAGCAGGGTGATTCTGAAATAACCCTTGGCAAAGCAGCCAAGGTCTACAAGCTGTTTGGAGAAAATGTTTTTGAAAAAAAGAATGTGCTTCAGGCAATCAGTGAGCCCTATGAAATAGGCAAGTCAATCTTTGCAAAGAAATATAGTGACTTGGGATTCAATGCTTTGGAAACAAAAAAGGTCCCTTTTGACCTCATAGCAAAGAAGGAAAAGGAGATAATACTCACCAAGGTTGGCGATAAGCTGAATCCGATAATCTCGCACATATCAAAACTTATTGATGCAGACCGCCTGGTTATCTTTGAGAAGAAAAAGCCGAAGAAGATTCCTGCAATAACAAAAAAGGAATTTCTTGAACTGGAAGAGGCGAATGAGCTAATAAAATTCCTCAAGGAATTCGAGGAATAAGGAATTCTACTTTTTTTCTTAAATTTTACAACAGTTATTCTGCGCTAAGAGATGGATTTTCAGTTAAATTTATTAAACAATATCCATTTCTTTTCAGGCATGACAAGGATTGCTGTTGTTAAGAAGGAGAACTGTAAGGGCGGCATTGACTGTCCATACATATGCATGGATGTCTGCCCGGTAAACAGGACAGGCCAGCAGTGCATAACAAAGGGAACTGACAAGAAGATTTTGATAGATGAAACCCTATGCATCGGATGCGGCATTTGCGTGAAGAGATGCCCGTTTGAGGCAATCTCAATAATAAATCTCCCAGAAGAGCTTTCTGCAACTCCAATCCACAGGTACGGGCAGAACGGCTTTGCGCTATACAGTCTTCCAATCCCGATGTTCGGAAAAGTAGTAGGCATAGTGGGCAGGAACAGCATTGGAAAGAGCACTGCAATGATGATTTTATCAGGAATCCTCAAGCCGAATTTTGGGGCAGAGAAAGCATCAGTAATGAAAGCAGCCAAGGAAGATGCCAAGCAAAAAAACTCAGGCAGAGATTCAAACAAGGATTCAGACAGAGATGCAGACAGCATTAATGCCCTGATTGAATTCTTCAAGGGCACAGAAGCGCAGATATTCTTTGAAAGGGTTAAGGCAGGGAAAATCAGGATGTCTTACAAGCTGCAGCAGGTTGACCTTATTCCCAAGCGCTATTCAGGCACAGTGAGAGAGCTTCTCAAGAAAGCAGATGAGAAGAACCAGATGCAAAAGGTTTGCGAAGAACTTCAGCTGCTGGACATTCTTGATACAGACATAAGGAATATTTCAGGGGGAGAGCTTCAAAGAACAGCTATAGCAGCTGCTGCGCTTAAAGATGCAAACTTCTACATCTTTGACGAGCCATCTTCTTATCTAGATGTGAAGCAGCGCATCAGGGTTTCAAGATTCATAAAGAATCTTGCAAATGAGCACACAGCTGTGATGGTTGTTGAGCATGACTTAATAATCCTTGATTTCATGACAGATTTGGTGCATATAATGTACGGTAAAGAGGGATGTTTTGGAATTGCCTCGCTTCCAAAAGCAACCAGAGTTGGCATAAACATTTATCTTTCAGGCTTTTTGAAAGAGGAGAACATCAGATTCAGGGAGCATACAATAAAGTTTTCTGCAAAGCCGCCTGTTGATATAAGAAGACAGGCAGAGCTTGTATCCTGGCAC
>Ga0172363_10005231_pt1 | contig 10477 bp, 10 predicted proteins | sample LakKivs2_kivu2a2_FD_114541 | JGI IMG/M metagenome (GOLD analysis project Ga0172363, IMG submission 114541) | Sediment microbial communities from Lake Kivu, Rwanda - Sediment s2_kivu2a2 | ecosystem: Environmental > Aquatic > Freshwater > Lake > Sediment | place: Rwanda: Western Province, Lake... | reverse complement strand
TTGCTGACCCGTAGTCCGGCAGGCGGCTTTTCACCAGGTGGAAAGCCGCCTGCCGGACTACGGGGCAGCAACCGAAACGGCTACCCAATCAGCAACCGAGCCGGCTGCCTAGCTGGAGCCCGGCGGAATCCCAGCCATCAATTGAAGACTTACCGGCGCCGCAGTTATCGCCGCATCATCGGTGTACTCATGACAGGAAACCCTCGCGGCAATCGACGAAATCAACAGGCTACAGGGTCGGGCTTCTTGCCTGCGCCAACTTCGAGATTCCTGCATCCCTGATTAGTTGGGGAAGGCCTGGCTCAGTCCTTGAACAGACTGAAACCACACTCATGGAGCGCGTCCAGCAATTTGTTCGGCGACTCAGCCCACTGCCCCCACTTTCTCGAGATGTGCTCGGTCCAGCTGTAATCATCGAAAGTATAACGATCTTCTTTCCCATCTTCGAGTTCTATCTTCGCGTCGTTTCTCTTGTAGTATTCCTGACGTAGATATCCGTCATCCATCACCTTCATGGCCTGCCTTACATCTTCATCACTCAGTTCAGGGTACCTGTTCTCGAATAGAGTGAAGGCCAGCGGATATCTGGGGCGAGGCGGGAAATCCTCATCCGGATAACCCATGACGAGCTCGACCATGGGGAGAACACCGTTTGGCAGTCCGCATCTCTTTCGCAATGTACGTATCCTTGCCGCACTTGAGCTGACTGCTCCCAGGAAGCACGACCCGATGCCCAGGCTCTCGGCCGCCATGACCATGTTTTCTGCCATGTACGCGGTATCCTGCATTCCCATTAGCAGTAGAGTCAGATTATTCGTGACGATGCGCCAGCCGCGCAGCTTCATGAATCGCTCCAGCTTGTATGTATCAACACACAGGACAAACCATATGGGAGCGTCATATGCTATCGCCCCCTCCGTGCTATACAGGACACTGTATAGCTGAGAAGCAAATGGGGCCTGCTGACCTGCGCGTACAATGGTCTCAAGTTCATCGTTGGTGAGTTTCCGCTTGGTGAATTTCCTAACGGATTTCCTGTTCATTAGAGCTTCGATTGTGGGATTCGTTATCATGTTTCCCTCCTGACATCACCTTTGTTATTGCCGATTCTAATCTGCCTTTACCTGAGCCCCTGGCTACACAGCACTTCTGTATGTAGAGAAGCTCCTTCAGTGGGCGACAGTTTGGCACACCGGACCTCGGAGCAGATCACTTTCATCGCATTTACTGTAGTGGATGCATTGTTATCAGAACTCACGTCAATCGCCGAAACGCTGCAACGCCTGGTAGATACCACGGGCACCAAAGTCCAGCGCTCCCGCAGGGACGCGCTCATCGACGCCGTGAACTGTCTCCATGAAGTTGAACTCCTCCGGCAGAGACATCGGAAGGAAGCCGTATGTCTGGATACCCAGTCGCGAGAATAACCGCGCATCACTTGTCCCACTGAGCAGGAGCGGACAGGGCACAGCCTCCGCGTCTTTCTCCTTGAGGATGCCGGCTAGCGTGTCGAATAGTCCCATATCCACCCCGGACGGGCCGCGCTCAAAGCGAACTAACTCAAACCGAGCTCCCTTCCCACCTATGGCACGCAATTCCCGGATCAAATCATCCGGTCCGAAGCCGGGCAGCAGACGGCCGTCCAGGTCGACGGTCACCTCGCCCGGCACCACATTGAAGTTGCTGCTACCCGCAAGCATAGTCGGGCTAACGGTATTTCGGACCAGCGGTGCAAACAGGCGCTGCCTCTGCCCCATTAGCCTGAGTATGGGGCCGCTCAATACCGGGTTAAGCAACTGTTTTATCATAAGGCCACTGGGCCCTCCCAGCGCAGAGGCCATGGTTTCAAACATCAGTCGGGCCGGGGGTGTTGCATGGAAAGGCAGGTTTCGGTTATCCAGCCTCCGGAGAAAATGGGACAACTTCGCCATCGCGCCTCCTCTTATCGGCATTGACCCGTGGCCTCCAGGACCGCCAAAGTGAACGCGAAGCCAGCAGATCTGCTTTTCCGCAACCTGGATGGGGTAGAAACGGTGTTTGCCCACCGAAAGAGAGAATCCCCCAAACTCCCCCAGCGCATACTTAATGTTGGAGAACAGCTCCGGATGCTTCTCCACCAGAAAACCGGCGCCATAATCCCCGAGAGCTTCCTCGTCGCACACGATGGCCAGCACCACATCACCCGGGAGCCGCAGGCCCTCCGCTTTGGCCCGCAGCACAGCGCTAAGCATCATCGCCACTCCACCCTTCATATCGAGCGCGCCCCGACCCCAAACATAGCCATCAACCAGCGCACCGGAGAACGGAGGTTGGCGCCAGTTCTGACCTCCTGCCGGCACCACGTCCACATGTCCATAAAGCAGGAGGGGTGGAGCATTTCCCTGACCGGCAATTCGGGCTATCAGATTTGGGCGCGCATCGGATCTGGCAAGGAGCCTGGTCTCGATTCCGGCCCCCGTCAGCAGTTGGTCGATGAACACGACGCATTCCCGCTCGTTTCCCGGTGGGTTGCTCGTATTAAACCTGATCAGTCTCTGCAAGATCTCCACCGGGCTGTACGGGTCAGAAGGTGTAGCCATGTTATGTCAGCTCCAGCGCCAGCAATTTCCTCTTGAGGGGCAGCCCACCGCCATATCCGACGAGTCCTCCGTCGCTCCCGATTACCCGATGACAGGGAACGATTATGCTGATGGGGTTTGCCCCACAAGCGCTGCCAACCGCTCGAGCGGCGCGCGGACTTCCTATGTCCTCTGCTATTTGCCCATAGGTGGACGTGGCTCCATAGGGAATTCTCAGCAGTGCGTCCCAGACGCGTCTCTGAAAGTCGGTCCCCACCATCAACACAGGAATATCAAACGCCTTCCTCCGCCCTTCAAGATACTCATCCAGTTGCCTGCGTGTCTTTGTCAGGACCTCGTCGTCCTCTTCAGCAACTTCGGCGTTTAGTGCCTGGCCGATTCTGTTCTCAACTGGTCCTCTGCCATCTCGTCCTCCGAAATCAAGCAAGCACAGCTTGCCGTGAAACGAGCCCAAAACGACTCCCCCAATTTGCGCACTGTGATGTCGAATGTTGATTTGATCCATTTTTCACTCTCCTGATTCAGACTCGTTAGCTAGTGGCGCCCGACGTGAGACTGAGAAGGCTACTCAACAGAGCCACAGCGCGAAGGAACACACAACCGTAACTTCTCCGGTGCCCCTCACCCCGTTCGCTATGTCCTCCAGTTCCGACCGGCCCATGGGGAAGAGATACTCAATGTCGTAGCAGCACTTGGCATAGTGAGCCAATTCATCCTGGCCATGCTCGCGCGGGTCACTTAGTCACCATCGATGGCTTCGTTAACGCTTTTGCTCACGTAACCCGGCGGCAGCACTCTTGGCATCTTCCATTCGTCGCGCACTATGCTCCACATCGCTGTGTCCCGGTACACACCGCGGCTGAAGAAGGATTTGCGAATCAGACCCTCTTTCACAAAGCCAGCTTTCTGCAGGACTCGTTGTGAACCAGCGTTGTCCGGATGTGTCTCAGCCTGAATTCTCACGATATTGTGGTTCAGGAAAAGATAATCCACCATCATCTGGACGGCTTCGCTACCGTATCCCTTGCGCCTCTCGCTAGGCTGCAACATGTAGCCTATCGCTTTGCATCCCTTGCTATCAAAGTGGGCGATATATCCCAGCTTTGAGCCCTCCTTGTCTTCAATCAGAAAAATCTGCGTTTCGCCTGGGCCGTCGAAATCCTTCTCCATGCGATCCAGGCTTTGCTGGGCGAACGGCTCGAATTCACCGACAAAATCGATGTCGTTCATCCAGGACTGCAAGAGTGGTAGGTCAGATCGTTCGAGTATGCAGAGGTTCACCTTCTTTCCTTTGAGCATACCAAACTCCGATCGGGTACAGCGCTCGTGATCACCAACAGAATCTTGCCGTCCGCATCCGGGATCTAGCGCATAACATTGCCTTCCAAACTAGAATGCAGGATTATTACTTATGTCTGGTGGCCCACAGCGTCGACGCATCGAAAGCCTCGCCCTTGAGCTTAGCCGCTACAACCTTGTCCAGTTGCTCTATCGGAACACGAATCTGAGCCAGGCTGTCCCTATCGCGAATGGTGACCTGTTTGTCCTCCAGCGATTCAAAATCCACCGTCACGCAGAACGGCGTGCCAATTTCGTCCTGACGCCTGTACCTGCGACCTATGCTCTGGGAATCGTCGTACTCGGTCACAAAACTCGGGCACAGCTGTCTGAAGACTTCCTTAGCCAGGGGAGTCAACTTCTCATTCCTGCTCAGCGGCAACACGGCCACCTTGATGGGAGCCAGAGAAGGATTCAAATGCAGAACCGTTCTCTTCTCTCCTTCCACCTCCTCTTCTTCATAAGCGTCGATCAGAAAGGCCAGGAGAGAGCGGTCCACGCCCGCCGACGGCTCAATGACATAGGGCAGGTACTTCTCACCGGCTTCGGCATCGTAATAGCTGAGATCCTTGCCGCTACACTTGGCATGCTGGGTAAGGTCGTAATCGCCCCTGTTGGCTACGCCTTCCAGTTCCGACCAGCCCATGGGAAAGAGATATTCGACATCGTAGCAGCACCTGGCATAGTGGGCCAGTTCATCATTGCCATGCTGTCGCAGACGAAGGTTTTCCCTCGTAATGCCCAGCTTGACATACCATTCAAATCGTTCCTTGACCCAGTAATCGAGCCACTCCTTATCGGTCCCCGGTTTGACGAAGTACTCCAGTTCCATATGCTCGAATTCCCTGGTTCTGAATATGAAATTCCCCGGGGTGATTTCATTGCGGAACGATTTTCCAATCTGGGCGATGCCCAGCGGCAGCTTCTTCCGGGAAGTGGTGACCACATTTTCGAAGTTCACGAATATGCCCTGGGCGGTTTCCGGGCGGAGATAGACCGTGCTCGCCTGGTCTTCGACAGGTCCCATGAAGGTCTTAAACATAAGGTTGAACATGCGGGGTTCGGTCAACTCACCGCCGCAATTTGGGCACCTCCTGCCCTCTACAGCGTCGGCGCGCCACCTCAGGTGGCAGGATTTACACTCCACCAGCGGGTCTGTGAAGCTGTCGATGTGACCACTGGCCGCCCACACTCCCGGGTGCATCATGATGGAGGCATCAAGACCGACTACATTATCCCGCTCGTGCACCATCGCCTTCCACCACGCTTCCTTGACATTCCGCTTGAGCTCTACCCCCATAGGGCCGTAATCCCAGCAGCTGGACAGGCCACCATATATCTCGCTGCTCGGGAAAACAAACCCTCTGCGCTTACACAGAGAAACGATCTTGTCCATGTCCACTTTGGCGGGCATATTCAGGTCTCCTTTGAGTTCATTAGCTTATCAGCTTTGTTCACAGGCGTCAAAGGGGCGAGCACACAGTTGTCTGGCGGCATCATCTCGCTGTCCCGGAGACCTCGTCCCGTGACCACCATGAGTTCTTGTCCCGTTGTTATTCCAAACGAGGCGAAGAATCTGGATTCGTCCAGAACCGACGGTGGGAATAACCACTCACGTAGAATGGCCAGCATCTTCGATTCTTTGCCGTCTCGCCCTATCGGGACTCCCGAAAATGACAATGCCAGGCGCTGCCCTGCACGAAGAGCTGGCAGTCAGAAAAGAAAGCGAGAAGGTTTTTTCGAGCCTTCTCGCTGGAACTCGGTACTATTTGGCCTTTGTCCTGACAGGCTTAACAGCCGCGAAGCTCAGGCTATCTTCCTTCAAGCCGATCGCGATGGTGTCCCCTTCCTTGAACTCACCCTCCAGTATCTTTGTCGAGATCGGGTTTTCCACATATCTCTGAACCGCCCTGCGCAGCGGGCGCGCTCCAAACATCGGGTCATAGCCTTTCTGAACTAACCAGCCCCTGGCTTCCCCACTAACTTCAAGCTTAATTTTGCGCTCAGCTAATCTCTGTTCCACTTCACGCACAAGCAAGCCGACAATGCTCTTCAAATTCTCCTGCGTCAGAGGGTGAAATACGATGACATCATCTATCCGGTTGAGCAGCTCAGGAAGTAAGTGCTCCTTTAGGGCGCTTTCCATGTCGCTCTTCATCTTCTGTTCGTTGCCCTCTTCTTTGCGCAGAAAGCCTATCGCTCCACGTTGGAATTCCCTGCTGCCCAGATTACTGGTCATGATTATCACCGTGTTCTTGAAGTCCACGGCCCGACCGTGACCGTCGGTCAGCCTGCCATCGTCCAGCAGCTGTAACAATATGCTGAGAACGTCAGGGTGAGCTTTTTCTACCTCGTCGAACAAGATGACTCGATAGGGGCGGCGGCGAACCGCCTCGGTCAATTGGCCTCCCTCTTCATAGCCCACATATCCCGGAGGCGACCCGATAAGACGGGACACGGTGTGTTTCTCCATGTATTCCGACATGTCCAGCCGCACCAGAGTGTCTTCATCGTCGAACAGAAACTCGGCCAAGGCACGAGCCAGCTCGGTCTTTCCAACGCCGGTGGGCCCGAGGAAGACGAAGCTGCCGATAGGACGCCTGGGGTCCTTGAGTCCGGCCCGGCTCCGCTTTATCGCCTCAGAAACGGCCGCCACCGCCTCTTCTTGGTCAACTATTCTCTGGTGAATTCTCTCCTCCATATGGACCAGTTTATCCGTCTCGGTCTCCATCATCCGCGAAACGGGTATGCCCGTCCACTGGGCAATCAGTCCGGCGATATCCTCTTCGTCTACGCTACCGTCGATCTTCTTTCCCTTTTGCCACTTTGCTTTGGCCTGCTCGTACTCCTGCTCCAAACGGATTCTTTCCGCCTTCAATTCGGCGGCCTTCTGGTAGTCCCCGCGTTGAGAAGCTGCCTCTTCCTCGTCACGCAGGTGCTTCACCTTCCCATCCAACGTTTTGACCTCATCGGGGGCGCTTTCCATATCAAGGCGCAACTTACTGGCCGCCTCGTCAATCAGGTCAATTGCCTTGTCGGGCAAGAACCTCTCTGATATGTATCTCTGGCTCAACTCAGCGGCAGCCACCAGGGCGGAATCCTCGATCTTTATTTTGTGATGCGCTTCGTATCTGGGACGAAGTCCTCGAAGCATCTCTATGGTCTCCTCTACGCTGGGCTCGTCAAGATAAACAGGGCTAAAACGCCTCTCCAGAGCTTTGTCCTTCTCGATATGCCGTCTGTATTCGTCGAGCGTGCTAGCCCCGATACATTGAATCTCCCCGCGAGCCAGCGCCGGCTTAAGCATATTGCTGGCATCGATTGCTCCCTCGGCCGCTCCGGCTCCCACCACAGTGTGAAGCTCATCGATGAACAAGATGACTTCCCCGGCCGCCTGCCGGAGTTCGTCCAGCACTGCCTTCAATCTCTCCTCGAACTCGCCGCGAAATTTGCTTCCGGCCACCAGGGCTCCCATGTCCAGAGCCACTATCTTCTTCCCCTTCAGAGAATCCGGAACATCCTCGGCGACTATTTTCTCAGCTAGCCCTTCAGCAATGGCAGTCTTGCCTACGCCGGCGTCTCCAATAACAACGGGGTTGTTCTTGGTGCGCCGCGAGAGTATCTGTATTACACGTTTGAGCTCTGTTTCTCTCCCGATTACGGGGTCGAGTTTGCCCTGACGGGCCAACTCCGTGAGGTCATGCCCGTATTTCTCCAGGGAGTGGTATTTGCTCTCGGCCTGACGGTCCGTAACCCGATGACCACCGCGGACCTTCTGCAGGGCCTGGTAAATCCTTTCCTGGCTAACGCCGGATTCATTCAGAATCGTCGCGGCCTCACCCCTGCTCTCCCCGGCAATGCTGATGAGGAGATGCTCGGTACTAACAAACTCGTCCTTGAGCCTGTCGGCTTCCTTGATGGCGTTATCAAAAAGAGCAGCAATCCGCGGAGTGGCGTAGATCTGAGTTACCTCGTTAGCCACCTTGGGGAAGCCGTCAAGGACCGCTTCCACGCGCTTTCTCACGACTCCGGCATCCACACCCAGTGTCTTTAGTATGTCACCGGCTACACCCTTTTCCTGCTGCAGCAAAGCCAGCAAGACATGCTCGACATCCCACTGGTTGTGATGGTACTGTCGAACGAGCTCTTGTGACGCCGCCAAGACCTCCTGCGCTTGTTCGGTAAATTTCTCTGGTTTCACCTTTCTATACCTCCTTCCATTCTGCATCTTCTATTGTGTCGTCCATCATGCCTTTCGTTTCATTGTCACGAATCATCTTCATTCTTTCTTCCATTTCCTCAAGTCTCAATTGCATCGCCTTCATTCTCTGCATCAACCTTAGCACGACCTCCACTCCCGCCAGATTAACCCCACAATCACTCATCAGCACCTTGATGCGGCGCAACCGTTCAACGTCCTCCTCCGAATAGAGACGGATATTGCCCCTCGAGCGCTCGGGCCGCACCAGCCCCAGCCTCTCGTAATAGCGCAACGTGTGAGCCTCTATACCTATCATTCTGGCGGCTACGCTTATCACGTACCTTGGTCTAGATTCCCATTCCATTGCCCTCACACCTCATCTCATGCAGGCCGCAAGGACCGCAGTCTCTCGAACAGTTTCCTCTCTTCATCGCTCAACCCGGTCGGCAGGACCACTTTCACCTTGGCGAACAGGTTACCCTGTCCCGAACCGCCCACTCTGGGCATACCCTTACCGGCCAAACGGAAGACCCTGCTGTTCTGGGTCTCGGGCGGAACCTTGAGAGATAGATTGCCGTCCAGACTGGGCACCATAACCTCACCACCCAGCATCGCAGTAGCCAGGGGCACCGAAACCTCCGTATAGAGGTCCTCTCCTTTGAGTTCGAACAGCCTGTGAGGCAAGACTTTCACCACCAGATAAAGGTCACCCTTGCTGCCCCTGCCACGCCCCGGACCCCCCTCACCGGCTATGCGAATCCTCGAGCCGTTCCTCACTCCGGCCGGAATCTTCACCTCCAGGCGCCTCGGTATGACCTTCACGCCGGTCCCACCGCACATGGCACATATCCGGTTGCCCACCATCCCCGTCCCCCCGCAAGCCGTGCAGGGTTCCTCTGTCTGGAGCTGCATTACACGTGCGGAGCCGTGGTAGGCTTCCTCAAGAGTTACGTCGACGGCAGACTCTATGTCCTGACCGCGCTGAGACCCGCCCGCTGTTCTGGAGCGAATCCCTGAATCGCCGAATAGGCTTGAAAAGACGTCTCCCATATCACCATACTCGAAGACTGTGCCGCCCTTGCCGAAATCCCAGCGCACCCTCCCCTCCCTGCCTGCCTCGCCAAACTGGTCCGCATGCTCCCACTGCTCACCAAACTGGTCGTACTTCCTGCGCTTCTCAGGGTTGGACAGAACCTCGTAGGCACCGTTTATCTCCTTGAACCTGGCCTCAGCCGACTTATCACCGGGGTTCACGTCGGGATGGTGCTTACGGGCCAGACGCCGGTATGCCTGTTTGATGTCCTTCTCCGATGCGTTCCTGTCGACGCCCAGAATTTGATAATAGTCCCTGCCTGCCATCCGTTTCACCTAATCAGCATTACGGGTAATTATAGGATTCTTAAACTCTTTTGTCAACCTTATTCACAATTTCTTCGGTAATCCTTGCCGAATTCAGCTAAAGCGCAACACTAACAAACTGCCAGACCTCCGGCACACCGGTTCCCACTATAGGTACAAAGGCGGTCACAACGGAAGATAAAGATGATTACCTCGCTCCCCCCTCACCCTTCAACAGAGCGGTAAGTTGCCTGAGTATCCTTGCGGTCGCTCCCCAGATGATATGTCCGCCGTACTCATACGAGTACGAATCTTGTTTGAAGTTGCCTTCGTCCATCAGAAACGATATGGGAACGCAGAAGGTCCCCTTGACTTCTCTGCCATTGGTCCTCAAGGAGTGTGGATGTGGTATAAAGGCAACGAAGGGCGAAATAACGTAGTTGGATGTGATGGTCGGGATATCATCTAGCTCCCCCAGAATCTCAACATCGCCGGCTCCAAGCCCTATCTCTTCTTCACTCTCCCTGAGGGCTGTCTGCAGGAGCGTGGAATCAGATTCCTCACGAGTTCCACCGGGAAAACAGACCTGCCCCTTGTGAAACACGACCTCGTCACTCCTTTCGGTGAACAGTACACAATATTCACCGCGTCTATAGAGAATAGGTACCAGCACTGCCGAAGCCTTAGCGTCTGCCTCGACGATTCCCCTCTTCTCACGATGACTCAGGGCCTTCCGAATCTGCTGTTCCACGACACCACCGCCAAATCATGATTATATCACTTCCCAGTGCATCAATTATGTGCGGCGTTGGTAGCTGAGAATTGTCACCGAAGGCGCTTAAGAGTTATAATTCAAGATTATGGCAATCGGACAAGATTACTATGAATTGCTGGGAGTGCCTCGAAATGCCTCCACTGACGAGATCAAGAAGGCATTTCGCAAACTAGCTTTTCAATGCCATCCTGACCGCAACAAGGAACCGGGGGCCGAGGAGAAGTTCAAGGAGATAAATGAGGCCTA
>Ga0172363_10005224_pt1 | contig 10483 bp, 7 predicted proteins | sample LakKivs2_kivu2a2_FD_114541 | JGI IMG/M metagenome (GOLD analysis project Ga0172363, IMG submission 114541) | Sediment microbial communities from Lake Kivu, Rwanda - Sediment s2_kivu2a2 | ecosystem: Environmental > Aquatic > Freshwater > Lake > Sediment | place: Rwanda: Western Province, Lake... | reverse complement strand
AGCAAGAAACCTATTTTCAAATGAGCAATCGCGTAGGGCGCCATCATCAATTCAAAGGCGTAGAAATTCTTTAGAACGTGCTTACCTATAAGCTCGCTTACGCCGCCCGTTCCATAGCGAGCCGAAAAGTCATTCGCGGCGACACTTGCCGCCTGCGCCAAAAATGTCAGCGTCCCCGCCGCAGGGTCAAGCACCGTCACCGAACTTGTCGCAAAACCGTCGGGTTTTTCGAAATACTCTTTGAGAATTATATTCAAGGAACGAACAATATAAGAAACGACATCCTGCGGTGTGTAGTAGACACCGCGTTGCTCTCTTTCTTTAGGGTTGTACTGGGCGAGAAACGTCTCATAGAAGTGCATAATAGGGTCGCTGCCTCTGCGCTCGACAAAGTACTTATGCAACACATTCTTTACGTCCGCAATGGCCAACACATCGGCAATATCCTCGACTATCCAGTCAAGTTCGGGCCCCGCTTCTCCAAGAGAAACAAACCTGAAAACGTCTCGCAGAATGCCGATTGTTCTGGGGATATTGTCGAACGCAAGTCTCTTATTAAACTCTCCTTTACAACGACTGCTTGCTGCGAACAGACCATAAGTTATTGTCTGGGCATACATATCGGCAAAATCTTCTTTTGTGAGACCCGCGATCAAATGTTGCTGAAACGCCTTGTAAAAGCCCATAAGCTCGCCATTGCTTCTGCCAAGCTCCAGAAGTACCTGTTCACAAAGGTAGTGAGTCCTCAACGCAAGTGCCTTAGCCAACGCCTCCGGCGTGTACTGGCGCGGCAGAGAGAAGGTGAAAAATTTATTCAATAAATCAAGGAACCTGTCCTGGTTTTCGCCGGGCGGAACAACTTTAAGCTGCCGGGCAATGAAAGGCCGACCTATTGCCACCTTATCCACGAGCAGCCCGTCACGGTACAATCTAAACTCGAAGAAGTTTGTTAGGATCACGTTTGCAAATGCGCTGCGATACCGTTTTAGCTGTTCGGATTCCTCTATCTTTTCAAGGTTTTCTTGTTCCGGCGGTTTTGCCTCGATATACCCAACGATGTGTTGCCTGCCATCCCATACTCTAAAATCAGGATTGCCGGCATCGGTTTTCTTGGGGGAGATTGTCACCTCAGTTTTGGGTCTATTAATCGAACGCGCAAAGGCTTCAAGCAGCGATGCCAGAACCTTATAATAGCTTTGCTCTGTCGCATCGCCTTTCCGGCCTACCTTAAAAATTTCCCCCAGGTATGCTTTCAACATCTTCGACCTACAAAAGCAAAGGCCTCACTTCTGAGCAAGCAGCTTGCAGTGCAGAGTATAGCCGTTTATAAAAATCGCAAAGTTTGCCGGGTCAATCCGCGCGTCGGCTGCGATTCTCTCTATCTGCTCGTCGGTCAACTTATCAGCGGCTTGCTTCTCGCCGGGCGTCATTATCGCCACCGCCTTTTTCAATTGCTCCAGTTCCTCGGCGGTCGGCGCCGCCAGCATCGCCAGCTCGCTGCTGCCCTCAATATCCTTGAACTGGCTTCTTACCTGCTGGCCATATTCGCTGTCGCAAAAGCGGGCAACTTTTTCCAGGAATTGCTCAATCGTAATCTTGCCTGCCGCACTGGTTTTGTCTTTGTTTTCCGCCATAGTTAAGAACCCCCACTAAAACTGGGGGGCCGATAGTTTATCGGCGTTTGATTTTGCCTTTTCGCTTTATGATTCTTTTTCGCCTTGAGCGCTGCTTTATTTTTCTGCCGCCCGACATCATCTGGCTCAGCGCACCCATATTGAATCCGCCAGAGAACATAGATTTCAATGCCCCAAAACGTCCGCCGCTGAGCGATTTGAGCATATCCCGGCTGCGCATAAAGGTTTTGACAAGACCGGATACCTCTTGCTGCTGCACGCCGGCTCCTGCGGCGATTCGCCGGCGTCTGGAGGCGTCGATAATATCCGGCTCACGACGCTCGATGGGCGTCATTGACTGCACGACTGCCTCCATGTGCGACATCTCCGACCCATCCAGGTCCAGACCTTCAAGCGCTCCTGACATGCCTGGCACCATTTTGAGCAAATCTCCGAAGCCGCCCATTTTTTTGACGGCCTGCATCTGCTTTAGGAAGTCGTCAAAGCCGAACGTGCCCTTGGCGATTTTCTGCTGCATTTTGGCCGCCTCTTCGGCTTGAAAATGCTCCTGGGCTTTTTCAACCAGCGTCACGACGTCGCCCATGCCCAGGATTCGAGTAGCCATACGCTCGGGGTGAAATTCTTCCAGCTTGTCGAGTTTTTCGCCGACGCCTATAAACTTGATGGGCTTGCCGGTTACAGCTTTGACGCTGAGTGCTGCTCCGCCGCGGGCGTCGCCGTCCAGTTTGGTAAGGATGACGCCATCGAGCTCCAGTCTTTGGTTGAACTCTCGGGCGGAATTGACGGCGTCCTGCCCGGTCATCGCATCGCAAACCAGATAAATCTGGTGTGGATTGACCACTTTGACAACATGTTCGAGTTCGGCCATCATATCTTCGTCGATGTGCAATCGCCCCGCTGTGTCGAGTACCAGCACATCGTAACCGTTCTCTTTGGCGTGCTTTGCTGCGTTTTGGGCGACCTTGACCGAATCTCTGCTTTCTTCGCTGTAAACATCGATATTTAGCTGCCGGCCCAGGACGATCAACTGCTCAATGGCGGCGGGCCTTTGCAAATCATCCGCGACCAGCAGCGGACGTTTGCCCTTTGAGACCAGGTATTTGGCGAGCTTGGCAGCGGTGGTGGTTTTGCCGCCGCCCTGCAGGCCGGCCAACATAATTACCGTTGGGCCGGGCGAAACAAAATAAATCCGCGTGTCAACCGGCCCCATCAGCTTGGTCAGCTCATCGTTGACGATCTTTATCAGAACCTGGCTGGGGTGAAGGCTCTTTATAACCTGGGCGCCAATGGCGGCTTCTTTAACGTCTTTGCAGAAATTCTTGACCACCTCGTAGTTGACGTCCGCCTCCAAAAGGGCCTTGCGGACGTCGTGCATGGCGTCGGAAATATTCGCCTCGGTGATTCTGCCCCGTCCGGCTAAAGACTTGAAGACCGAATTCAGTTTTCCCGTTAATGACTCAAACACAGTGTCGCCCGGAATTTCGTACAATCGAGAAACTTCTCAACAAAGCAGAAATTCTAAAGCAGACATGGCACTTTTGCAAGGGCAAAATCCATCGCAGACATTGTGCGGGGTATTTATTCGGATTTGCCAGACGCAGGGATGGCGTCGCTCACTACCACCAATGATATGGCTGCGACATACGCATAGCCATCTCGGTAAATCGCCGCCAGTCGTTATGACCATCGACGAACAGGATGTTGCTGCCGGCTGGTTTGTCTCCGTGGGTAAGATGATTGGTACGATCGAAAAGCTGCCAGCGTGACCACGAGCCTCCGCGGACCTCCGTAAAACTGGCAGTCGCCGGGTCGGAGGTGGTACTAAGAGTAGCATCGGTAACCAGGTCGGTTGCTCCCGGCTGCTTGCACATTAGAGTTTTCACCCAGTCCTTTTTCGGCGTTCCCTGTGGATGAGTCGTTCTTCCCTGAACGGTATCCATCATCCAGAAATAGCTGGTAACCCGGTAATAGTTGCCGCGGTTCTGTGTGGGTTCAGCTACCACACCAATACGAGTGTCGAAAGGAAGATTTTGGGAGAACTGCCACAGGCAGGCCATATCCGGTTTCTTCAGTGGGTCCGAGGGGCAATAAAAGGTCTTTCTGTCGCCGCCGGTTGCAATAATGTAGTCGGTGGTACTATAAGCGATGTCCCACAGCCAGTATCCTGACTGGTTGAGCGGCAGCCGGCCGTCGTTCTCCGAGCCGTACATGTGCAGGCTGATACCGATTTGCTTGAGGTTATTAGAGCAGACTACTCTTTTGCCTTGTTCTCTGACCCTTTGCAGTGCCGGCATCAATATGGCCATCAATATCGCTAAAATGGCGATAACTACCAGCAGTTCAATTAAAGTAAAGGCTTTTCGCTTCACTGTGTCCTGCCTCCCTACCGTTGTTTAATCGGCTGCAAATCTGCGATGAGGAGCAAGTCCGCGCAGCTTTCCTAATTCTCTAATCCACGGGTATTATACTGCTGTCTGCCCCGGTGGTCAAGCCGCAAATTAGATGTTCCAATCTTTGGCGTGCTCAATAAATCTGTATTGCAGGATCATCCCTATCGCCATCGGCCCCAGCAGAACCAAAGGCAGGAACCATTTCTGATTGAACACCAGGTCTTCCAGTCTCTCGGCTGCTCCCATGTACTGGTAGATCACTGCCAAGGCTCCCACCGCCATCAGGGCGCTGCCGCCCAGGCTGGTAAAGAGCATTACAGCGGCCTTGAAGATGATAAAGGAAATCATGCCGCCGGCGATCAGGCCGACCAGTGCGCCCGCCCAGATGTACTGCTCCGGCAGGCCCAGCGCCAGCCAGCCGCCCCCGGTCAGCACGCCGCCTGCCGTCGCCCCTAAGATGCTTACCCCCCACCGCATTAAAGGTATGGACAGAAGTGCAAATAGCACCACGCCCATGACGGCCAGCCAGATTACATTGCCCCCGATCAGTAGTTTGTTTGCCCAGACCCCTGCAAAAAGACCCAGCAGGCCAAAGCATATCGTGACCAGAATCTTGAACACCCGCCAGCCGTAAAAAAGGCAAACCGCCCCAAAAGAAATAAAAGTCAGCGCTTCAACTAAATCAAGTGACGTGATGTGATTCCACATCAAGTCTATGGGGATGATTCCTCCTGGCGACGTTTTTTCACCGGCAGTCTTAGCTGCCTGCGCAAGGATAATGACACAATCCATATTTTTCTCCTACATCCTACGCCAGTTTCTCTTTTCCGGCTCAGGCTCGGGCGTATCTTTTTTTGCTTTTGCCGGCTGTCTTTTTTGTCGCCTAAACATTAGCCACTGCTCGATGGCGCCAAAAGCTATCATTCCCAGAAAGACAGCGGCGTAAACGGGACTTCCGCCGGTCATTTTGGTGATGGGGGCGGCGTTCTTGTATGAAAGCAGCAAAATCATGCCGGCAAAAATAAGTGTCGTTCCAAGAGCCGAACAGCACAAAGCGCAAATCAACCGCCAAAGGCAGAGGCCGACCGCCGCGAAGACTGCCGCCACTATTGCTAATATCGCCCAGCTATATATCGGCATCCGGGAACCTGTCCCTTTCACGGCGTAGGCAAAATCGACCGCGTACTCCCTCATTATTTCTATGCTCTGTTGAACGGTGGCTGGCTGGCTTGCAGGAGGGATTTCCGCATGGCTTTGGGCCGCTTGCGTATCCGCTGATCGAAGATAAGGTGCGGTCAGCACCATAAAGCCAAAAGCTGCCGCCAATGCTGCTGCCAGAATCACAAAAAAAACTCTCTCAAATATTATCGCGATAAGCGCAGCTACGCCTGCCGAGACAGCGACTGAAGCAGCGTTGCGGCCAGCCAGGAAAAATCCGGCGATACCGCCGGCTATCGCGCCGATAAGGCCGGCTAAAAGCCTTTTGAAGCCCAGGCCGCCGAGCCAGATAAAAAGTCCTATTATCACCGCTGCCAGTCCTGGCAGGATTACAACAATGGGCGCAAGTTTTGGCGCCGCCCGTTCAAAATTTTGCAGAATCTCAAACATAACTGATTCGCATTTTTGCCACAGAGAGCACAGAGAACTCAGAGAAAGTATTCTATTGTTTTATCCGCCACACATCTGGCGGATTAATCTCTGTGAACTCTGTGTCCTCTATGGCTCTTTTCGTTTCTCAACGCAGAACCCTGCATTTATTGGGCGTTCATTAGTATTTATCGGTCTATCAGCACGATTTTCGTTAGATGATTGAATAATTTGCAGAAATGAGGCTAAAAAGGCCGATTATGCCCCGAGCAAAAATGTTGAAAAGTCCTATAATTTAATTTGCATTTGTATCTGAACATTGTAAAATTAATGATAATCATCGCGAGTAAAGCAACGAGAGAATATATCCGGTTTTTCTTAGATTTGTGCCACAGGGACACCGGGTCATTTGTTCGGCCCGAGCGAAGTAAGAGTGTAGATGAGAAAAGCCCAAGGTTACAGATACGAGAATACCAAAGATTTTTTTTCTGGCGAAAGATTGTTTTTCTTAAAGGAGGGGTATTATGTCAGTAAATAGACTAAGCTTTTGCAGTATATTAATGGCCTCTGTCGTGTTCGCTGGTTTGCACACCTCGACTATTGACGCTCAGATAGATCATACCATGTGCACAGAAGTAAATCAGCCAGTTGAGAGCAAACCCGACTATGACGTGTCTATTAGTGACGCGTTCGGCACCCAGGAGGAACGCGAAGAAATCCGTGGGAAGATAAAGAAAGCGATATCCGCGGGAAAGCCTGTCTTTTCGATTTACCCTTCTACATGCTTTGCTTTGTCTAAGGGTGCTGCTGTCAGCGGATACGGGGGTGCAATGGCAAAGACAATACTTGGCAATGTAGTTGGGGAAACAGATGCAATTTGGGAAACTGAATTGTTGAGCGCTCAAATGCATGGCGATAGCAAAATCACTATCACAGTTATGCCTGAAGAATGCGAGGTAACATTCATTGCTGCATCGATGATCTTCTCGAATTCGGAGGCATGTACCGATGATGTAATAGGTGACAAAGATAAGCTTATTGGGTCTATTAAGGAAATGGCACAGGTAGGCACAGGTCTCGCAAAAGAGATTCCGTTTTTAGATATACTTGTGGAAAAATTAGAGGAGATGGTCAATTGCCCGGTATTTGTGGATGTTCAGAGCCGAACAATCCAAACACACAGGATTAATGATGTTAGCGAGGGGAAATTAGAAAACCGTAATTTTGCTCAAATAGTTCGTTTCAATGATAAAACTCTGCGCTCTGACAATGAAAAAAAGTGTGCCATGATTGACACACGGTCTGCTATTGTGAAGAGACATACTCTTACGTTTAGCTACTCTGGAAATATACAGGTTGAAGCCCAAGCTACAGGAAATAGCTCGGGAAAAGTCCAAGTAGAATCCGGTTGGGTTGCCGTCTGGATATGGCTCTGTAAGTGTCCTGATGAAGGTTGTGTCGAATCTTATGCCGGCTGTCAGGTCGGTTATGCTGGTAAGAACTTCGAATCGTTTACAAAAGAATCTGCCAAAAACTTGCAGGAGGCAGTGCAACAAATATTGAAGACAGCTGGTGGAGAGACGTCTCTTTCTAACGAAGATATCCGACAGAATTTAGAGAAAGCACTCAAAGACTGGCTTAGGAAGACCCACCCTGAAGGGGGGGTGATTTGGAGTCCACTGGTTGATAACGTTGAGTCCTACAATAACTTTCTACCAACTGACCCAAACAGCAACAGAATATGCAAAACATGGGAAAGCGGCGGGACCTGTAATATTCCACCCTACTATTACCTGGGTAATGGTACTGGTTCGATGGTGGATATCAATTCGGTATTCGTTCGCGAAGGCGGGCAATCCATGAAATTTAGTTATGACAACACTGGTACTCACCGGCCTTTCCCGTTGGCCCCACCACTTGCCTGTTATTCAGAGACGACAGCGAGTACCGACTATCTGGAAATCGGCGGAGATTGGACCGTAAACAACGTTAAGGCGTTGAGTCTGTGGTTCTATGGCGCTCCGGCCAACGCTGCTGAACAACTCTATGTGGGGCTTGAAGATAATGCCGGGCACATTAAAGTTGTGAACCATCCTGACCCGGAGGCAGTCCAGATAGGCACCTGGCAGGAGTGGAATATTGAGCTGACACAATTCAGCGGTGCGGGCGTGAATCTGGCTGCGGTCAAGAAGATGTATATTGGCGTCGGTGACAGGGATAATCCACAACCTGGGGGTACAGGCACACTATACTTTGACGATATCCGGCTGTATCCACCGAGATGCGTCCCTTCACTTCTAAAACCAGCAGCCGATTTCACCGGTGATTGTGTGGTCAACTATTCCGACCTTGTTTTGATGGCAGACGAGTGGCTGATTAAAGGAGGCGAACTTTTAGTGCCGCAGACCGACGTGTATAAGGATGGTAAGGTTGACTTTAAGGACTTTGCGATCCTATCGGATATGTGGCTTGAGGAGCAATTCTGGCCGTAGCAGCGACAGCTTGTGCCTGGGTAACGGCCCGGGCATTGCCCTATTCGGCTCGTATGGGCTTCTATCGCCGAGCGGCCAAAGCAATTGCCTATTACCAACGTCGCAATCAACAGGCTTGAAGATCTCATCGCAGAAAGACGCTTCGTTGCCTGCGAAAATCGTGCATAAGAATCGGTCAATTGAACTGTTGTATACCGCATGATCCATGAAAACTTTGCGCTGTAGTATTAGATATGAACGCAAAAAGGCTGGTCCGCAAAAATTAAAACTTAAAGCGCAAAGCTAAAAACTTTTGAGTTTTAGATTCCACAGTTTTGCGTTTTTAGATTTAGACTTTAAGTTTTCTGTTCGCTGGAGTCCGTTGTCGAATCTGCTGAGCGGAGTCGGCTCACCAAGTTGAGGCCAAACTCTCGGCTGCGTAGGTCCATTACCGCCAACCGACCGTCACGGCTTTGGACAACAATAAAGAAACGTGGCTCATTGAATCCCACCCGCCGGGGCCCATTCATCGGAGGCAGCCTCTTGACGGATATATTCATCTGGCCCTTTTCGTCGATGAGCTTTCGCAGTTCAGAGTTGCTCACACAATCTGCCTCGAACCAATCCGCTACTTTTAGCTCGGCTATTTTTGCACCTCGTAGAGCCACCAAAGTGGCCTTGGCATCATCATAGGCGATGTGCCCAGCGTTATATTTTCGAGTCCATCGGGCAATGGACTCAGCCGGGTCACCGACTTGCTCCTGCGGTGCAATGCGACACACACCCTTAAGTATATCGAAGATGGGCTGGCTCCGCGCATCGAGAAAGACATCCCGGCCACGGAACTGAGCATTGGAGGCAAACACCAGGTGTGGTCCTGCTCCGTCGCCTCCACCCCAGATTGATCTGACCTCGTCTTCAAACGGCAGCTCAATATCAAATGGGTAGGCATACGCCTTTTCCACGTCCGCGTGATCGTGCGACCGTGCCCCAAGAGCACGGACAGGAATGTTCGTTACCGTATAGGAAAGCCCGTTAACGGCGCTACGTTTCATCAATTCCTTAAAAACTTCAAATTGGTTTTCAGTCATCGGTTTGCATAAGAGACTGAAGGGGTCAGCTAATTGCTCCTCCAGATATTTTAGGGCCCATTTGCGGACGCCGGTAGGCGCAACGCCTTTCGGGCCCCAGTCTGCCGGACGAATCGCAACACCAGCAATAAATTCCCGCAGCCAATTGTGCTGTATCTGGCGTTGCTTGAACTGCTCTGCGGTAAGGGGCCTACGGGTCAGTGCCAGCCACAGCTTCCATTTGAACGTATTGACGCAGTCGCGGAACTTTAGATACGCCCCCTCTATGTCATAATCGGATGAAAAGTCGTCGGGAAAGTCCAGATGCCGGTTCAAGAAATTTTCGGGGACGTATCGGTCGATAGCAGCAAGGAGCACTTCTTGTTCCGCGCCAGACATCTGCGTGTGCTCGTACCGAGCTGCAAAATCCGCAATCTCCGTTCTAAGCGATGTGACTTTATCCTCCGTCATAAATGGATAATTACGTTTTTTCAGTGCCTCGGCGAAACGGTCAGCGATAGCTTTGCTGATCTGCGTTTTATCTGAAAAAGCCGGTCTGGCATCCACGGGCTCAGACCCATAAACCTTGCCGAACAAAAAGACAAGAAATCCCAACAGCAAAGAAATGGTCTTTCGGTTCATTTGTGATCCACTTACAGATACCATCTGTTCTTTAATCCTGTTCATGCGAAGGGTTCCATCCGCCTGGATGAGTGCGTCCGTCGGCGTCAATGAAACTGTACGGTCTGCCCGTTTTCTTGCTAAGGATTTCTGCTGCCAGGCTGCGGACGTAGTAAAATTCGACCATCTTGTTTTTGCCGTGAAAACTCACTTTGGCCTGACTTTCGCGGACAATCCGCTGCAGCACTGGCACCAGTTCGGGAGCGAAAATATCCTCAACCACTCTGATCGCTTCTATAGGAATATCATACTGGAAGTTGTCTCCCTCTTCTTTAGCCGCTAAATCCAGCCGATGCGTTGCTTCCACGAGCCAGACCTTCCTGGCTAAAGCGGCTCGTTGCTTGACCAGCTCATAATTACCGCGTCTTTCTGGCGGTGGCTGGGCCATTGCGGTCATCTGGAACCATCCTTGCACGGCCCTCGAAACAGTCACTATTTCAGCGTAGTAGTCCTTTGCTGAATCGTTTCCGAGTTCACCGGCCATTCGAGAAGCCGCAGCACTGAGTTGCTCTAACCGTCGGGGGTCAGCTATTCTTTCGACATCTATGAACCTTGTTAATGCATCGAACGATTCTTTTGTGCCCATTGCTTCGAGCGTGCTTATGGCGCGTTGCCGAGTATATTCCTGCTGGTCTTCTACAAAAGCAGTT
>Ga0172363_10005222_pt1 | contig 10485 bp, 10 predicted proteins | sample LakKivs2_kivu2a2_FD_114541 | JGI IMG/M metagenome (GOLD analysis project Ga0172363, IMG submission 114541) | Sediment microbial communities from Lake Kivu, Rwanda - Sediment s2_kivu2a2 | ecosystem: Environmental > Aquatic > Freshwater > Lake > Sediment | place: Rwanda: Western Province, Lake... | reverse complement strand
GAACATCAGTTGCTGTCCTGCCCCAGGGTCAAGTCCTAGTTTGGGAAGACAAAGCGACCCTGGCGGCTGACGAAGATTGGACAGAAATCGGCCTGATTTGCGAGAACACCGGAACCCGGTTGTGGCTTGAGGTCACCGTAGGCCACGTCCAGTTCGACTGGGCCGAGGTCGTCTTCGCCGAAGGAGAAGCCCAGGTCGTGGAAATGAATGAGTACACGCGCGGCCCGGGCATCTATCCTCTCCTCGATTTCTCCGGAGGGCGCGACGTGGACCATATCCGGATCATCGCTCGATCTGAGACACCCGATGCGCAAATCGTCCTGAAGATGGAAAAGTAGGAAAGTCTTCCTTTTCCTTTCGAGAATACGTTTGCGAAGACGTTCGACGCGGCCGGGAGCAGGCCACAGCCTGTTGACCAGGCTTGTTCTTACCAGAAGAAGACTGCTTGTCGAGCTGTGAGTCACGCAAGTGGGCTCTGGGACCGTCCCAAAAAATTCGGCTCTTTACGGAAAATGAGACGGCAAATGGAACAATTTTGCGGCATTCTGAAGCTTCGTTTTTATGCGCTGGGATGGCATTAGGGAACATCTTTTCGCCCGAGATCGTGCCTTCCAAGGACCGGATTTGTGGCCCCAAGCCGAACCTGCACAAAAATGGCTCCTCTTGCCATAAACTTTGGGGGAACCCTAGCTAAACGAGCGTCGTAAGTTTACTTTATTTCCTTTCCGTGATATTTTCTCACCAAAAGCTATAGAAGGAGGGGAAAAATGGCTATCAAAAATTCCATTGGTCAGGGTAAGAATTCCGGAGCGACTCGAATGATGAAACTCAGTTTCTTGTGTATCATAATGCTCATACTGAGTCTCCCAGCTTTAAGCGAGATGGGAACATCGAACCTCCCGCGTCAGCAGACGGTATATCATCGATGGAACGTTGTTCAGGCCCAAACCAGCGGAATTCAGCCTCTGGGCACAATCTACTTAGACAATGGAATCGTAAGGGTCGGAATAAATCTGGACTGGGGTGGCGGAATATCAGAAATCGTTTATAAGGGGAAAAATATCGTCAATAACGATGACCCGGGCCGGCTGATCCAGATCTCTTTTTACGACGGCGGGGATTATTACAATAACCTCGACACTAGCGACCCGAACTGGGGCTGGAATCCGGTTCAAGGCGGGGACAAGTACGGCCATGGCTCAGGAGTCATATCATTCACCCAGTCTGCCTCTAAAATTTATACAAAGTGCCAGCCATGCGAATGGAACCCGGATAACAAGGGAGGGGGACCATCTTTGCTGGTCCGTTCAGATTGCTATTTTGAACAATGGGTATCGCTGGATAAGAAAAAGCCGGAAGTGATTAAAGTCACTTATAAGCTGACCCATTTGGGGACAGACGAACACCTGCTGGCGGGACAGGAGTTTCCCTGTGTCTATGTCAACTCAGAGTTCGACAGGATGATCATTTATAGAGGTCTGAGTCCCTGGACGAACAGCGCGGTAACAGAAGAGTCAGTCCCCATTTTCCCCAATACAGGAAATTGGTATTCTCCAGAATATTGGGCAGCGCTAGTCAATAGCGAAAATCTTGGACTCGCTGTCTATACGCCATGGCAGAACTGCTATCCTGGCTGTGTCGGAACATTAATGCCTGGTGGCGGGACCAATTATTTCCGTCCGACTATCCTCTATAGCATCGGAGAACGTGCAGTCGTTTGTGCGACAATTTACCTTGTGGTTGGGGACTACACGAAATCGAGAGAGGGAATTTATGCTCTGCATCGAAAGGAGCATCCGAAGACCGAATGGGGATTCAATAGCAAATTCAATTGGGCGGAGGGCTGGAACTCCTGGAATCAACTCACCTCCTTGAAGGTTTCGGGCGGCAAGCTTGCGACCTCATCCACGGGTGGGGACCCATATATGGGGTATCAGTTCGACCTCAGCATTCCGGCTGAATCTTACCCAAAGATAGAGATGAAGATGAAAACGAGCGCTGGGGTGGGAGGCTGTGTATATTTCATTACTGTGACCGACACGAAGTGGGATGAGAATAAGGTGATTCGCTTTAGCCTAAAACCTGGAAATAAATTTAGGAAATACGTGCTCAATATGAATAATTCGCCCACCTGGACTGGAACCATAAAAAAGATTAGACTGGATCCAACAAACACTGCGTCTGATATTGAAATTGATTATTTACGCTTTATGCAATCTCGACGGCGACCGAACGGCTGAGCTGATCGGTGTCTTGAAAAATGGCCAATGCGAGAGATACTCAATTGTCCCATGTTTGGTCAGTCCAAGCTCAAATCGAAGCGCAGACCCTGGCGTTCCTGAGGTCGAGGATGCCGAGAAGAGGCTGGCGGAGCTAGAGAAGCAGTGCCAGTGGGATAAGAAACCCCCCAACCGGAAACTTCAGCGCCTCGGAGTGAACGAGCTTTATTGGGGACTGACCCGATAATACCGAAGAGAGGGCGCTTTTCAGTTTCTCTGGAATTCTCACGATCCCGGACGCAGGCGCTCGGGGACGTTATCGCTGACAATGTCATAAACGCGGGTCCAGTGCTGCCGCGCTTCTCAGTGTCAGGCACACCGAAGTTGGGTTGCTTGAGGCTGTCCGCGATGGAGTAAAACGGTCTGACTCGGGTGACACAGAGCTGAATTCCGCCCATTGGTCCAAAGGGCGGTGCCAGAAATAATCCCCTCGGCCGGCACAAAGGCCGTTGAAGATCAAGTATTTTCCGCCGGGAGACCAGAGGGGAGAAGACCCCGCCGCGAGTTCGACGATGTTAAACTGATGTATTGCCATCGCCCCAACCTCAGTTCGTCAAGAGATTCCTCTTTGATGTCTGAGGTTTTTGAGGTAACTCCCAGACGTTTTTGAGTTGACAGGCCAGCCCGAGACTTAATTATAATTGAGCCGCATCCAATGAGCAGGATAAACCGTATTTATCAATGATGCGGGAATATCGGCGAGGAACGCGCTTAATTTCGGCCAACGCCTGGATTCTTGTCTTTGCCGGCCTCCTCACGGCTCAGTCTCTCGACCAGACTGTTCAGGCCTTGATTATTGCTGAGAGAGCCTTTTCCAAGTTGTCCGAAGAAAAGGGGATGAAAGAAGCTTTCCTGACCTACCTTGCCGACGACTCCATCGTCTTCCGGCCGAATCCCGTTCCCGGGAAAAAGGTTTATGAGGTTTCGCCCGACGATTCGCCGGCGGTTCTCACCTGGGAGCCCGCCTACGTTGAGGCGGCCATTGATGGGGACCTGGGATATACGACCGGCCCATATGTGCTGCGGGACAAAAGTCAGCCAGGAGACGATCCTCGCTATGGGCACTATGTGTCCGTCTGGCAGAAGCAGCCTGGAGGCCTGTGGAAAGTGGTTTTAGACGCCGGCATCAGCCATCCCCAGCCGGGATTGAAGCCCAAAGAGGTCATGACGCGGAAGGAAGTCGGTCGGCCCAAGCGGCTGATCAAGGTCGATAAGTTCGCTGAGCTCGATAATCTTCTCCAGGCGGAAGCCGAATTCTCCGCTAAGGCGGGCACCGCGGGCCTTGCGGCCGCTTATAGGGCATTCGCCGAGACAGACGTCCGCTTTTATCGGGATGGCTCTCTGCCCGAAATGGGAATTGATTTTGTCCCCGAGACAACCGCGAAGAATCCGAACAGGCTGTCCTGGGCGCCCATGGATGGAGACGTTTCCCGGTGGGGGACGCTGGGACCCGACTTGACGCACGATCCGGGAGCCGTCTTCAGCTATCTTCGCATCTGGAGAAAGAATTCTGAAGGAAAGTGGAAGATCGCACTCGATTTGGCCGTCCCTGTCCCGTCGGAAAAGGCTGAGAAATGAGACTATTCCTTTTGTCAGTTTCGAGGCGGCGCAATCGCTTTTGGCCTTTTCTCGGGGCATTCTCGCCCCTGTTTTTGCTCGGTCTGACTCTTTCCTTCGGATCCGCCGGAAAGGCAGGACTCCTATCACCCCAAGTCCCTTCCGCCGCGGAGCTGGACCGCGACTCCTGGCAGCAACCGGAGAAGGTTATGGACTCTATCGGAGTCAAGGCCGGGATGACCATCGGTGAAGTGGGCGCCGGAAACGGCTATTTCACCTTTAAGCTGGCCCGAAGGGTCGGACCGGGCGGATTGATTTTCGCCAACGATATCGACCCGAATGCCCTCCGGAGTATCGTCGCCGGCGCCCGGCAGAGGAAACTGGAGAACATCGTTCCGGTGCGGGGAGAAATTGCTGATCCTCTTTTCCCTGCGGGTGCCCTGGATCTGGTGATCATGGTTTATGTGTTCCACGAGCTGGCCGAGCCGGTGAAGCTTCTCCAGAACCTCAAGCCTTCCCTCAAGCCTGAAGCGACTGTGGTGATCCTCGATCGCGACCCCGGAAAGATCCACAGCACATCGGGCCACTACTTCGATAAGGAAAAGATCCTGAGGCTCACGGATGAGGCGGGTTATGAGCTCGTCCGGATGGAGACCTTCTTGCCGAGGGACAATTTTTACATCCTCCGTCCGAAGAGCTCATGATGCGGGCTGGGGCCTTTGGAATCTCGGAAGGAGTGCCGGAACGAAGTTGAAGAATCTTAAGGTTGCCGCGACCGGATTGATCGTCGGCCGCCGGCATGGACAATTCCGGCATAACTCAGCTATATCCGTCTCAGCCCGCAGATGAAAATCAGGAGGTGTGGATGACAAAAAAAGTCAAACGCCGGGAGTTCTGCCGGGCCGCGACTGCGGCCGCGATTGGCTTTTTTGCCTCTCCCGAATGGACAAGTTTCGTCCGAGCGAAGGAGGTGGGTCTAATGGAAAGGAAGGTCAAATTTATCGAAGTCAAGGTGGCCAGCATTAAGGGGACATGCGGCGCCGGCCACAAGGTTGGCGATATCGCGCGGGTTACCGAGCAAGGGGTGGAAGGGAAGATATGTATTCACGCTCTTTACAGTATGCTTCCGGCGGTTTTTGCCATGATGTACGGCGCGAGGTTTCCCTGGCTGACCAACCCTGACCAAAAGACGCACGCTTGCCCGGATGCGGCCAATCCGGTTGTCTTCGAGATCACCAGGGTTTGGGAAAGCTGATCAGTGTTCCAAATCAACGGGTCTGGGAAACCAGAAATACGCCGAGCACGATCAGGAAGGCTCCCAGCCAGCGGAGGGTCGAGATATGCTCTTTGAAGAACAATGCTGAGGCGACGACGATCAGGGCGTACATGAAGCTGACCATGAGGTTAGAATAGCTCAGCTCAAAACGCGAAAGGACAACCAGCCAGAGGAGAGCCCCGGCGGCCGAGAGGAGCGTCCCGAGGAGCACCGGCCAGGAGCTGAGCGCTCGGAGAAAAAAGTGAAAATCGACTTTCTGGCCGGCGAACCCGGCCAGGCCCCACTTGAGGATGACCTGAGCCGATGTCCAGAGCGCAATAACCAGCAGGAAAAGACCGATTTCCTTCATTGTTGCGCTCCTTATCAAGGATCGGACTCCTTCACCGGAAAGTGAGCGCCAATATATCTCTCATTTCTTATTAAAGTCAACTCCCTTGCGACTCGGGATTGCATCTCCGTTACCGTGATTACTTTGAATGGAAATCGGGGTCCTGTCACGGCGCGTCCCCGTCCGTCCTCGCCCAAGACCCGCCCACCCGCCACCATCGGCTGCGGGCGGGCGGGTACTGACGCCGTGCCACCCCTCATTTGATCTCTGTCCATCACGGAAATCGAGATATGTCCGCGACTCGATGACGTAAAGTGTCATGACCCGCAGCGTTTTTCGTCGGGGTGACGAGTTGCCATACCCAGGTTTTTGCGCTATATACTGGAACCGAAAAAAGATGGCGCGAACTGTTGATCGTCGCTTGCTGCGCACCTGGATTGAACTCGACAAGTCCTCTCTTGTCCACAACATCCTCACCTTTCGGGGACTCTTACCTCCGGACTGCCAGCTGATGGCCGTCTGCAAGTCGAATGCCTACGGCCACGGCCTCTATGACCTGGCACCCATGCTCCAGGAAATGGGCGTGGACTGGTTTGGCGTCGACTCCATCGTCGAGGCCTTGACCTTGAGAGAAAAGGGAATTTGGAAACCGATCCTGGTGCTGGGATACACCCTGCCCAGCCGATTCGCCGAGGCGGCCAGGCATGGGATCAGCCTGACCGTCTCCAACCTCGAGAATCTCCGCGCCTTGGCTTCGGGGCGCTTCGGTCGACGGCTGAGGGTTCATCTCAAGCTCGATACCGGGATGCACAGGCAGGGCTTTCTCGAGTCTCAATGGGAAGAGGCAATCAGGCTTCTCATGAAGAAGGGACTGCTCATCAACGTCGAAGGAATCTACACTCATTTCGCGGCTGCCAAAGACCCGGGCTCTCGGGAATACACGGAGCGGCAGATTGCTGAATTCGGTCGAGCCATCGAGCGATTCCACCGCGCCGGTTTGCGCCCCATGCGTCATGCCAACGCGACAGCCGGGGCGCTGAACTATCCGCAGGCCGACTATGATCTGGCCCGCATCGGAATCGGGCTCATGGGATACTGGCCTTCTTCGGAGACAAAGCGGGCCTGGGAGAAAAAAGTCGAGTTCAGGCCGGTGCTGTCCTGGCGGACGATCATCTCCGAAACAAAGACACTTAAGAAAGGGGCCGGTATTGGCTATGACCTCACTGAAACGCTGAAGAGGCGTTCCAGGATCGCGGTTTGTCCGATCGGCTATTGGCACGGCTTCCCTCGGAGCCTGTCCGGGGTCGGTGAGGTCTTGATCAGGGGATGCCGGGCCAAGGTGCTGGGCACGGTCTCCATGGACATGATCGTCGTTGATTTGAGCCGGGCGGGGAGCGCGGGCGTCGGCGACACGGTCACCGTCATCGGCCGCGACTGTGGAGATGAGATCACCGTTTATGAGATTGCCGGGCGGGCGCGAATTTCTCACTACGAGCTTCTGACCCGACTCAACCCGCTCATCCAGAAATTCGCTCAAAGTTGAGCCCCCGATTGCCGGTGTTTTGAGTCCCCAGTTCAATTTAATGGAGTTATGTAAAATTATTTTACGGATAGCCGGAGTGTTTTCATCCAATAGTGCGATAATTTAAATAAAATCATATCCTTAGAGAAAAATCTGTCTGGCATAATTCTTGCTCCGATTGCATTTGAAAGCGTTCTTTTCTATGATGAGGAAAAGCTCAATGCCCATTCAAAAAGCTCGCATCCTCCCTCTGGTTGTTTTCGTTTTAACTCTGGTTGCCCCATCCTCGTTCAGTCGCTCCTCGAGTCGGCAGGTCGAAAGGATTAAGACCGGGGGAACTTTGCGGGTGCGGACTTTCGCCCTTAATCCATTCAAGCACGAAATCGACCCGGCCGGGGCTGCCGATGTCTTCCTCGTGAACCAAATTTATGACGGGTTGGTCAGGCTGGACAAGAACTTGAACCCGGTCGGAGCTCTGGCTGAGTATTGGACGATCTCAGATGACGGCCGAACCTACGCTTTTTTTCTCCGGAAAGGCGTGAGGTTCCATCACGGCCGGGAGCTTGACGCCGAAGACGTCAAGTTTTCGCTGGAAAGGCTTGTTCATGGGGAGTCGAAGGGCCCCTACTACCAATTTTTAGCCACTCATGTGGTTGGGGCCCAGGAATACCGGGAAGGCAAGGCCTCGGAAGTGGCTGGGTTCAAGGTGCGCGACAAGTCCACTTTCGAGATCGTTTGGAAGAGTCCTTATGTTTCCGCCCTTTATCTCCTGAGCATGGATTTTTGCAAGATTCTCCCCCGAGAGCTTGTCCAAAGTCAGGGCCGAGGATTTTTTCAAAAGCCGTCGGGCACGGGTCCGTTTAAGTTTGCTTACTGGCTGAGAGGACCGAAGTTGGAAATCACCGGGGCGCGGCTCGAGCGGAATGACGGGTATTTCTTCAAGAAACCATACGTCGAGGCTGTTGAGTTCAGCCCCTTTTATACCCCTGACGAGTTCATGGAGGAGCAGGTGGACATCATTCCCTATATGTCCAATGCTCTGGGCGGTCGAGATGTCCAGGTCCTGGAGGCCGAGACCTTTACAACGGCGTTCCTCATGATGAGCTGTCATCTGGCTCCGTTGGACCGGCCAGCCGTCCGTCGGGCGATTGCCATGGGCATCGACAAAAAGGAGATCGCCAAAGCCGCTTTCCGGATGGACACCAACCCTCATCTGACCGACAATTTCATTCCATCGAGACTGCCGGGTTTTTTCCCACTCGAAAGCCGGGCGTCCTTTAACCCGGAGGAAGCGAAGAAAATCCTGGCCCGGGAAGGCTTTTCCGAAGAAGGCTCTTTTCCCCGCCTGACCCTCTTCCTTCATGAAGACCGGAGCGACGGCGGACCCAGAATTTATGAGGTCCTCAGAACCCAGCTGGCCCGCCTGGGTATCAGCCTGCGGTTGATGGAGTACAGCGGCTGGGAAAGGGTCCGGGCCTCGACTGAACCCTATCTGATACTCGTTCACTGGAGCCTCGACTTTCCGGATCCGGAGAATATTGTCCTGCCGCTTTTCTTCTCGAGCGCCGCTCTCAACCAGAGCCTGGTCCGGTATTCCAACCCGAAGCTCGACGAATGGGTCAAAGCGGCCGAGGTCGAGCAGAGTCGCACCGGACGCACCGCCCTCTTCCACAAGATTGAAAGCCTGCTTCAGGCCGATCTGCCGGCCATTCCCCTGTTCTCCAGGCAGCATCGGCTTGCCCTTCAGCCTTATGTGCGGGGCGTCAAGCCTCCGCCGCTCGGGTTTTTCTATCTCGATGCCAAGGAGATCTGGCTGGACAAGTGAGAATCCTGAAGCCGCGCCTCAAGGTTTCTCTCTACACCCGGTTCATGATTGCCATCGGCTTCATCCTGGTCTTTCTCGTGGGCTCGATCTTGTTCGTGATCGAGCGGAGGGTGGTCCGGACGATCTTCGCGGAGTCGATGAACCGGGGGATGCTCACGGCGAGGTACATCGCCAGCCTGAACCTGGAAAGCCTCACTTTTTGGGACGCGGCCGGGATTAAGAACAATATCGAGCGAGAAATTGACCGCGGCCTGATTTATGTCGTCGTTTACGACAAGTTCCGGAATCCCTATGTATTCAGCGACCTCATCCGGGACAGAGAGGACATCAAGTGCTGCAGCCGACTGCCGGAAAAAGTCGGGCCAGAGACATCCGCCGCCCACAGAAGGGACTTCCGTTTCGGAGGCAGGACGGTTCCGACGATCGAGATAGAGGTGCCCGCTTTCGCCGAGGAGTCGAGCGACTTCTGGGGCTCGGTGAAGGTGGGAATCTCCCTTGAAGGAAACCAGAAGGAGATTCGGCAGACCCGGTTGATGCTCATCCTGATCGGTTTCGGCGGACTCCTGCTCGGGCTCATCGGAGCGGTGATCCTCTCCAAACGAATCACCGAACCTTTGAAAAAGCTCGTTGAGGGGACCGTGCGAATCTCAAAAGGAGACTTCAATCAGATGATTTCGGTGAAGTCGCGGGATGAGATCGGCGACCTGGCCCAGAGCTTCAATGAGATGACCCGGGATCTCTTGGAGACGCGCCGGCGGATGGAGGACGCCAACCGGAAGCTCATCCAGGCGGAGAAGCTGGCCTCCATCGGCCGGATTTCTGCTTCCATCGCCCACGAGATCCGGAATCCCTTGACTTCGGTCAAGCTCAACATCCAAAAGCTCATGCAAAACGAGAGTCTGGATGAGGAGGAAAAGGAACACCTCAGCATCTCCCAGGAGGGCATCGGCCAGATCGAGAAGTTCATCAAAGAGCTGCTCAATTTCACCCGCGTTTCCGAGCTCAACCTGGAGCGATTCTCGGTTGTTCAGATCGTCGAAGAGTCCCTGAAGACAATGCGCGATTTGTTCGAAGAGAAAAAGATTGTTCTGGAAAAACGGTTTGCGGCTGGCCTTCCCGCGGTCGTGGTCGACGGGGACAAGATGAGGCAGGTCTTCTTGAATATCCTCCGAAACGCCGTCGAGGCGGTGGAAGAGGGCGGAAGGATTCGGGTCACCCTCTCCCGCATCGAAGAGAACGGAGCCGCTAAGGTCAAGGTCCGGATCTCCGATGACGGTTGCGGCATTCCGGAGAAGGATTGGGAAAATATCTTCGAGCCTTTTTACACGACCAAGCCCTCGGGGTTCGGTCTGGGTCTTTCCAACGCCCGGAAGATCGTGGACCAGCACCAGGGCTCGATTCGAGTGGTCAAAACAAAACATAAGGGGACGACCTTCGAGGTCCGAATCCCCGGCGAGGGGGAAACATGAAATCCGTCCTGATCATCGATGATGATCCGCTCATCCGCAAGACGCTGTCTGGCCATCTTTCCAAACAGGGGTTTGAAGTCCATCAGGCCGAGGACGGAGAGGAGGGGATCCGGACATTCGGCGAGGTCGGCCCGGATATTGTCCTGCTGAATGACCGTCTTCCCGGCCTGTTCGGAATCGAAGTCCTCCGGAAGATTCGGGACATGAGAAAGAGAACGTATGTCCTGAT
>Ga0172363_10005214_pt1 | contig 10489 bp, 10 predicted proteins | sample LakKivs2_kivu2a2_FD_114541 | JGI IMG/M metagenome (GOLD analysis project Ga0172363, IMG submission 114541) | Sediment microbial communities from Lake Kivu, Rwanda - Sediment s2_kivu2a2 | ecosystem: Environmental > Aquatic > Freshwater > Lake > Sediment | place: Rwanda: Western Province, Lake... | reverse complement strand
ATGTGGCGCGCAGGATGTATCACGTGGACCATATTGTGCCCAGTGCAGCACTTGCAGCGGCCACGGGGTGCTCGGTGAGTGCGTTAACCAAGATTGTGAAAAAAGGCGAGGGCGCGTTTTATTCGTCGGGGTCGCGTCCGAATCAAAGCCCGCAGTCGTGGGGCTACGCGCGGCTGGCCAGTGCCATCACGGGCGGTAAGGCGGCTGCGGTGGACTACGCCATTCTTGAGAACGGGTGCAATCCCAGGAGCAAGGCGCTGCGTCTGGCCCGAACCGCAAAAAAGGGAGCCGCGCGCAAAATCAGCATTTAATAAATTCAATAAATTAAATAATTGTATTAAACACAAGACACAGCACACAACCATAATCATATGAAAGCAATCGCGGTGTTTCAAGGCAGACTAAAGGGCAGTCACGTGTCGTTCCGGCAGGACGACCCGTTTTCCCCGGTGAAGGTTTCGGGTCACATTGAAAACTTGGCGCCGGGCAAGCACGGGTTTCACGTGCACCAGTTCGGCAACCTGCTGAGCAGCGACTGCACCAGCTGCGGCGGGCATTTCAACCCCACGGATGCGGATCACGGGTCACGCACTAATTTAAATTCGCACGCGGGTGATTTTGGCAACATAACGGCCACAAGGGAGCATTACAGCACGTTCCATTTTTCCACCACCAAGGTCTCTCTGTTTGAGGGGGAGCTGTCCATCATCGGGCGGTCGCTCGTCGTGCACGAGGATGAGGACGACTTGGGGAAAGGCGGACACTCGGATTCGCTCACGACGGGACACGCGGGGAAGCGGCTGGACTGCGCCGTGATCGGGTACGACAAGGACTGAATGAATCCGTGCAATGAATTCAATTCGTGTGAAAAATAAATTAAACACATCTCCTTTAATTTATTTTATCACATATCCATTTTTTTGTACAATCGTTGCGTTGTATGGGTTGATGGGTTCCAGCGCATCCATTTCTAAAGTGAATTACGAGGACATGCAGTGCGTGTGTCGCACGGCAAGCGGGGATCATCACAAGTATTCCAATTATTACGCGCCGACGCACCCGTGGCTCCTGATTAACACGCTGCCGCCGGGCATGCAGGGTTGCTTGATTCCGGGCACGCTGCCCATTGATGAAGAAGAAGTGTCCGTCAACGCCATGCTGTCCGAAACGAAGGGGAAGGACCGCGAGATCATCGTGTACGGAAAAAACGCGAACGATGAAACGGTGCTCAAAAAGTATCAGCAGCTCATGAATCTGGGGTTCAAAAACGTGTGCGTTTATCCGGGCGGCATGTTTGAGTGGCTGATGTTGCAGGACATTTACGGCGCGGTCAGTTTTCCCACCACGTCCAAGGAGATGGACATTCTGAAGTACAAGCCGCCGAAACGCACTGTGGGGAATAGGATGATACGCAACTGAATAGAAGCACATAAATTAACGCATTGTATTATATTATAGACATGTGTTTATAGTATAGTAAGTAACTGCCTCCATTTAATGCAACCCTCGGCCATCATGTTTCATTGGACCGCCTGCATTGGCTTCGTTCAAAGCCTGTTTTTAGCGGTCGTGAATCCGCCTACCTTGATGCGCGCGATGTACACCGGGACCGCGCTAGTGAATGTGTATTATTACAGCTTGAGCGCGCAACTGCACGAGCCCAGCCGTCAAACCATGCGGCTCTACATTCCCGACGACGAGCAGTGCATGCTCCGAGTGTCCCGCGCAGCCAAATGGGCCAGTCGCGGCCTGTATGTCGCGTCCATTGTAATGGACGTTTTGTACATTGTCGTTGTGACCGACTACGACATTTGGCTCACCATGATGATGTTCATTGCGTGCGGGTTCTATCCCGCGATGAAACTGCTGCGCTGGTGCGCGCCGGAAATTAACACCGCCGTTGCGCGGCGCCTTCAGCACACCAATGGCAACAATGGCAATAACCGCAACTATGGCCAATACGGCAATAATAATAATAATAGTAACGAGACGCGAACCCCCGTGCATGCCGAGTATTCGCTACTGGATGACACCGACCATCGCAATACGGTGCAGCAGCGCTTCATGATGAAGCAGGTGCCGCGCATGCTGGCCATGATTGCGCTGAGCGCGTGCCACATGGCGCTCATGCTAGACGTGCGGTCGTCGTGCGCCAGCATGGCAATGAATGCTGCCGCAAATTCATCTGCCATTTTTATCTGGGTTTGTGACTAAAAAAAAAAGATAATAAGGGTTATAAATTTCAAAGTGTTTTCAAAGTGTATCAATGAACTGTTTAATTTCCGCAATGCGTTGGGTTGCAGTGACTTCAATTTCTGGATTGGCGTCAATGACCAGTTTTTTGCATGTGACGGTGTCGCTATGGATCCACGCGTCGTGATAGTCGTGGCACTTTTGAATGTAGTCCAGTGGGATGGTCTCGCCCTCGCGTCCTCGTTTATGAATGCGCTGCATGCACGTTTCGGGATCCGCGCGAATGTAGACGAGTCCCGCTACGGGCAGGTCGCGCACAAATTCGTCAAACCACATGTTGTAAATGGTGTATTCGTCGTGTTCAATGTCGCCGCTGTCGTAGAGCATTTTGGCGAAAATGTTGCGGTCGGTGTCCACGCTGCGCTCGGTTACAATGACGCGACACCCCGGAGTTTCGCGAACCGTTTGGCGCAGCAACGCTAGGCGTGAAATGTAGGCCATCATTTGGAATCGGAATGCAAACGCTTTTTTGTCCTTGTAGAAATTGGTCAAGATGGGCACACCTGCCGCATCCTTAACATGGCGCCATAAATCCACGGGCTCCTCCACGAAATGCACGTCGTCGCGTCCCGCATACGCCTCCTTCAGCATGTCCCATGTGGTGGACTTGCCGGAGCCGATGTTGCCGTCAATGCTCACAAGCAAGGGCTTAAGCAATTGCGATTGCGATTGCGTCGTCGTCGTCGTTTCGGAATGTGTCATATTGTTTGAACAGGGGTTATGTTCTATTGCTGCATTTGTTTTAACTGGGTTAAACTAAAATCAATTTTTTTGACTATCCTGGCGTAAAATCAAATTGTGAATGCATTTAAAGAAACGATGACACAAGTTTATAACTGGTTGCTTTTCATATCAACACACAACACACAACACACAACACCATCAATACCGCATTGCAGAAATGGATTTAACACAGGGCAAGCTTACCAAGAGCGAATGGGACAACATGGAGGTTCCCGAATCATACGACGAGCAGCAAATTTGCCAGCTGATCAAGGACGGGTATCACGACGTGAACATTGTGCGCAACCCGAGTCAGACGCTGTTGCAGTACATGAAAATTGCGCCGTCGGACGAAATGCACGCGCACATGCACGAGCTGTACTTCAAACAGCACGTGGACGAGATGCGCGAGGCGTTCGCCCTGGCCGATTTTGAAACCGACACGGACAAGAAGAAGCTGGTGAAGAAGGCGGACCTCATCCGCATTCAAAACACGAACAGCAACTTGGAGGACCAAAAAACAAAGATTTTTGAATTTGTGCTGCTGTCATTGCTGTTAAACCTGCTGAACAACAAGTTCCCGCACATGTATCCGCACTGGAGGACGCACATGCAGGGCATGAAGAAGAAGAAAGTGACGACGCCACCCGCCGTTCCCAGCCGTCCCAAGTGGATGTACTACTACTACAGCGTTTGCTTGATTCGGCGCAACCGGATTGAGCACATGAACCCGCACGTGGCCGCGTTCATTGACCACGTCATTGCGCTGGTGGAGGCGGATTTTGACCCGGCCGTGTTCATTGCGAAAGCCCACGACCACGTGGAAAAAAACGAGTTTGTGTTCAAGTGCAGCGACACAAAGCTGTACGAGCATCAAAAACAGATTTTCACGGTGTTCAAGACGAATCCCAATGTGCCCAAGCTGGTGCTCTACATTGCGCCCACCGGCACGGGCAAGACGCTGACCCCCATCGGCCTGAGCGAGCAGTACCGCGTGATTTTCGTGTGCGCCGCGCGCCACGTGGGGCTGGCGCTGGCCAAGGCCTGCATTTCCGCGAAAAAGCGCATCGCGTTTGCGTTCGGGTGCGGCAGCGTGGACAACATTCGCCTGCATTATTACGCGGCCAAGGACGTGGTGCGCGACCGCCGCACGGGCGGCATCCGCAAGGTGGACAACAGCGTGGGCGACAACGTGGAGATCATGATCAGCGACATCAAGTCGTACCGGCACGCCATGTACTACATGAACGCGTTCAACCCGCTCAATAAATTATTACTGTACTGGGACGAGCCCACCATCACCATGGACTACGCCGAGCACGAGTTTCACGCCGTCATCAAGGACAACTGGACGGAGAACATTGTGCCGAACGTGGTGCTGTCGTCGGCCACGCTGCCACAAGAGGCCGAGATGGCGCCGACGATCATGGATTTCCAGGCGCGGTTTTTAGGCGCGCAGGTGCACAGCATCGTGAGCCACGATTGCCAAAAAACCATTTCGTTGGTGAACAAGGACGGCTACGTGCAGCTGCCGCACCTCATGTTTGCTGACTGGGCCGACATGCGAGCGTCGGCGGCGCACTGTCGTGCCCACAAAACGCTGCTGCGCTACTTTGATTTGCGCGAGGTGGTGAAGTTCATTGCGCACGTGAACGAGGGGCGGCTCTGGACGTCGTCGCGCTACGCCGTGGAGCGGCATTTTTCGAACATTGCCGACATCAACATGACGAACATCAAGGCGTACTACTTGGAGCTGCTGGAAAACGTGCAGGCGGACCGGTGGCCCGAAATTTGGGCGCACTTCCAGGCGCAGCGCACCCGCATGCACGCATCCAACGTGAACATCACGGCCCAAGACGCGCACACGCTGACGTGCGGTCCGACACTGTTTTTGGCCAACGACGTGGAGAAGATTGCCAAGTTTGCGCTGCAGATCGCGCAGATTCCGGAGTGCGTGATGGGCGACTTGATGGACATCATTGAGCACAACAACGTCATTAAGGATGCCATGGCGGAGCTGGAGCGGGAAATTGAGGATAAAATGGAGGAGGGGACCAATGACAAGGACGGCAAGGACGGCAAGGACGGCAAGGACAAGGACAAAAAACACAGCAAGAAGCTGGACGACATGCGGTTCAGTCCCGAAATCAAACGGCTGCAGGAAAAAATGGACGAGCTGCGACAGCAGGTGAAGTGGGGGGCGTTGAACGACATGTTTGTGCCGAACCGGGCGGAGCACTTGAAGCGGTGGGCGCCGCATCTCACCGCCGAGGAAGCGGCCATGACCGGCGCGTTCACCTCGCGCGTGGAACCGGAGGACGTGGAGCGCATCATGGTGCTGCCGATTGAAAACATATGGAAGGTGCTTCTCATGATGGGCATTGGCGTGATGACGGACCAGGCCAATTCCAACAAGACGTACACGGAGATTATGAAGGAGCTGGCGCAGAACCAGCGGTTGTACCTCATCATCGCGTCCACGGACTACATTTACGGCACAAACTACCAGTTCTGTCACGGGTACTTGGGTAAGGATTTGAGTAACATTAGCCAAGAAAAAATCATTCAGGCGCTGGGGCGCATCGGGCGCAACAAGCTGCAGCAGGAGTACAGCATCCGGTTCCGCGACGACGCGCACTTGGTGCAGATTTTTCAGGCGTCGACGGTGGCTAAACCGGAGGTGGTGAACATGGCGCGCCTGTTTTCATGATGATGCTATGCCCAGAGGGAAAATTTCGTACTGGGCTGCGTCGTTGTTCCATTGGCCCACGATTTGTTTGGTGTCGGGGTCGTGCAGGGTGGAGAAGGGTTGGTCGGGGAGCTTGCAAATCAGGAACTTGGTGCCGTTGATTTCAAGAGGGTAGAATGAGGGCATTGATTGGTTGTTGTTGGTTCCGGTTCCCTTGAGGTTGTCGTTGTCGTTCATTTGTCCGATCCGATATTTTTTTTTGAAATGCAATCAATTTTTTATATTACTTTTCAGAAAAATAAATATAAACACAAATGTAGTTCAATATGAATGTATTACAACCAACACACCCACGCATGTTGAACGAAAATGAAATTCGCAAATTCCAGTGCAGCCAGTGCCTCAAATCCAAGCACGTGCTGAAGAAACTATCGGACCAGCAGCATCGCGGGTTTGCTTGCGACGAATGTTGGATCACGAATGATAAACAAACACGTTACGGATATAGCAAGTGTTCCATTCAGTAGCAAGAAGCGCGTGCATTTTCATTGAATTTTGTATATGATATATGTTATGATATCATATTCCAAGTCCGAGTCCGAGTCCGAGTCCGAGTCCAAGTCCAAGTCCGAAACCGAATGCAAACATGGCGTCCACCGTATCCCTCTGAAAATTTGAAAACGCCGCGATTCGTGCAAACATATAGCACCACCAACCCGTATGCCGTGCGGGAACAGCAACCGCAACAACAGCAGCCTCAAGGGAACCAGAACCAACACTCACAATCATTTTTCCAGGGTCAATTCCAAGAACTCAAACATTCCAAACGAGAGAATAACAGCGACAAAATATATGAACGCGGACTAACCCCGCAAGTAGGGATGAACCCATTTTTACAAGGCAATAACTATCTCCAAGATTTGGAAACTCAGAATGAGTTTTTGAAACCGTTGAACTCCAGCCTTACATCAAGTAAGAGCAGTTGATCCGACCCAACGTCATAACAAAAAATGTATTAAAATGAAAAAAATTGAATTGCTTTTTTCATTTGTCTTATTGCAATCAGGCCTAACGGCAAATCCAAGTTTCCAACTTTCCAACTTTCCAAGTTTCCAACTTCCAGATTTAGCTTTTCAAAGCATTTGATACACTATTATTGATTTATTTGTTGTTCAATGGCACAATCAAAATCACCCCTTTATGTCGTGGCCAAATGTCCCACGTTGATTCTCACCCACATGACTGACGTGGAACGTCGGTTCAGTGAGTATGACGCCATTGTCCAAACGGCGGTTGCAAATTATGTTGATTGGTCCCGTGACGATTTCGTTGCACTGCTCAGAAAGCATGCAAAGCCCATATCGTCTCTCATGAACGAGATTCGCAGTCTTCGCAAAATGATGATTCGCATCATTCAGGTTCAACGTCAGCAAATCAACAAATACTGGAAAAGTATTCGTGATGGGCGCAAAACCGTGAAACGTGGTGCGCCTGCTTCGTTGGAATCTGTCACCATGGAAACCATGATACAAATGGCATTGCGCGTGATACAGGACATGAAGGATGCCATTCCATCACTCATTCAGCCACTTGTCTCGCGAATTCACAGCAAGCTTTGCACACTGCATCAACGCATGTTATTGTTCAAACAATTCACGGAGTCAGACCGTTGCACATTCGAATGCCACGAAGGCAACTGCTGCTGTCAGTTTCAGTGCCAGTGCAATAGCGTCGGTATAAGCTGTCATGCCTGCCACCAAGGCGCACATGAACAATGCAAGTGCAACTGTTCAATTTAGCAATTTAGCCAAAACAAAACAAAACAAAACAAAACAAAACAAAAAAACATTTTTTATCTGAATCAAAATATATACGGAAATGAAATATTTTGATTGGTTGTTTAGGAATGAATCAATTGCGCTTTCTATTTACGCAGTGATTTTGTTTTTTGCATTGACTCCTGGAATTTTGGTTAGAATTCCTTTTGGCGGGTCTAAGATCACGGTTGCGCTAACGCATGCGGTGATATATGGTATTGTTTGGTATTTTACAAGCCATTTTGTATGGCAAGCACTGCATGAAGATGAAGATGATACCCATAATTGATAAAAAATGAACATTCCGCTCCTGTGTCTGTGTGTAACATTTTTTATCAATGTTGTTTTAATTTGGTTCCTCCATTGTATGCGTAGCCGTGACCCTCTCTTATCATTTGTGCATTCACTGTGTTTTCAAAATCATACGTTGTGCTGGTTGCATCATCATCGCACATGACCGATACCAACAACCTGCCGTACTTGTCAAATTCATGGCAGCGAACTTTGAAATGGTCCTTTGCACTCAATAGTTCTGACAACCGGTTTTTTGCGATGACTGCATTTTTCTTGATTTCCTCTCTGTTTTCCAATGACAACGACGGCTTCATTTCTGGACTGTCATAGCCAAACATCCTGGCCTTGAAGTGATACACGGAGTCGTAATGCGAAATGATGATGTTGAAGGTGTCGCCATCGTAAAAATCAACCGCTTTGGCGTAAGTGGTCAGCCCGTTGAACGAAAACAGGGGGGTGTTCGCCTTATTGGCTGCGGTTAGTCGGTCTAGGTTGTAGTTCATGTGTGGAGTGAAAATGTGGTTCTAAATCATGCATGACATAATGTCTTTAACATTCTTGCGTGAAATAATATAAAACGCGCACATAGTATAATTGCACAGCGCACACAGATGACCGATTCCGAAACAGACATGCGCGTTGTAAAGCGCAACGGCGAGCACGAGGTTATTGCTTTTGACAAGATACTGGCCCGCATCCGCAACGTGGGTCAGCAAGCCGGAATTACTGCAGTGAATTACACCGCCCTTGCCATGAAGGTCATTGACCAGCTGTACGACGGCATCCCGACGACAAAAATAGACGAGCTCACGGCGGAGCAGTGCGCCACCATGGCCACGCAGCACCCCGACTACGGCACACTGGCTGCCTACGTCATCGTGTCCAACCACCACAAAATCACGCCGACCACGTTCTACGAGGCCATGCGCCAGTTGCACGAGTTCACGGATGTGCGCGCCCAACCATCCCCCCTGATTAACGACGAGTTCTGGGCCGTCGTTTCTAACAATCGCGACGAGCTGGAGGCCATGGTTGATGCATCGCGTGATTTTTTGATTGACTACTTCGGGTTCAAGACGCTGGAGCGCGCGTATTTGATGCGCACCAACGGACGAACGGTGGAGCGCCCGCAGTACATGTGGCTGCGCGTGTCGGTCGGGATCCACGGCGCCGACATGGGCAAGGTGCGCACCACGTACGACTTGATGTCGCAGAAGTACTTCACGCACGCCACGCCCACGCTGTTCAACGCGGGGACGCCGCGGCCGCAGCTCAGCAGCTGCTACTTAATTGCCATGGAGAGCGACAGCATTGACGGCATTTTCAACACGCTGAAGGAGTGCGCCAACATTTCCAAGCACGCGGGGGGCATCGGCGTGCACGTGCACAACATTCGGGCGACGGGGAGCCACATTCGCGGGACGAACGGCGTGTCCAACGGGCTGGTGCCCATGCTGCGCGTGTTCAACAACACGGCGCGCTACATTGACCAAGGCGGCAAGCGCAGCGGCACGATTGCGGTGTATTTGGAGCCGTGGCACGCGGACATTGCGCACTTCCTGGAAATGAAGATGAACCACGGCGACGAGGACGCCAAGGGGCGCGACCTGTTTTACGCGTTGTGGGTGCCTGATTTGTTTATGACCCGCGTGAAGGCGGACGCGGAGTGGAGCCTGTTTTGCCCCGACGAGTGCCCCGGTTTGTCCGACGTGTACGGCGACGAATTTGACACGCTGTATGCCAAGTACGAGACGGAAGGGCGGCAGCGCAGCAAGGTGAAGGCGCGCGACCTGTGGTTTCGCATCCTGGACAGCCAGATGGAGACGGGCACGCCGTACCTGTGCTACAAGGACGCGGTCAACCGGAAAACGAACCAGAAGAACCTGGGCGTCATTCGGTCGTCCAACTTGTGTTCGGAGATCATGGAGTACTCGGACGACGCGGAGACGGCGGTGTGCAACTTGGCCAGCATTGCGCTGAACCGGTTCATAGCGGGGAACCAAGGTTCCCCGCACCCCTCCTCTAAGCTGCCCCCTCATTCATTGGTAGAGGATGGCGGTGCCAATCACGAAGATACTGGGAACCAGGGCGTGGGGGTGCGGGGGGCGCTTGTCGCCCCCCGGGGGTTTGACTTTGAGAAGCTGCACGAGGTCACGCGCATCGTGACTGAAAATCTGAACCGCGTGATTGACGTGAATTATTACCCCACGCCGAAGACGCGCGTGAGCAACATGGCGCACCGGCCCATCGGCATCGGAGTGCAGGGCCTGGCTGACACGTTCATGCTGTTGGACATGGCGTTCAGCAGCGACGAGGCGCGCACCTTGAATCGGCGCATTTTTGAGACCATGTATCACGCCGCGCTGACGGCGTCGTGCGACTTGGCGGAGCAGCACGGGCCATACAGCACGTTTGCGGGGTCGCCCGCGTCACAGGGCATCCTGCAGTACGACATGTGGGGCGTGGAGCCCGAAGCGGGACGGTATGACTGGGCCGCCTTGAAAGCACGAATTGTGAAGCACGGCTTAAGGAATTCGCTGCTTTTAGCGCCCATGCCGACCGCCAGCACGTCGCAAATTCTGGGCAACACGGAGTGCTTTGAGCCGATTTCTAGCAACATTTACACGCGACGCACCATGGCGGGCGAGTTCATTCTGGTGAACCGGCACTTGATTGCGGATTTGCAGGCGGCGGGGCTGTGGAACGAGGGCGT
>Ga0172363_10005212_pt1 | contig 10489 bp, 14 predicted proteins | sample LakKivs2_kivu2a2_FD_114541 | JGI IMG/M metagenome (GOLD analysis project Ga0172363, IMG submission 114541) | Sediment microbial communities from Lake Kivu, Rwanda - Sediment s2_kivu2a2 | ecosystem: Environmental > Aquatic > Freshwater > Lake > Sediment | place: Rwanda: Western Province, Lake... | reverse complement strand
GAGAACCCGGGGCTGAGACACCGCCGGTTCACCAGCGCGGCCTGAGCAGACGCGCCTCCGATTCACGGCGAGGTTCGCTCATTACTTTCGCTCCGTCGCCATAGAATACCATTTCTGCATCGTCTTTGAGACCGTTGATGATAGTGGGGATGTATTCGGCCACGCTAATCCCTCTGAATTTGGCGTGGGCGGCGTCACGCCCTTCCTTGTTTAAGTTCGTGTCGACCATCGGTGGAACGATCTCGACCACTCTGACTGCTGTGTCTATGAGTTGCTCCCGTAGTACGAGGGAATAAGTGTGGATAGCGGCTTTTGTTGCGTTGTAGATGGGCGTATCGAGCATTGGCATAAACACAAGCCCCGAGCTTACATTGATAATGGCCGCCGCTGGTCTCTTCATGAGATGGCCGATGAATAGGGAGGTCAACTCTACCGGAGAAACAAAATTGATCGTTATTTCGTCTTCACCGGATTTCAGTTCGCCGGGGCCTTTCTTCAGATCGATATATCGTTGTATGCCGGCATTGTTCACCAGGATGTCGAGGTCGGGAAAGCGATGGAGCACGTCCGCGGCCAGGGCTTTTCTCTGCCCGGCATCTGCGAGGTCGCAAGATATGACTGTGATATCGGGGAACCGTCTCCCCACCCTCGACAACTTCTTCTTATCGCGCCCGCAAACGATGACCTTGCTTTTGAATTGGTGAAAGGCTTCAGCGATGCCCAGCCCGATGCCACTAGTTCCCCCGGTTACGAGAACGGTCCTATTTGACAGCTCCATGCTATCCCCTCAGCTTCCTATACGTGCCACGGCCGCCTGGGCGTACACAGTATCTTATCGCCAACATAGAATCTGGAGGGCATCTGCTGTTCGACCTGGCCCTACCGGGACAACCAAAAGGATTAACCTCTTCATCTCATCGCCTATCGGTTCAATTATACTCTAGCCAACGGGGAAAAATAACAGTGTCCGCAACATACTTCAAACGTCAAGCCGCAGCGCGACATGCTTTTTCAGACCAATGCCGGCGGGTAACCTGACGCACCCGAAATGTCATACTTTTGTAACTATTCTGCCACCAGTTTTATGACTATTACATTGGGAGAGAGTGACAATGGGCATGCCGTGGAGGCTTACAGCACCTCGACAGGATGGAGGGGTTCGGCGGCGCCTTCGATTGGGGATGAGATGGCCGAAGGTGGTGGGTCATAGCCGCCTGATAGTAAGCCACAAATATAATTCCGCCACGGCGGATACGAAACTCGGCTGAGGATAATATAAAAGGAGGTGAGAAAATGCCCGTTCCACTTGATGCAATTCGAGCAATTCACAATGGGTTCCGCAACGGCATGGCAGCCATAGACAAAGCTGCGAACTCTGCCGCTCACCAAAGCGGCAATCTAGACCCGGTCCTGAAACGCTACAACTTCTTCAACGAGGTCCTGGTCTGGCACGCCCTGGGGGAAGAAAAGTTCGTCTTTCCAGCCATGGAGAAGGTTGCTCCCCTGGTGTCTCAAGCCTACGAGCAAGATCATCGGGGCCTGGATTCACTGTTTAGCCAGTTAAGCAAGACAATTGACTCAGATGATTCAGTAGAGATTGCACGTACCACGGCTGCGTTCAAATTTCACCTGGATATTCATCTGTACAAGGAGGAGACCCATCTATATCGGGTGTACAACGAGAGGGTCTCGCTCTCCGAACAGGCAGCCATCAATGGAAACATGGCCCGCGAAGTACCCCAGCAACGTTACGGAGAGTTTGCCACCTGGCTTATGACGTTCACGGGCTTCAGTGACCGTGAGAATATGACGCGGATCTGGCAGCAGGTGCTGCCGGCACCCGCCTTTGCGGGAATAGGAGGGCTCATCAAGGCAGCCGTTGGAGATGACTGGGCAAAGCTGACTGAACGGGTCCCGGAACTCAAGTCGGCCGTGAAATCCCAATCCGGATGAGGAGCCTTGTTACCCAAGGGAGGGAGTGAGAATGATCATCAGATTGGTTAAGTTCAAAAGTGCTTTATCCGATGCCGAAGCACTGAAGCTCTATGACGAGCGCGCGCCCAGGTATCGCAAGCTCCCGGGATTGCTTCAGAAGTATTACATTAAAGATAGACAGACGGGCGAGCATGGTGCGATCTATCTCTGGGACTCGATGAAGTCGATGGACGAATTTCAGGATTCCGAGCTATCCCGCAGCATCCCGGAAACGTACAAGATCGTAGGCAAGCCAAGGATCGAGATTCTGGACCTAGTCTACACTCTGAGGCCCGGGAAAGAGGGCCCGTAGATACAGACAAAGGGTACTATTGATGCTTCAAATAAACAGCGCTGTGCGGCAAACCGTGGACGAGGTATCCATTGTCAGGTCCTATGATTTCACCGTTTCACTATCGGCAGCAAAAACCTTCCGGCCGGGTCCGCCTTCACTGGGTGACCGGTCTTCCGGTCAGAATCGGGAGTGTGCCGTTTATCATCGGGAAAGAGGAGTGTAGTGGAAAGGAGGAAACTAAATGACCGCTAGACCGAAGATATTGCCAGTGCTATGGTTCGGTCGTAAGGCCCAGGAGGCAGCCAGGTTCTATGCCGGTATCTTCACAAACTCCAGGCTGGGCAACACGAGTCGTTACGGAAAAGGCGGAGCAGAGGTTTCCCGCATGCCTGAGGGCAGCGTTATGACTGTCGAGTTCGAGATTGAGAAGCAAAGCTTCATCGGGCTCAATGGTGAACCGCTTTTCAAGTTCAATCCGTCCATATGCTTTCTTGTGGCCTGCAAGACCAGAGGCGAGGTCGATGCTTTGTGGGCGAAGCTGTCAGAAAGGGGAGGCCCTGCTCTCATGGAGCTTGGCACGTATCCCTTCAGCGAAAGATACGGGTGGACACAGGACAGATACGGGCTTTCGTGGCAAGTCATGCTCATGGGAGAGCGCGGGGCGAAGCAGAAGATTATTCCCACGCTCATGTTTGTCGGCGAGCAGTGCGGAAACGCCGAGACGGCGGTCGATCTCTACACGGGCATATTCGGCCATTCGGCCATGGGTGAAATCGCGCGCTACGGCAGGGGTGAGGGACAGGAGGAGGAAGGAACGGTGAAACACGCCAGCTTTACGCTTGAGGGCCAGCAGTTTGCCGCCATGGACAGCGCCCGCGAGTACAGCTTCAGCTTCAATGAAGCCATTTCGTTTATGGTCCAATGCCAGAACCAGAGGGAAATAGACTACTACTGGGGACAGCTCATCGGGCATGGAGGCCACGAAGGTGTATGCGGCTGGCTCAAAGACAAATTCGGAGTCTCATGGCAGGTCACTCCGGCCGTCCTCGGCGAGATGCTCCGGGACCCGGACAAGGACAAGGTGGAACGCGTTACGCGCGCATTTCTCAAGATGAAGAAACTCGACATTGGAGAACTTGAAAGGGCGTATGCCGGATACGTAACAGTATAAGAAGTCAGGTCATATAGGAGGGTAACCATGGCAAAACTAAACATCTATCTAAATTTCGCAGGTACTGCGGAGAAGGCATTCAACTTCTACAGGTCCGTTTTCGGTGGAGAGTTCAGAAACATCACCCGGTTCAAGGACATGCCCATGCCAGGCGTGACTATCCCCAAAGGCGATGAGAACAAGATAATGCATATTGCTTTGCCGGTGGGCAAGGATGACGTACTTATGGCGAGCGATGTTCTGGAGGGATTCGGCCACAAACTCGTGATGGGCAACAACGTCACTATCTCGATATTTCCCGGCAGCAAAGAGGAAGCAGACAGGATATTCAAGTCACTTTCCACTGGCGGCAAAATAGAAATGCCCATCGCTAACCAACCCTGGGGCGACTACTATGGTGATTTCACGGACAAATTCGGAGTCCGCTGGATGGTGGACTATATGTATCCCAAAACGAAATAGCGGCTTCGCCTTGTGAGAGCCAGGTGGGGCTGCCGGCGTCCAGTTGCAACGGTATTGCTGTGTCTTAAGTGCAAGTGAGGGGATGCACCAATGGCAAATATGGCAAGGTATCTGACAATACGGATACTCTATCCGAAATCGGACCACGCCGAAGACATTCTGTCGACGGTCAGGGAAGTATCTGAGGCGGCCCGGAAATTCGAGGGATTGGTCGAGATCGGCGCTTGGCTGGACAAGGAGAACGACCGCATCGTAAATGTCTCGCTATGGGAATCACAGGAGCTCGCCGCAAGGGCCACAAAAGAAATGCACCCGGTGTTCGCCGACATTCCGTGGAGCAACTGGGAACGCAGGCCCGCCGATAATTTTCTCGGCCTTACCCGGTTTGTTTAGGAGAATCTACCTTAGCTGTCCCACGCGCCAGGATTGAGGTACTCAGGAAATAAGAATAAAGAGGCGAAGACGAAGATCGAATCCGGGGTCGAGAGAGGCTCATAGCACTCCGCGATTCGAAACCCTGGGATAGAGTATTGCTTGCAAGAATTGGAAAGGGGTCTACAATGCAGGTGGTCAGCAAACTAGTGAGGTTTATCATAGCCGTGAGAGACATGCCGAAGGCGAGAGAGTTTTATTCGGGCACACTGGGCCTTAAAGTGGTCCAAGACTATCGCCAGGACGACAACCACTGGTGGGTATCGCTTGTCCCCCCTGAAGGTGCAGTAACCATCGCCTTGACTACGTATCATGAACACATGAAGCCGGGCACGATGACGCTGTACTTTGCCACCTCGGATTTGTCGGCAGCCCACCAGGACCTCAGTGCAAAAGGGGTCAGGGTAAATGAAATCAAGAACGACCTGTATGGCCCTGGCTCAGGGGTAAAGTGGTTCAGCCTTGAGGACCCGGACGGTAACCGGGTACACCTATTGCAGGCTTGATGATTCAGAAACTCTAATCTTGGGAAGAAGAAATGCCCAACTCGGCCGGGCTCATTGACGACATGATTGGCATAACCCCTGATTGGCGGGGCGCAACCCTTGCGAAGCTCCGCAAGATCATCCACGCCGCTGACCCGGAAATCACCGAAGCGGTGAAGTGGAAGCGTCCCGGTAACCCGATAGGCTCGGCTGTGTGGGAGCACAACGGAATTGTCTGCATCGGGGTAATCCTGAAGGAGAGGGTAAGGCTAACCTTTGCAGCGGGTTCTGGGCTCTCCGACCCTCAGAGACTCTTCAATGCTCAGCTCAACGGCAAATCGCGGGCGATAGACTTTTACGAGCGAGACAAGATAAATGAGAGTGCGTTGAAGGCGCTCATCGGGTCGGGTGTGGCGCAAAACCTGGCCAAGGCGAAGCCGGCCGCAAGGCGCAAGGCAGCCGTGAAGAGTTCGATAGGAGCATAAGAGCCGAAATACAGACAGAGACTGGTAAGGTTTGAACGTCTGAGGGCCGGCGAGTGAAAACTTCGTATTTCATACGCTCGAGGTTGAGACGGCTTGCACCAGCTACGGTGGTAATGAGGGAACCGCCCTGATGATGCCGTGACGGGGTTTCCCTTAGTGTCGCTGACGGCAATCATGTAAACATCTTATAGTCGGTAACGGGCAGAGAACTAAAGGACTGAAGGAGGATGAGAATGTCGACCAAGGAGCTAATCCAAAGTTACTACGATAGTCTAGATCGAAAAGACAGCGAGTGGCAGGAACTGTATGCTAACGATGCCGTCTTCTCCGATGCTTCACAGACACTGAACGCAAATGGGAAGGTCGCGGTCACCCAATCATTCACCTCGTTTTTGAAGGGCGTGGAAAAGGTAACAGCAAAGCAGATGATCTCAGAAGGCGATGCTGCTTGCGCGATTGTCGGCTATGTCTATGTTAACCCCGAAGGGAATAAAATGAGTCAGGATGTTGCCGAAGTCTGGGAAGTCAGGAACGGGAAACTGGCGAAGCTTACCATCTACTTCGACCTCACCGCGTATAGGAGTTTCATGAGGAGTTGAAGCGGAAGATGACAGAACAAGGAACTCAACGTAGCTTCTTGATTGAAATAAGTTCCAGGAGCCTATCGCCGTTGCTGCTGAAATTGCTCACACGAAGCGGAGACCGGCCTACGCCCGGGTACGGACTCAGGGGTTAGTGGACGTTTATGATTACTATTGAGAACCTCACCAAGAAGTTTGACGAAGTCACCGCGGTGGAAGGGCTGACCTTCCAGGTTGAGGAAGGCGAAGTCTTTGGGTTGCTGGGACCCAACGGCGCGGGCAAGACTACCACTGTGAGGATGCTCTGTTGCCTGATATCAAAAACCAGCGGAGATGCCACGATAGCCGGCTATCAAATAGGCAAACCGGCAGATTCTCTGGAAATAAGGAAGATGGCCGGTCTGGTTCCGGACGACGTCGGGCTTTACGCCGACTTGAGTGCCTTCGAGAACCTTGACTTCTACGGAAAGCTCTATGAAGTCCCCGACGGCCGTAGAAGAGAAAACATCGAACGTTTTCTCAAGATGCTGGACCTCTGGGATAGGAGAGACGCCCGGGCCGGTTCGTTCTCAAAAGGGATGAAACAGAAGCTGGCGCTGGCTCGCGCACTGGTACACGAGCCCAGGATACTGTTCATGGACGAGCCTACGGTCAACCTCGACCCTGAGTCGGCCAAGACCGTCAGGGATTTCATTCTCGAAATCAGAAACCAGGGCAGGACCATCTTCCTCAATACTCATAACCTGGACGAAGCCCAGAGGATATGCGATCGAATTGGCATAATCAGGACGAGACTCCTGAGCGTCGGCACGCCCGAACAGCTGCGAGAATCCCTTTCCGCGCCCAGGACAGAAATCAGACTGGTGGAGGTGACCCAGACTTTAGTCAACGCGGTCAAAAAGTCCATTCCCAATAAGATCGAGGTCTACGGGGATAAGCTCATCGTTGACGTGACCGACCCCGACAAGGAGAATCCAGGCATCATTTCTGCGATCACATCGGCAGGCGGGCGGGTCAGGGAGGTCACTGAAATTGTTGCGTCGCTCGAAGATGCCTATCTACGGATTGTGAAGGAAGGGAAATGAGAATCTCGAAATCCTGGATAGTCGCTGCCAAGGACATGAGAGTATTCCTCAGAAAAAGGCAGACTACTTATTCATTAGTCGTGTTCCCTGTTATCATCGGTATCGGGCTTCCGCTGGTGCTTGACTACGTGATCGCTAAACAGGGTGCCCAGCTCGGCATACATGTAACAGATTTACTGAACGCCTTCGCCTTCTTCTTTGCAATCGGGGCATCAATAATACCTGCTCTTTTAGCTTCCTACAGCCTGGTCGGCGAAAAGGTCGAGAAAAGCCTTGAGCCGCTCCTCGCGACGCCTATCACGGACAGCGAGCTTCTTCTCGGCAAAGGTATCGCCTCCTTCATTCCGTCACTCAGCTCCCTGTACATCGGCTCCATCGTTTTTATGGCGTTATCTGACCTGTTTTCGCATAATGTCTTGGGCTATTACTATTTCCCCAACTGGACTATCGGGATAATACTCCTGATATTACTGCCGCTTCTGGCAGTCCTTTCTGTCGAGTGGAGCGTCATCGTTTCTGCGAGAGCCACTGACCCTCGCGCCGCCCAGCTGCAGAGTTATTTGATGGTAATACCTCTTACCATTATCTATGTCGCCACCGAAGTCGGCGCAATACAGCCGAATACCACCACTATCTGGATTATCTCCGGCGTTGTTTTCGGTCTGGACATCATCCTTCTCTTTCTGAGCAGCAGGACGTTCCGGAGAGAAGAGATACTCACCAAATGGAGGTGAATCTTCAACCTGGCAAAGGAGGTGAGAATGCAAGAACAGGAAGTTCGCTTCAAATCAGGTGAGATAGAACTCGCCGGTACCATAGCTCTGCCCGATGGAGAAGGCCCGTTCCCCTGCGTGCTGCTGATAACGGGTTCTGGGCAGGTGGACAGGAACGAGAACGTCAAGAGAATGCCTATCAATGCTTTTTATGATATTTCGCACTTTCTGGCCGAAAACGGCGTAGCCTCTCTCAGATACGATAAGAGAGGAGTCGGGCAGAGCGAGGGCGACCACTGGAAGACGGGGTTCTACGACCACGCGGATGATGCCCTGGCCGGTCTCCGCTTCCTGAAGCAGCAGAAGGGCATTCAGCCTCAGCGCGTCTTCTTGCTTGGTCACAGCGAAGGAGCCATGATCGCTGCCAGGCTTGCTGGGACCGGAGCGGAAGTAGCCGGGATAATCTTGATAGCCGGCCCGGCACAATCCGGCGAGGCTGTTCTGAAATGGCAGGCAACAAAGGTCACCAAAGGCTTAAGAGGCTTCAATGCCTGGCTCATCAAATTGCTCCGAATCGATGTCTCGAAGTCGCAGCAGAAGGCAATTAACAGAATAAAGCAATCGAATAAGGACTGGTACAGGCAAAATCCCTTCGTGAAGGTAAATGCCAAATGGTTTCGCGAGTTTATGGCGTACAATCCGGCCGACGATATGCCTCGAATTACCGTGCCCGTGCTGGCCGTAACCGGCTCTAAGGATATTCAGGTAGACCCGGCTGATCTCGAGCGAATGGCAAGCCTTCTGAAGGCCCCTTTCGAGCGCCATATCATCAAGGACATGACCCATCTGCTGAGGACCGAAGAAGGTGAGCCGTCTATCTCGGAGTACAAAAAGGAGGTCAAAAGGCCGATAGAGCCTAAGCTGTTGGACATAATCCTGGACTGGCTCCAGAACCAAACGGCCGGGAGAAGTCAGGTTCAAAACTAACCTTGAGCGTGATTAGAAAGCACTCTGCGAATGGCAAATGAAGGAGGGGAACCATGAAAGTATCAGGCAATCTGACCATCTTCGATAACCTTGGAGAAATTGCTGATCCCAAACACACCGCGCTGGTGCTCTGGGACTGCCAGAACGCTCTGGTGAACAACATCTTCAACCGCGAAGACTATCTGGCCAGCCTGAAAGCGCTGCTGGCCGCCGCGCGGCGCCGCGAGATCCCGGTAATCTACACAAAAATCACGCCTCTGCCGGCAGGATTCCAGTCTGCCTGGACCATCTATCAAAACATGAAACGCTTCAAGGTTGATGACCCGGCGAAGCTGCCCGTTTTCATGAAGCCGGGTAGTCCCGAAGCCGAGATCAGTGCTGAGCTGGCGCCCAGAGAGGGCGAGATAGTCCTCAACAAGCATGGAGCCAACATTTTCTACGGCACCGATTTTGGGCAGTTGATGCGTTTCCGCGGCGTTCAGACCATCCTCTTTACGGGCATCGCTACCGAATACGGGGTAGAGCATAGCGCCCGCGAGGCTTCGATCCGGGGCTTCTACACCATCGTCGTCTCGGATTGCGTTTCGTCAAGCGACAGAGAGAAGCACGAAATGGCACTGAAGATACTGCCGCGCATGTGTCTGGTGCTGCCGTCAAAAGACATTATCGAGGAGTGGGCCGCATAGTCGCTTTGCCTCAATAACGTAATCGTTATGAGCGCTTGTTACCCTGCGTACGGATGTTGTTGTCGATACGATGGAGCCTCTGCTACAATTCAATACTGAATAAAGGCAGCAATCCACCCGATTTGCCACAGCAAGGAGCTCAAATCAGTGAGGATCACAATTCGTGATTATGAGGATTCTGACTTTAGTGTCTGCCGTTCTCTCTGGGAAGAGCTGACGGCACATCACGCCAAGATCTATGGAGATCGCTCCATAGGGGGCGATGACCCGGGGCAGGGGTTCGAGCTGTATATGAGCAATGTTCGGCGTGTGGCTACCTGGGTGGCTGAGGCTGAGGGTCGTGTCGTAGCTTGTGCCGGCTTGATCATGGACTCTAATGCAGATGGGAAAGAAGCCGAGATAGAACCAGTCGTCGTATCTGCCGACCACCGCGGGAAAGGGATCGGAACCAAATTGCTTCGCCATGCTGTGAAAGAGGCGAAGAGACTTGGGATTCGCGCTCTCAACATCCGGCCAGTTGCCCGCAACGAAGAGGCACTGCGCCTCTTTGTTAGGGAAGGATTCAATGTGATCGGACACATTGACCTGTTTCAGAGCCTTTCGCAATCATCCTATAAGAAGTGGAAACCAGGAATAGTGATCCATGGCAACCAGTTGCGCTACTGACGAACAGGGCCGGCCAGAATTCAAGGGACACCATCAATCAGGCTTGCTGCGCGTGAGCTACTGCGTTCCCCAAATCCCACTCATCTTCTCCACAGCTCGACGTGTCATAGGAGGTGATAGCCCCGCTAAGGCAGCGATCGCCCGCGAGATGATGCCGGCTGTTATGCGTCTTCCGGCTGCCTCAGGCTATTACTCCTAGTTCTCGCCCGATCTTCCCGAACTTCTCCAGAGCGAAAGCCAGGTCTTCCTTGCTGTGGGCGGCCGAGACCTGAGTTCTGATTCGAGCCTGGTCCCTGGGAACAACCGGATAGCTAAAGGCAATTACGTAGATCCCTTCTTCCAGGAGCCTTTCCGCCATCCGGACAGCCTTCTTGGCATCATAAAGCATGATCGGGACTATCGGGTGACTGCCCGGCTTTATATCAAAACCGAGCCTGGTGATCTCTTTCCTGAAGTAGGCGGTGTTT
>Ga0172363_10005211_pt1 | contig 10490 bp, 9 predicted proteins | sample LakKivs2_kivu2a2_FD_114541 | JGI IMG/M metagenome (GOLD analysis project Ga0172363, IMG submission 114541) | Sediment microbial communities from Lake Kivu, Rwanda - Sediment s2_kivu2a2 | ecosystem: Environmental > Aquatic > Freshwater > Lake > Sediment | place: Rwanda: Western Province, Lake... | reverse complement strand
CATCCCACACGAAATCACTATGCCTCTCCAAGAATCTTTCAAAGGCTTTATTATAGCCGCGTCGTTTGGTCCACCACGCTCGCCGTGAAGTGGCTTAAGCGCAGTATTTCCCTTCACTTCATGGTCATAAGAACGTATTACGTTTTCTTTGCTTGCAATATTGAGCGAAGATAAAAGCTGCAAAAGTGTTTCAGTTAGGTTTTTGGGCTCTGGAAAAGTGGGTTCTTCAAAGCTTGTAGGTCTGTATTCTGCCGTTTTTGTGGTTCTTGGTGGTTTAAAGAGAAATGGAATGTCCATTTCTGCAACTTTTTCGCCTTGATGATAAATTCGCAATAGGTTATCTGCTGTGTATCTTCCAATAGCCGTAGCCTCAACATCTTCACTTCCAAAAATTTCCAAAATTCCTTCAAGATTTTCACGAGGCACAACCAAAAGCATTCTTTCCTGCGATTCGGAAACATAAATCTCCCACGGAGCTAAATCCGGATACTTCAGCGGAATCTTTTCAAGCTCCACAACTGCACCGCAGCCAAACCTTTTTGCTGTTTCGCCGACGGCGGATGATAAGCCGCCACCGCCCAAGTCTGTTATTGCCGATGCGAGTTCATGCTCTCGAATCTCGATTATGGCTCTCTTCAGCTTCTCTTCCTCAATGGGGTTTGCAATCTGAACTGCTGGTCTAGAAACCTCTTCCGATTTTTCCGTCAATTCCGCAGAAGCGAAGGTCACGCCATGTATACCATCACGACCAGTTTTTCCTCCAGCCAAAACAACTATGTCGTTTGGTTTGACGCTTTTCCTGAATTTCTTCAGAGGAAGCAAACCAATGCATCCACAGTAAACAACTACGTTTCCCACGTAACTCTCATCAAAACATATCGCCCCATTCACTGTTGGGATTCCCATGTTATTGCCATAGCTTCCTATGCCAGCTACAACGCCCATGTAAACGTATTTCGGATGCTTCACACCCGGCGGAAGTTTTTCATAATCAAAATCCAAGGGACCGAAGCCCAAAACGTCAGTGCAAGCGATTGGGTCTGCCCATACGCCTAGAATGTCTCGGATCACCCCACCAACGCCTGTAGCAGCCCCGCCAAAAGGCTCTACAGCTGATGGGTGATTATGCGTTTCAACTTTAATTGCTATTCCATAACCCTTGTCGAAGCGAATTATGCCAGCGTTGTCTTCAAAAACCGAGAAACACCACTGAGGGTTCATTCTTTCAGCAGCCTTTACAATATACGTTTTGAAGAGGCCATCAATTTCCTTTCCATCGATTTTTATTTTGCTTTTGAAGGTCTTGTGGAAACAGTGTTCAGACCATGTTTGCCCAATGGTTTGAAGTTCAACATCGGTGGGGTTTCGTCCTTTATCCCTAAAATACTTTTGAACAAGCTTCATTTCTTGCAGGTTTAAGCCTATGCCAAGTTCACGGCTGATCTCCAGAAGTTGTTGATCCGTAACCTTAGTTATGTTTATTTCAAAGATCAGAGAAGGGGTTTTTCTGCGTGTGTAGAGGCGTACGGTCATTTTTCCTCCTCGACAACAATTGCATAATTATCCTTTGTCGGGTTTGCCAAAAGCCTCTTACACATTTCCTCAGCTTTCGTTTCAGCCTCTCTTTTAGATTCAGCCTTAAGAACCGCATTGTAAACTTTACCAACATTTACGGTGTCAATTTTGTAGCCGAGTTCCTTCAGCAAGCGTGATGTGGTTTCGCCTTCAGGGTCACTGTGCCCTGGCTTCAAGCTGACTTCAATTCTTAAGCGATATCTCATAGGCTAAGTTAGATTTTTAGGGAATTTAAACGCTTTTATCATTAACGAAGCAAGTCATTGTTTCAAAACGATTTCTTTGTTTTTATAAAGAATCTTGATTCCTTTAGAATTTGTTACGGTTCCTATTTGTTCGGGTTTCACTTCAGTTTTTTCTAAAATGTCTAATGCTCTGTTAATGTTTCTTTTATTCATTATTACTGCGAACCCCCATCCCATGTTAAACGTTTTAAACATCTCTTCGTTAGTTATCTCACTTCCAAGCTCAGAAGCGGTTTTCTGAATTAGCTCAAATATTGGCTGCGGTTTAAAATTGTTGAATTCAAAACCAAGATTGTCTGAAAATTTTGTCAGACGATCAAACTTTAGGTATGCATCGCCAGTGATGTGCACCGCAGCTTTTACTTTAAGCTCTTCTGCAATTCTAAGCAACGGCTTAACGTATATCCTCGTTGGTTCCAAAACTTCGTATACTATTTCTTTTTCCATTTCATCTGGAACGTCGTGTGGCTCGTATTTTCCGCCCCATTGTTTAAAGAGGATTTTTCTTGCTAACGAGATTCCATTACTGTGAATGCCAGAACTTCGCAAGCCTATGATGATGTCACCTGGTTTTATGTTTCTTCCAGAGATAATGTTTTCGCCTTTAACTTCGCCCATTGCTGCAAAAACCATGTCAAAGCCCCTGCCCTCCACTAAACCCTTTATCAGTTCTGCAACATCACCAATTTCTCCGCTTGGCACAACACATTCAGCTTCAACAGCTCCTTTTGCTATGCCCTTCATCCATTCTTTAACTAGGCATGGATCTGAAACTTGTGCATGGATGTTGTCTGCAATTGCAAGCGGTCTAGCACCAGAGCGTATGACATCATTAACCGCCATTGCCACACCGTCAATCGCTATTGTGTCATATTTTTCGGCTAATTGTGCAACAAGCACCTTTGTGCCCACGCCTTCGATAACCAAATCTGAATAGCGGTTTTCTCCGATTGGAAATACGTTTCCGTAAGGGAGTTGTATGACTTTGCCGTATCGGCTAAACTTATAGGTTTCTTCTAAAATCCGCAAAGCAGTTTTAGACTTAGCTCTGAGTTTTCTGTCGACGCCAGCAACGGCATAAGTGAATTTTCGAGGCATGGCTCTACATTAGTTTTTAAAAAATTTAAAGGAAGTGGTAGTTTCTATTCGCTTTAATCATTGTCATTATCCAGATTTTTGCTTTGAAGATTAAAAACAAATTTTTAAGGCGTGTAACAGAACTGCCATTTTAAGAGATTTAATGTCAAGTGGTTATTGATAGACCTTTCTTATAAGCATCCAAGTTTACGTTTTCGACCTCGGTTGAAACCGTTTCCTTTATTGCTCGTGTGAAAGATTTTTCATTAGCTATCTTAGTTATCTTTGTTAAGGCTCCTAGCATAATCATGTTTACGTAGATTTTTGATTGGAATGTTTTTTCTGCAATTTCTGTTGCAGGAACTTTGAATATCCTCGCTTTTGCCTCAGAAACTTTTTTCACTGTGCTGCTATCAATTAAGAGTATGCCATCTTCCTTCAAATCTTTGATATTATTTTCAAGAGCCTCTTGACTCATTGCAACGAGCACATCGCAATTCCTAACAATTGGAAAACCGATTTTACCATCCGATATTATCACTTCGCTTTTAGCTGCACTTCCTCTTGCTTCAGCCCCGTAACTTTGAGTTTGAACAACGTTTTTTCCGTAATAGACGGCGGCTCTGCCTAATATTTGTCCCGCTAGAACCACTCCCTGCCCACCAAGCCCACATATTCTAACTTCAACTTTTTTCAATGTTTTTTTGTGCCTCCCCAATTACGTTGTATATAGTTTCGACGAGCGTTGGTCTCTGTTTCTGAACAAATTCGCCTACAACGATTTTTTCAGCTAAATCTTCTTCGCTTAATTTTTTTGCTTGTTCAATTTGTACTGCGTTTTCTTTGAACCATTTCAACATTTCTCTAGCGTCTTTAAACCCTACTCTTCTTCCAAACGCTGTCGGACATTGGCTTACAGCTTCTATGAATCTGAAGCCTTTCATTTCAATAGCGCTTTTCATCGATTTCTTTAGTTCGTTTGGATGGGCTGTTGTCCAGCGTGCGACATAGCTAGCTCCTGCGGTAACTGCTAGTCGGGCCGCGTCTAATGGATGTTCGAAGCTTCCGTAGGGTGTTGTTGTTGTTTTTGTCTTGAAGGGGGTTGTTGGGGCAACTTGTCCACCAGTCATTCCGTAGATCATGTTGTTAACCATTATAACTAAAATGTCTATGTTTCTTCGTGCCGCGTGTATGAAGTGGCTTAAACCTATGCCGACTATGTCTCCATCTCCTCCGAAAACGACAACGTTCAAGTCTGGGCGTAGAAGCTTAATTCCAGTTGCGACGGGTATGCTTCTTCCATGTAGAGTGTGCACGGAGTCCGCTATAAAATGTGGTGATGGAATCCATGAGGAGCAGCCGATTCCACTGCAGAACACAAATTTGCTTAGGTTTTCATGGCCTGACTCGTGAATGGCTCTTAGAAACTCGCTCATTACAGTAAGTCCACCGCAGCCTGGACAAAAAGGCAGTGGTATGGGTCTTAAATATTTTCGAATAGAAAACGGTTCACCCATTTTTGACGCTCTCCTGAATTTTTCTGAACAATTCTTCAGGCGTGATTAATTCTCCGCCGCCAATTTTGTTGAGGGGAACAACTTCTGTGAACCGGCTTGCAACTCGTTGGACTTCGTAGAATATTTGTCTCAGATTCATTTCGGGAACGATAATCTTCTTTGCTGTTTCGGCCAGTTGCTTAATTGCTTTTTCGGGGAAAGGCCAAATGGTTTTTAGGCGGATGTATCCCGTCTTTATTCCTTTTGCTTCTGCATTTTCAACCGCTTCGTAAATCGCACGTGAAGTGCAGCCGAAAGAAACAATTCCTATTTGGCAGTCGTCAGTGTTGTAGGTTTCCATGTCGGCTATTTCTTCCGCATGGTTTTGTATTTTGCTGTTAAGCCTTTCAACAAGTTGCTTATGCACTGTTGGGTCTGCTGTGAAACGGATTCCATACTCGTTATGTGTTGATCCGGTAACAGCTGCATTGAATCCTTCACCAACAGATGGCATCGGCGGGACTTCTTCTAAGCCAAAGAATGCCTTTTCATTTGGTTTGGGTTTTCTTCTGTTGATTATCTCTATGCTTTCTTGAGAGGGCAAGATTATTCTTTCTCTCATGTGTGCAATGACTTCGTCTGCCAAGAGAACAACTGGTGTGCGATATTTTTCAGCTAGATTAAATGCCTTGATTGTTAGTTCGAACATTTCTTGCACGGAGTTTGGCGAGAGGGCAATGGCTGAGTAGTCGCCATGTGTGCCCCAGCGGGACTGCATAACGTCGCCTTGTCCGCATTTAGTTGCCTGTCCTGTGCTGGGTCCTGCCCTTTGAACATCAACTATGACGCATGGGGTTTCGGTCATGAATGCCCAGCCTATGGTCTCTTGCATTAAGTCAAAGCCTGGTCCTGAAGTGGCTGTCATTGCTTTGTTTCCTGTCCAACTTGCACCTACAACTGCTCCTATAGAAGCCAATTCATCTTCCATTTGAATGGCTATTCCACCAACCTGTGGAAGCCTTTTCGAGAGATATTCTGCTATTTCGTTTGCAGGTGTTATTGGATATCCAGCAAAAAATCGGCATCCTGCGGCTAATGCTGCTTCCGCGCATGCTCCATTTCCTTGCCAAAAATACGTGTTTGCCTCTAAAAACTTTTTCAACGGAATTCTCCCTTACTCTTCGATGTTCTTAAACAAGCTTAAAGATTTAACCTAAAAGGTTTTATCTTTTGTTTTGAAGTTGTACTTTCAGAATGGTTGAGATAACGGGTGTGCTTGTAGCAGAATCCTAAAGAAGCCCTCTCGTCTCCCTTTTGTGTTGATGGTTTGTTGAGACAATCAACTTGAGAACTGTTTTTTAGAATGTGATTCGCATGAAGCATTCCTTCATCACTATTATATAGAAGTATTTTCTAAAAATTGAATTGGTGTGGGTAACAAAAAATAGCATTGTACACTAAGGAAGCGAGGCGCAATAGGGTTTTCCCTTTTCCTTTCCCACACCGCCTAACAAATTAACACAATTGTTGTCCATCTTGTCTTCTTAAATAGAAATTGTAATGCTATCTGCTAAAGGTGAGCGAAGAAGCTTCGCGTTTGGCACTTAATTTTTAAGTATCAGTTTGCCGATAGATGAGTCCCATTGAAAAGCTGAGGCGCTGAAGTGCGTTTGCAAGTTCTAATCCTTTCGTGGTTACTCTGTATTTAGGTCCGCTGGCTTTTATTAAACCACTAATCAACAGTGCGTCCAAATATGTTCTCACCTGTTCATGATTTAGATTAGCGCCTCGCATGATGTTGGTTTTTGTTTTGCCGTCTCCGGAGTGTTGAATAGTTTTCAGAATATCCATAACTATTGTGGACCTATCTCTGTATTTGAACCTAAACGGCATATTAAACCATTTGTGGATGAATAACATGCCTTCTCGATCTATATTATAGAAGATTTTTCTAATAAAGATTTCTTTTCAATTCAGTAAAGTAAGTATACATTGAAAGGTTATGTTAAAGAGCGACAGCTGCTGTAGAAAATGTTTTTTCTTGTAGACTGTAAACACTATTGGTATTATGGTCATGAATCATGGAATCTGCGTGTCAGTTCTCAGATTATTATTTGACAGTTTTTGCTGTATTAGTCAGATGCAAAACTAGGTTTTCGGCATATTGCCAGAATTCTTTTTCTAGTTTTATCCACGTTTCGTCTGATTTTGCTTCTTGTAGTACAGCGTATCCTCCTCCAAACATGTTCAGCAAGAAAGCGTACTTTTCGTATCGTTTCCTTTTCTCGCAGAATTCCAGTTTTATAACAAAATTTTCAGGTTTTCCCTCAATAGTCACACTAACAGACCCTAAAAGTCTAAAAACGGGGGAATTTCCTGCCAAGATTTGATAATTTGTTGGGGTTTTCTCCCCTATGGCTTCGAAATCCCTCTCTTTAAAAAAATCCCCTATTCTCACGGTAAGCAAATCCAAATCTACATTCTTCATGTCCCATCTTCTTTCCATCTTAGCCGCCATCTAAAAGATTTCGAGACCAGTCTTAAAGCTTATCGGTTACCAAAAAAGGGAAAAAGTTTCGTCAAATCTTACAACTTGCAATCTCTGGAAACTTTTTCAACGGAATTCTCCCTTACTCTTCGATGTTCTTAAACAAGCTTAAAGATTTAACCTAAAAGTTTTTATCTTTTGTTTTGTGAAGTTGTAAGCTCAAGAGGTTGGGATGGAGATGGAAGAAGACATCGTTGACTATACCTTAGAGCACGCGAAAAGCAAAAAAGTTGAGTATGCTGAAGTTCGAGCGCAAAGCCAAGTCCAAGAGAGGCTTATACTGAGAAGTGGTATTTTAGAGGCTTATTTGTCAGCGGTTGACAGTGGATTTTGTGTGCGAGTCGTTGCCAACGGTGGAATAGGTTTTGCTTCAACCAACAAATGGACAAAGGATGAGGCAAAAGGCATGGTGGATTTAGCGTTCAAATATGCTAAAGCGGCCAATAGGAAAGACAAAATAAGGTTTGCTGAGGAGAAAGGTGTCGAAACGAAATGGACTGTGAACCAGAAAGAAAAAATAGGGAACGTTTCGCCTGAAGAGAAAATATCAAAATTTGCGGAAATTCACAAGTCCTTGGCTTCTTGCGGAGTAAACATTGCTGCAACAATAATTTCATGTTCAACAGATTTAACATCTACGTATTATGTCAACTCTGAAGGTTCTCGCATTTCTTCATTTGTCCCAAAAATAGCCTCTTTCGTCTTTATTACAGTAGCTGAGCAAGGAAAAACCGAGCAGGCTTACGAGCAGTTTGGATACAGCGGCGGATGGGAAGCATTTCACGAATGGAATGCTACCAAAAAAATCATTCACGACGCCAAGATTCTCAAGGATGTAATAACAAAGGGAAAAGCGGTAAAGCCTGGAACCATGGATCTCATTTGCGGTTCTGAGGTCACTGGAATAGCGGCACATGAATCATGTGGTCACCCTATGGAAGCTGACAGAATTTTGGGGCGTGAAATGAGTCAAGCTGGAAGATCCTTCATATTCAAAGGCGGTCCCTACTGGATTGGCACGAGAATTGGAAGTGATGCTGTAACGATAGTTGATGACCCAGCAATAGAGCACAGTTACGGCTATTACGCTTATGACGACGAGGGTGTTAAGGCGAGACGCAGATTTCTGTACAAAAATGGTTTGATACACGAGTTTCTGCACAATAGGGAAACTGCTGCAAAACTAGGGACAAAGAGCAATGCTTCTTCAAGGTCAATCAACTACGACAGAGAAGCCATTGTACGCATGGCTAACACTTTTGTTTTACCAGGCGAAATGTCAGAAGAAGAGCTTATTGAAGATGTTAAAAATGGGATTTACATGAAATCTTTCACAGAATGGAACATAGATGATAAGCGTTTCAACCAACGTTACGTTGGCAGAGAAGCCTACCTGATAGAAAACGGCGAATTGAAACATCCTGTTGCAAGGCCTGTAATTGAGACCACTACTCAAAAGTTTTGGACAGCCGTAGACGCAGTTTCTGAAGAAGTTGAATTTGATGCTGCTACTTGTGGAAAAGGTGATCCTGCTCAAGGGGTTCCAGTCTATACTGGCGGTCCGTGTATTAGGCTTAGAGGAGTGTATGTGAAATGAGTGATATGCTCAACAAAACCGAAGAGATAGTTAAGAAAGCGAAAACCTTAGGCGCAGACGAAGTTATCGCTAAAACGACTTTTGGCAAGTATAGACAGGCGCGTTTCAGCAGTAATCAGGTGGACATAACTGTTGCATGGAATGATTATGTCACAGATGTGGCTTTGGCTTGGAAAAAACGTGTGGTTGCCACGCAAATACACAATTTTCAGGAGGTTGATTTAAGCCTTAAAAGACTGTTGGAGTTGGCGAAGGTTTCCAAGGAAAATCCAATGTTTGGAGGTTTTGCAAAGGGCAGTTTTCGCTACGCAAAAAGCAATGCTGACAAGAAACTTCAAGAATTGGAGGATCCTAGTGAGTATGTTTTTGAAGCGATAGGTGCTGCAGAAAAAGAGGTTGGGTCTCAAATTGACAGTGGAGGCATACTTTTCACCAAATTTGAAGACGTTTACTTGGCGTCTTCGGAAGGGCCTGTAGGTGTTGATGGTCGTTCAGCAATTGAGCTTTCAATACGGGCTTTCTCTGAGAGAGAAGCTTCTGGCCACGGTGTCGAATGTAGCTCTACACTGAAAGAATTCAAACCGTCCAGAGCTGGAGCTAAAGCTGGAGAAATTGCCAAATCAGCCAAGAACCCGAAAGTTGGTGAAGAAGGTGTATACGATGTTATTTTTGATCCTTTGATTTTCGGTTCACTGCTTGGCGTTTGGGGTTCAATGGTCTCAGCATTCAGCATCTTGGTTCAACAATCAGTTTTCGTCAACAAGCTTGGACAAAAAGTAGCGCCTGAAAACGTGACATTGAAAGATGATCCGTCTGCCTATTCTATGGCCAACCGCATTTTTGACGATGAAGGCGTTCCAACGAAGGAAAATGTCTTCATTGACCATGGTGTGCTTAAAACATATCTTCACAACACGTCAACGGCTAAAATATTTAAAACCGAAACTACGGCTAATGCTGGGTTGGTTTCGCCGAATCCGTGGAGTATTGAATTGGATTCTGGAGACATGCACAGAGAGGAACTCTTCAATGAAGTGAAAAAGGGGCTTTATCTGACAAATACTTGGTATACGCGTTTCCAAAACTATGAGAAGGGTGACTTTTCAACGATTCCTAGAGACGGCATTTTCTTGATCGAGAATGGGGAAATAAAGCAGTCGCTGAAAGACTTGCGCATAAGCGATAATGCTTTGAGTTTGCTAGGTAACGTTGCTGGGATTTCGAAGGAAAGACAACATGTACACTGGTGGGGTGAAGCAGATCCGCCGTCATTGTCTCCGTATGTTCTGATCAAAGATGTGCATATAACTAAATCCAAATAGAAACCTCTTTTTTCCTTTCTTTTTTTAGAACGCAAACTTTATGCCATTTTTATCAGAAATGTTACCGTGACAGTAGCGGTCGTAGTCTAGTTTGGCTAGGACATCAGCCTCCCACGCTGACGACCCGGGTTCAAATCCCGGCGACCGCACCATAAAATAATTTTCTATTGTCCGTGGTTGGTCTCTGTAGTATAGTTGCAACTTTTACCGTTTGTTTAGTTGCGACTATTGAGGGATGTTGTGTGGCGCCGAAACAACATTTAGCTTGTCCTAAAAGAATGCTGAACCATGTTTAACTGTGCCTATTCGTTGGTGAATAAAGCGCTGGAGATTCCTGCGTACAAGCCTTCGAAGCTTGAGATCGCGGGTTCAAATCCCGTGGACCCATTGAAAGCCTTATTTAACGAAATAAAGCCAGAGTAGCTAGTTTTCGTAAAAATAGGACTGAAAAAAGGTTATGTTATCACAGTCCCATCATCAACCGACATATCTGAATATCGGATAAGCACATTCTATTAGTTATCCGATATATTTTTATATCGGTGCTATACATGTTCCTACTGGTGGCAATCAATGGTATTGATTAACAAGAAAATTCATCAAAGATTGCTGGACAAAAAGCGGAGGTTG
>Ga0172363_10005206_pt1 | contig 10494 bp, 15 predicted proteins | sample LakKivs2_kivu2a2_FD_114541 | JGI IMG/M metagenome (GOLD analysis project Ga0172363, IMG submission 114541) | Sediment microbial communities from Lake Kivu, Rwanda - Sediment s2_kivu2a2 | ecosystem: Environmental > Aquatic > Freshwater > Lake > Sediment | place: Rwanda: Western Province, Lake... | reverse complement strand
GATTTCAAATCTTTGATTTGAAATCGAGGGCCACAGTCAATTGGCCTATTGTAGCGTATGAGTTTCGGCAAAGCCAAAACTCACACAGTTACAAGCCCACGACTTTAGTCGTGGGTATCTGACCCTCATCCATCACAAAATGAAAACGAGATTAAATGGTGTGCTTTTCATCCATTATTATCTGTTAAAAAAGCTAGAGAAAACGAAAATAAAAAAATAGAAGCGGCAAAAAATAGAGGATTTAGTATACTGATTGTATGGGACTATGAATACCACAAAAACAAAAATGAAGTAATAAAAAAATGTCTAGATTTTATAACCAAATAACTATGTGACATCTACTGAAAATAAAAATTCGTTGTAAAATACCAAAAGACACAATTTCGAGGTGCTATATGTCATTAGGATTTGGGCATGGTGCTATAGATAAAGATGAATGGCAATTCATTGAAGATCAATGTAAAAAATTTGGATTTAAAACAGTAATAGAAGTTGGAAGTGGTTTTTCCACTATAAATTTTATGAATATAGTAGATCATATAGATAGCTATGAAACAGATAATTTTTGGATAGATAAACTTATTCCTTTTGTAGATAAATCAAAAGTAAATATAGTTCAATATACATATCCAAATTTTCCAAAAAACGAAAATAAATATGATGTTGCTTTTGTAGATAGACCTGGACAAAATAATAGTAATGGTAGGAAAAATTCAATGGAATTTGTAAAACCCTTAGTAAATTATGTATTCATCCACGATTTTGGTAGAAAAAACGAACGTTTGTCAACAGAATTGGTTTTTAATAAAAGTGAGTGGGAAAATTTGGATCATAAAAAAAGAATTTTACTAATTAAAAGAAAATGAAAGATCTTATTAATGGAAATAATAATAGATAAATTTTCTGATCTTATAAAAATTGATGAAAATTTATATGTAGTAGATTTTGATAAATTTCATTTTTCTAGAATAGACACCCCTCAAGCACGACATCTAAACGAACATTGGCATTCAGTAAGTTGTTTAGAAAATGGAATTTCTGATTGTGAAAGAAGACAGATAATGTGTTCTCTGATTACTACTTTGAACATGTATCCCTTTGCCTCAATGTATTCGAATGCATCTATGTTAATTCAATCTTTGCAACCTAAAAACAATCTTCCAGATAGATTTGATAATGTTGGAGCAGTAGAAAGAGTAAGAAAATTTAGTCCGGGTTTCGCTGTAGGTGAATTTTCTAAAATAAACAATAAAAATTCAATTCCTTTTGTAACTAAAAATAAAGTTAGATGGAATAAAATAAGATTCTTAGATATTCATGTTGAAAAAGCTTTAAGTTATGGATTATTACCAAAAAATTCTATTTTTTGTATATTAAAACCACTTCAAATGCACATTGCTGCATCAATCAGTTTTCCAGGTATGGGAAGATCTATATTTCAATATAAAGATATCAAAAAAATATGGTCAGATCTAGAACACTCTTTTTTGACTTGGCAAATACTTAATGGAATTCTTAGAGGATGTAAATTTATGGTAACTGCTGGGGCGGCAAATTTATTTTCTGCTTTACCAGCAGAAATTCTGTATCTTGATGAATTTTCAGATCAAATGACAGATCAATCGGTAGATATAATAAAAAAAAGACAACTTGATTTATATGGAACTACTCCAGTAATTTATCGAGGAAATGTAAAAGAATTTGTCGAAATGCATAATAAATCCAAAACAAATTGTAGTGTTTGGGAGCGTCCAGATAAAGGATATCCTCATATTCCTAAAATATCTGAATTGATAGAAGTAATAAAAAATCCGAATAGAAAAAATCCAAATCTTATTTTGCCAGATCTTTTAAAGAAAGAAATATTATGATTAGTTCTTTTTTCAAAAATTCTTATGGTGATTTGATTAAAAGTGTAGTCTTGTCTCAAAAACCTCATTTGATTATAGAATATGGAATATTATTTGGATATTCTACTTTAAATATTTTAGAAGCAATTAAATACAATGGTTTTGGAAAATTAATATCATACGATATTTTTGATGATTTTCCTTATAACCATACTGAAGAAAAAAATACTAAAAAAATGTTTGACAAAATGGAAAATGTAGAGATAAGAAAATCAAATTTCTATAATATTCTTGAAAATAAATATTTAAATGAAATTTTTGTATGTGATTTATTAATAGTAGATATCGGAAATGTTAAAAAAACATATGAGTTTTTTGTGAAAAATGTATATCCAAACATGAAAGAGGGATCAATTTGTATATTAGAAGGCGGATCTATAGAAAGAGATGAATATTATAAATCTAAAGGATATTCTGAAGAGTCTATTAATAAATATCTTAAATCATTAACAATAAAACATGTTGTTTTTAATAAATTTCCTTCAATAACAATTTTTACCAAATAAGGAAAAATAATGAGCGATAAACAGATAATGAAAGTTTTTATGTCCGAGGAGGCTAAGAAAAGAGTCGTAGAAGTTCTTAGTTCTGGGTGGACGGGAGAAGGTCCAATATCAAAAGAGTTTGAAGAAATCCTATCAAAATATATAGGAAGGCCAGGATGTCTTGTTAATTCTGGAACATCTGCTCTCGAACTCGCCTATCACCTACTTGATTTAAACGAAAATTCTGAAATTTTATGTACTCCCATGACATGTGCCGCTACAACCATGCCTTTAGTAAGAAGATGTTGCAAAATACATTGGGTAGATATCGGTAGAGATGGTTGCGTTGATGTTGAAGATTTAAAAGAACAAATAAGAAAATATCCGCATTACACTTGTGTCATTGTAATGGATTTCGGAGGAATGCCATGTGACTGGGATCGTATATTAAAAACGACACGAACTCATGACATCCCCGTTATAGGGGATTGTGCTCAATCTTTGGGATCAACTTACTTTGGAAAACCTTCGTTGTCTTATCCAGATTATGCCACGCTCTCATTACAATCTGTCAAAATTGTTAGTTCAGTAGATGGAGGAATGATTTTTGCTGAAGAAAAAGATGTAGAAAAATGCAGAGTTCTTAGATGGTTTGGAATAGATAGGTTCCATAGAGATAAAGAGAAAACTTGGGAATATGATATTCTTGAATCTGGATATAAATACCATGCTTGTGATACATTGAGCGTTATTGGATTGGAAAATTTCAAATATCTACAAGAACATGTTGAACATAATAGAAAAATTGCAAAAATATATTCAGAAAATCTTCCTAAAGAAATTGTTATCCAAGAAAGAGAAAATTGCAGAAGTAATTTCTGGATGTATACAATTTTAGTTCAAAATAGAAATAATCTAGTAAAAAAGTTAAAAGAAAATAATATCGGATATGGTATAGGACATAACGACAATAGAACGTATTCCTGTATTAAAAATCATGTGAATCGAGACTTACCGGGAACAGATCTATTTGCTAAAAATCATTTAATTCTACCAATGCACTTTGCTATTACGGAAGAAGATGCTTGGGAGATAGTGGAAGTAATCAAAAGTGGTTGGTAGTCAGAACTCTTTACCAAACTTATCGTATCTTTTATTATAGTCAAATCCTGGAGGAAGGACAATCTTTTCTATTTTTGCAGCTTTTCTTATTCCTTCTGGAGAAAATATTCCCTTTTCGCAATCCCAATGATGTTTAGAACATACAGAAACTCCATTTGATAAATAATAACCACCGTCTTTGAAAAGAGATCGATCTATAATGTGATGAGCATCAATTGCTTCCTCTGAGCAAAATATGCATTTTCCTTTATCTCTTTTAAAAACTTGTTGTTTAAATTCTTTTCTTGAAAGTAGTTCTTCTTTCATGACAATGCTCCACAGCATTTTTTATATTTGACTTTCGATCCACATGGACATGGATCGTTCCGTCCAACTTTTTCACCTGTTCGTCTAAGTTGAACATTCACATTAACAAATTTTTCTTCTATTCCATCAAGATGATCCATTTCGTGCTGAAATATTTGAGCGTCAAAACGATCTAAAACTTTACTCTCAATATGATTACCATCAATAGTCCAATATGAAACAGATATTTTAAGATATCTTTGAACTTGAATAGTCTGATGGGGCCAGCATAGACATCCTTCCAGTTCAGTTTGTGGAGTCCCATATTTTTCAACAACAACTGGATCAATTACCATCTCAAAAGGATCTTCTGGTTGTCTTCCAAGTCTACGAACAAAAAATCTATGTAAAAGTCTTTTTCCTTTTCGAGCTACTTGATTTGCAGCCAAACCAATAGCTGTATTACATTTTCTAGCAAATTCTTGAAATTCCAGAAGAAGAATTTTATTCTCTTTGATCCATACTGGAATTGGATCAGAAAATTTTTCTAATTTTGGAGTTTGCTGAAAACAAACTATCTCGAATTCTTGTTCCACAGTTATTTCCTTTCCCATTCATAGCCACAATCGGGACATCTCCAAGCAATGGTTCTATCTTTCATTATGTCATATAAACCTATAACTCGACTATAATGAGTAAATTTTCCATAATATCCAGCATCACGGTATTTCTTGGGAATCAATTTTCCTGTAAAATCAGCTTTACACTGAGGACATTTCTTTGGTTCACCTAGAACTTTTTTCATGATCATTCTCCTTTCCCTACTACTATAACACGGATTCTAGAGTTGTCAAGTGGTCCGCCCACCTGGAGTTGAGCCAGTTTGAGAAGGTTATAAGCCCTCTTCGGAAAACCGTTCCGACCTGAGCGGACAAAAGAAAAAGCCGACTCTGCAAAGCAGAATCGGCTTTTCAACTACATTGGAGACTTACGCGGCGATCCTACTTGCAGCAGGGACGGCCACGTATGTTAACCAAGAAACGAAGCTTACTAAGCTTAATGACTTTAATATGCTTGTTTCTCATTTTGGACTCCTAAATTCAGGATATATTTTACTAGATTTTCTAGCAAATTCCTTCTTACTTCTTTCCTTCATCTGGTTCAACCATGCCATACATACGCTCGATTGACTTACGAGCTTCAGTACGTTTGCTATCACGCTTTTTATGACAATCTTGAACATTAATTCTTGGATCAAAGATGAAATCATAACACCATTCTTTAAGGAAGGTAAAAACAGATTCAATCGGAATAAAATACGACATATGACTTATCGTTTCTACATCAAACATCTTTGGCATGACCGTAACTCTGGCAGGAACTCCGATAAACTCATAATGTTTTCTTTCTTCACTATAACGGAATACCGCTCCACCTGAAGAACCATAAATACTGTTATAGGTTCCCATATTGAATCTTTCATTATCAATTTCCGAATCCATGTAAACAATGAATCCAGAAGTTGAAATGGGAGGAACTCCAAGTTGAGCGCCTACTGCAATAACCTCATCATAGATATGAATATCGCGAACGCCATCTTGAGGAATAATATAAGCCACATTCCCCAAAGCATTGATATCACGAAGCTTCAAAAGAGCAAGGTCAACTCTTGAATCGTATGCGACAATGTCAGTATCAAGAGCTTTTTGACCAACGTTTCTGGACAAGAAATTATATTGGAAAATTTCTGCCTTTACAGTAGATCTTTTCTCTTTCTTAATTTTTCTACCAAGTAAAGAATCCCAATCTTCTTCAACCTTGATAGAATCGTCTACAACGTGGTGATTGGTAAGAATATATGTTTCTGATTCTCCTGTTTTAACTTCCTTGGAGAATAGAACTGTTCCTGAACCACCAGCATTCCCAGCCCTAATGCGCAAAGAAGTGTAAAGCATTTCATCGTGCATTTGGGAGATGTGATCGTTTTTGGATTTCATTCCTTTTCCCTTTCTGTTATTTGGGTGTTTCAGTAATAGTGATTAAGTACTAACCATATTATAGTACTGTTTTTGGAAATGTCAAATGCGAAAAAGAAAATTTTTAGGAAACAACGATGTTGATATTACCATTTTCAGACTTTATGGTAATAGTAGTGTTTTCCGGTACAACGCCTTTGCTTGCAAAGTGTTCGCACAAAGCTCTGTTCACTACATCAGAGATTGTTTTAATTTCGTTATCCCAAATTATTTTTGATGCAGAATCTGTCTCCACACCTTTTTTCAGATCTGGTTTCGTTTGACAACTGAACTTAAGCATTTTTAAAACTCCTTATATTTATATCCAGTTTGTTTAAAAGTTATTGAGTTATATCTCTTCTTTCTTTTGAAGTCTGGAGAGTGTTTGTTCTTTTTACTGAAAAAAGCTTTGTAGCCTTTTTCGATTCTATCAGTTATATCTTGAATAGTTTGTGAATTTATTTCTGAGAAGAATCTAAATCTATTTCTATTTTTGATTTTAGTGAGATGTTTTTGAAGTTGATTTTTGGTTAAAGATTTTTTAAATCTACGATAGAATCTTTCCATCTTTTTTAAAAGATTCTTTTAACATCCCAATATATAAATCTCTTTTCTTGATAGTCATCTCTATCAAAATCCAGAAGTTCTTAAAAGCTTCTCTAAAGAAATTCAGACAAACAACCCAAAGAAATGCAAAACATGAATACAATAAAAATTGCATATATCCATTATATGCTAGAATATAAATAGTAAACAAATTTAATATGATAAAGTAAACACAACATCCTATGAAGATTAAATTTGCAACCCTTATTATTTTGAGAAAAATTTCGAGTGATATTAAATGTCTTATTACACTAATGAGAGATTCTTTATCAGTTCCATATTTCTTTCTATCTTCAAACAACTTTTCTATGTCTTTGTAGAAAAGCTGCTCAAAAACCGATATGTCTTTCTGTTGTGACATGAGTTGTTTTGAGAGTCGGGCTAGAGCGATTCGAACGCTCAGTTTCTAGTACCCAAAACTAGCGTGGTGCCAATTCCACTATAGCCCGATATTGTTTTTAATCTCTTTATAAATTAAATCCAATTTTCCCTTCATGATATCGCTAGTTCTAAATTGTTTACCAACTCTTTCATCAGAAGTTCTATCTTGGATGAAATTATAAGTTCTGACTCTTACTCCTCTACCCATATCTCTTATCTGCTCTTTTCTTCGTTCGTTAATGTCGGTATTATTCTTCAATTTTCGCACTTCATTCAAGCGAGCCATCAAAACAGCCATAGCATTTTTTCTGTTACTGTACTGACTCCTAGTGTTTGAATAAGCCGTGATCCCTGTAGGGATATGAGTTATTCGAACTCCAGTTTCGGTTTTATTTCTATGTTGTCCTCCGGGTCCGCTGCCTCTGACAAATTCCATTTTCAATTCATATTGCGGAATTTTCATTTCTTCTTCAGATAAGCACGGCAAAACCGCAACTGCTATTGTAGAAGTATGTCTTCTATCATTTACTTCCGTGGGAGGGCATCTCTGAACACGATGTATACCAGATTCCAGTTTAAACTGTTCTTTTATATTATTTCCAGATACAAGTAAAAGAAAATGAGAATTGGAAAACTCAAAGACACTCCAACGAAGCTCCAATGCGTTCGCTGTATGTCTCGTACATACGAAGCATATCATGAATGAACAAGCGAGAGTCCATTCCGCCTTCGCCAGCTCTGATTTCGAGCACCAACGTTTCCATTTTCTTTTCTCCTTTTGTTACAAACACATAACTATTATACATTCTCTGGAGACAGATTCAAGTCCTTGGGAACGGAAAATTTTCTATCAACTTTCCAATCTTTTGGCATATATTGGGGATTCATTACTTTCAAAAAATGTTGTCTCCAACGAATGATAAAATCATTTATTTCATCAATTGATTTAAGCTTATCACAAATTAGTTTTCCATGATCATTAATTTCTCTTGCTTTCTTTTTTTCTGTTTCACAAAGTTTTAAAATATCCTCTTGAGTTGGAAGTCTCCCCAAAAACTTTTTTATATCAGCTATAAGTATGGGTTTTCTGTCAATTGGGATATTTTTTTCGTATAGAAGCAGAGTTTTTGCGGCTCCCTTAGCTCTTTTTTTATTAAATGTTTCTTCATCCATTTTCTCATCTTGGAATTTAACTCCAAATTCTCCAGCCAATTCTTTTTTGAACTTATCAGCTTTTCTTTCATATTCCGCATGATGTTCAGTACAAAGAGCAACAATGTCGTAAGAATTTTTGCTTTTGATTTCGATAGGGAAATTCACTCTGTAATTATATGGAACAATATGGTGTTTAGTTAATTCATCTTTCTTTCCACATACGGCACAGACATTATTTCTTGGAAACAGAAATTCTTTTTCAACACTTTTTGATTTTGGTTCAAAGTTCAGTTTAATGGCTCGCAAACCGTTCATTTCTATGGAGGTAGCCAATCCATGAGAAAGGTAGTAGTGCTCTTTCTTTTCATCACAATAGGCCAACTCCGTTCCGTCCGGGGCAATAATCAAACAATTATGATATGCCACTCTCGAACGAACTTGATAACCGTTTTTTGTTTTTTTGTGTTCAGTGCTCATACCAATTTCTTAATTACTTCGATCATTTCTGAATCCGGAATAATTTTGAAAAGAGAAGCTACATCATTTGGCTTCCATTTTGTTCTAGTAAGAGTATCTAATCCAACCAAAACATGAGGATTTTCTCTAATAAATTTTTCAAGTTCTTCATCGCTTATAAGTTTTATTATTTCGCTTCTGCTTCCCCAATATGGATTCGAATCTTCGCATTTATTAACTATATGACATCCAACGGTATTCAGACCGTGTTTTATATCCAATACCGGATTTGGAAAACCTAATATAACATAATTTTGACAAACATCTTGAGAATCCACTTTAGAAAAAGGAGGAACTAAACTAATTCCAGGAAGAATAGGTTCAAAACGTTCCAATTTATTAGTTCTTCTACCGAAGAAGTCCAGAAAAAATTTGGTGTTTCCAGAAAATCTACTTAAATAAACGGCTTTGGAAATTGAGTAAAATCCATCTCTACAAAAGAAAACGTAGTTGTCTGCATATATTATTTTTGATCCAGAATTTAGTTTTTCCAAAATAGCTTCAAAATATCCCTCTGGATATAGAATATCGTGTTCGGTAAAAATTACATTTTCTGTTTTTACTTTTTTAAGAGTATAAACGAGTTGTTTAACAAGAGAAGTCAAAAGTCTTGGGAATCGACCAATAACAAACGTTTTTACATTAGGATAATCCTTTTCATCAAAAAATTCTCCCCATACGACAAATTTATCTATCTTCTCTTGACTTGACTCCATGCATATATTTTCATAAACAGGATTCTTTGAGAGTGGAAATTGAGAGGTAATTACTAAATCCAAATTCAGTTTCTTTGAAGTTTCAAGAATGGTAGATAACGTTTTCAAAAGAAGGGGTTTGGGAACCAAATTGTGAGTGTAATAGAGCAACGTTGTATTTGACATTGAGTTATAAATCCTTGATTATTAATGAGTTGGTGGAGCTGAGGGGATTTGAACCCCTGTGTTTTAAAGATAAGGCTTGGTTTCTACATGTTTATTCGGCATTTTCTTTTGCTCCGACTAGCCTCACGAGATTTTTCTACCTCGGGAACGGATTGACAGTTATCTCGACCCGCCTTTGCAGTACCTTAGAATTTCACTCATTTCAGATACTCGAATTAATGAGCCTATCCGATGTTGCGTTTCTACCCGTTATCGGAGTCACAGAGAAACGTCCCTAAAGGCTACTTAAGCAGCCTGAGCCATGAAGGCCGGGAAAGCGAGGATGTTGTTCTTCGCATTTACTTGTTTGGTTGATGATTTAAGAGGCCAACAACCGTCCTCTACATGCTACCAATACCGACACTTTAAAGTCGAAACCAATTCAGCCCCACATTTTCAAAGAACTCCGGATTATCCAAGGTATCCGGTTCAGACTAAGTTGCTTGGCCAACTGGGGGCGTGGTCTAACCACAACCGCATCCACCACCTGTTTTTCAGAAGAACAGGTAACTTACACTATCAATGTAGCATACCTAGTCCGTTTGTCAAGGTATACCGCAAAGTTTATCATTTTTCCTTCAACTTATAATAATCTGTTTTTGAATTTCTTCTAACTTATTAGAAATATTGATCTTAGAATGTATTATATTTTTCTTCATCCAACTCTGTGCTGATTGAGTAAAATTGAAATGTAATATTTCTGCACATTCTTTTCTTAATTGTAGAATTTTTGCAAGTGTAGATTCATAATTTTCCATAGAATAATCCTTTGAATCTATAATTGCTGCCATTAATGCTACAATTGGAGATCTGTGTTGTCCAATAAAACAATGTACTAATAGAGGTTTGTATCTTAATGCAACCATAATAATATCTTTTAATGATTCAAAATATCTATCATTTGGATAAGCCAAATCTCTTTCAGACATTCTGAAATATCTTACATGATATGGAAGAATTATTGGATTGTATCCAAGTTTAATCAATTCGCCATTGTTACCTCTTGTATTTTGCGTCACCAATGCCCCTAGCTTTAGCTACGGGGATACGGTGACGCCAAATTTAGTTGTGCAAACAGGAAATTTATGAAAAATATGGT
>Ga0172363_10005205_pt1 | contig 10494 bp, 13 predicted proteins | sample LakKivs2_kivu2a2_FD_114541 | JGI IMG/M metagenome (GOLD analysis project Ga0172363, IMG submission 114541) | Sediment microbial communities from Lake Kivu, Rwanda - Sediment s2_kivu2a2 | ecosystem: Environmental > Aquatic > Freshwater > Lake > Sediment | place: Rwanda: Western Province, Lake... | reverse complement strand
TTTAATTAATAATTTTTATACATATTATAATATATTGATTAATTACAATTATCAATTTTTTTATAAAAATAAACTTGAATAAACTTAATCTTTTTTTATCTTTTCTTTAATTTCTTTAACTTCTTTAACTTCTTTAACTTCTTTAACTTCTTTAATAATTTTTCCGGTAATTTCAAACGGTTCGGCCAAATCTATTTTAACTCCTTTTTCAAATGCGGATGGTGAATCTTTTGGAAAAATTTTAAATTTTGCGGAATCAGTAATTTTTAACCCAATAGTAATGTGTTGAATTGGGTTTCCATAATAGGGAACAGATTTATCCAAAATTTCAATTCCACATACAATGAAATTATCAGATATACCAAATGATTTACATAGTGTTTTAACTTCTTTTCCAACCCAATCCTCTAAATCTAATGCTTTTGGTTCTTCTTTACCACCAGTATATAACATTGTTGTGTGAAATTTACTATTTAATTTGTATACATTAGTGTTATTTTCTTTTGTTGACATAGCAAAAATATCTTTTGGAGATAATTTTTTTAATATTTTATTTAGATTAGGATTTGGATTAGCATTATGATTTAAATCATTGTCTACCAAATATAACTGATTAAATTTTTGCGTAGTATCTGGTTCTGATATGTATTTTTTTATTTCATTTTCTGATTCAAATTTAAATATCCCATCAATTAAATTTGAATTATTTGATAATAATTTGTTTAATATATGAAAATATGCATCTATATCGAATACCAAAGAATAATAAAGTATTTCAGAATAATTTATTTTTTTATTTAAATCAATTTTAGATACCTCATCTAAAATTTGATTAATTTTGTTATTTAAATCCAAGTCTGCTGACATTTTATTAATGTTAAATTATAATAAATTTAATACTATAAATTTTAAAAATCAATTTTTTATCCAATATTTATACCTATAATAATTAAAAATTGAATATCAATTATAATAATACAGTTATTTAATAATAATTTAATAAATTGATAAAATGTTTACATCCAATAGCACCAAACCAAATTCAATACTGTTATTAGATGATAAAGAATATTTATCTGAATATTGTGAAAATCCAATTACAAAAGGTATATTTTATGGACGATATTTTGGTTCATCAACAAGGATTCCAGGAGGAGAAATTTGGAATCCTAAATTGGGTTATCTAAATATTAAAATTACGATAAAAATTTTACAAGATGATAATTGGATTACAATATTTGAGGAAAGAATTGATTCTCGTGAACAATTAATTAAAACAATCCATTCTATTTGTGATGATGATAAAAAAAGACATTTAGAGAGAAAATATTCAGAAAAAGAGTTGAAAGAAATATTAGAAATGAATGGATTTGAAAAAAAAGAAATTATCGAAAAAATAAATGAACTTGATAATTTAAGTGAGTTTGAAAAAATATCCCAATTAGAAATAATTAATGATTATTTGATTCAGGAATCATTTAGATATATTGAATCAGATAAAAATAATCAAATTAAAATGATTGCAGATGAAAAAATAAGTCCATATTTTGTTTCAAATATCTATTTACAAAATGAAAAATACAAAATAAATCTTACTTTAAGAGACCTTCATCGTTTTGCTGGTGAAGTCCAGATTTCTGGTTGTACATATGAATTGATTTGAAATATTTAATTGATTTGAAATATTTAATTGATTTGAAGTGTTATTTCAATATAATGTTAATTCACATTTAATAATTTTATCTAAATATAATTTATTATCATCATAATATTTTTTACTTATTTCTATTTTTTTTAATTTAGATGAGAACAAATTTATTCTGATATCGAATTCATTACCTAATCTAATAAATTCAATCCCAGATGGTAAATTGTCAATAGGGTAATTAAATTTGTTACCAAAAAAAATCCAAGTTAAACCACAAGGTAAATAATCTACTGGGTTATTAAAATTATCTCCAAATTTAATATATTCAATACTGGTTGGAAGATTTGATACATCTTGATTAAAACATTCTCCAAATGTAATTTTTATAAGTCCCTGGGTTAAATTGTCTACTTTTTGATTAAAATGAGAACCTAAAATTAACTCAACTAAGTTAAAATTTTCATCCCCATTTATGCATAACGATTCTATTGGTTGGTTAAAATTATGACCAAATTTAATTAATATAACATTTGGAGTAAATTTATTTTTAACATTTTGATTAAAACTAAACCCAAAAATAATTTTATCCCAAGTATAAAATAAATTTGTATAAGTTTCATTAATTTCTTCATTAAAAGAATTAATAAATTTAATTTCTTGGTCAATAGTTATTTTATATTTGTTATTAAATAATTTAATTTTTTCATTTGAATAAATAACTTCAGTTTTTTTTTCAACTTTATTTGATTGGATATTATTATGATTTAATTTAATTGGAATATTCACAATTAAATTATTTTTATTTGAATTATTATTTGTTGTATTTATATAATTAGTAACAACACTATATAAATTACCCATTTTGTTTATATATTTTGATAATTTTATAATTAATAATATTAAAATATTTATATAAATTATAATAAATAATATGAATAACAAAATAATATTTATAATTTTAATTATTGTTTTTGTAATAATAATTTATTTTATTTGTAAAAATGAAAAATTTACATCAACACAATCTAATAATAATAATAATGATGATGATAATAATAACATTAATTCTTTTTATACCCCAATAAAAAATATATTTTTAACAAATAACTATTATAATTATCAGGATAACAAACCTAAAAAAAACTTTAAAATACCAGAATCACTTGAAAAAATTAAATTAGATTCTTTTATATATTCTAAACCCACCAGTCAGAAAATTATTTGTTCTTCACATACTAATCGAGCAGATTGTTGGGAAGATAATGTTAATAATTGCCAATGGGTATATAAAATTGATAATGGTTCATATTGTGATGTAGCACCTATATGGATTTTATAATAATAATGGATTTAAAGAATAAAATATATTTATAAGATATAAAATTTAATGTCATTAGATTTAGTTTATGTAAGATATATTAATTTAGATAGAAGAACAGATAGAAATGAAGATGTTTTAAAAAAATTTATAGAAACTTTAAAATTTAATCAGAATAATATCAAGAGATTTAGTGCTATTGATGGAACCAAATTAATTCAAGACTTGAAGGATAAAAATTTTATTGGGGATGAATTAATAGAAATAATACGTAATTTAAAAATTAAAATTAAATCACCCGAATTAGGTTGTTTATTATCTCATTATTTATTATTAAAAGAAATTTTATCTGATGATTCAATACCAGAAGAATCAATGGTATTTATATTTGAGGATGATTTTTTTATAAATACTCAATACATAGAATCAATAAAATTTGCAGATACAATATCACAATTAGAAACTTCAGAATTAAATAAAGAAAATAATTGGGATTTAATATATTATGGCGGAAGATTTAGTCAAAATTTTATCCCTACCAACAAGAATTTTTTTACCCATTCATTTGATAATTATTATTTGAGAATTAATGGAAGGGGAATGGATTGGGATAGAACAACACATTGTTATTTGGTTAAAAAAAAAAATATTCAAACAATAATAAATTGTTATTTAGAATACTTTAAATCAAATTCTAATCCAGCATTTCAAGTAGATTCATTTTATAATTCACAATCAAATAAAATTAAAATGTATGATTATTTTCCACATATATTTTATTCCCCGTGGAATTATTCTACAGATATACAACGTTCAAATATAATGATAAATACACAAGATATTTTATAAAATTTGATTTTTATATATAATAATAAATATAAAAATTAGTTTAGTTATTTTTACAAATGGAAAAAAAATTTTCATTATGTCATTTAGAATTAGACAAAATAAAGTATGAATATATTAAATTTGATATCGAAACATTAATTAATAATATATCAAAGTCTGTAATTTTAATATTTAATGATGAATATTCAGATATTGAATATTTTGTTAAAAATAAAATGTATCGTAGATATTTTAAAGATGAAAAATATAATTTTGAAAAAACAAGTTATATATGTTGGTATGATAATAAAAATATTATTGGGGAAAATAATACAAATAAAATTATATCTGAAGAATTATTATTAAATTTACCAAAAACAACAAAATATATTAAATTCAATGATAAATTCAATAATAATATAGATATATTGGATGAATCACAAATAACACATATTATTTTTGGTTATAATTTTAATTACCCAGTAGATAATCTACCTTGGATAATTGAATATTTATTTTTTAATTGTGAATTTAATCAAAAATTAGAAAATCTTCCAGGATGTTTAAAAAAACTTTTATTCACAGTTAATAGTAAATTTAATCAAGAATTAGATTGTTTACCTAATTGTTTAGAATATTTATTTTTACCATCAGATTATTCAGTCCAATTAAATAACTTACCAAATTTTTTATCCAATTTGGAATTATGTTACGATTACCCACATACTTTAAATAATTTACCAAAATCATTAGAAAAATTTATTTTTTATTATACAAACAAACAAAAAAATTGGATTAATATAAGAACATATAGTTATATCAAAACAAATACTTTTTCAATTCCACCAATACCAAGTTATTATAATGATAATAATAACCCAAATATAAATTGGATAGAAAAAGTATTTGTTAAATTACCAACAAATATTAAATTTCTTGATTTAACTTATTCATATAAATTAAATTTACTATCAGATTACATAAATTATAATTCAATTGAATTAAATCCCCATGTAAAAAAAGAATTAATAAAAAATTCTCAAATTTTAGATAATTTACCTTTAAATTTGCAAGTTCTAAAGTATCCATCTAACTATAATTTAATTTTGATTGATAAAATACCACAAAATATCCAAAGATTATTTTTATCAAATAAATTTAATCAACCAATTGATAAATTATTAAATCCTAATTTTGGTACATCAAAACCAAAACCCCCAACCCAAATAACTCATTTAATTTTTGGAGAAGAATTTAATCATCCTGTATCTAATTTACCAGATACTTTAACAAATTTATATTTTGGTTCTAAATTTAATAAATCTATTAATAATTTACCTAATTCTCTTTTAGTAATTTCATTAGGAAATAATTTTAATTTGGCAATATCAAACTTTCCATTGAATTTGGTAGAAATAACATTTGGACCAGAATTTAATCAAAATATAACCAATTTAAGACCCTCAATAAAAAAAATTAAATTCACAAGATATAATGATACTCGCCAAAACCAAAAATATTTAAATGTAATAGATAATGATACAAAAGAATATTTTTATAGATATAATTATGATAAAAAAATAAATAAATTACCAAAAGATACCAAAATATATTTACCAAATTATAATAATAATAACGGTAATATTGACAATGAAAAATTTTATTCATGTTTTAATGAATATAAGGATAAAATTGAATACTATTAAACTAATATTAAAATTTTTCATAAAAATTGAAATATATATTTTATGGAATATATATATCAATTTAAAATTACCTAATCTAAAATTATAAACCAAATGATAAAAATAGATTTTACAGCACCTTTTCACTTGTATGTATTAAAATTGGTTAAAGGTAAATATTATGTGGGAATAACTTGGAAAAGTATTCAAACCAGAATTAACCAACATAAAAAGGGTAAAGGTGCAGAATGGACTAAATTGTATGAACCAGTTGATATTATAGAATCTCTCAAAACTAATAATATTTTTGAGGAAGATAAATATACCAAAATGTATATGAATAAATTTGGTATAGAAAATGTAAGAGGTGGTTCATATTCAAAAATAAATTTAGAAGAATATCAAATAAAAGCAATTGAATTAGAATTAAAAAGTGCTAATCATTTGTGTTTTAAATGCGGTAAATTTGGTCATTTTGCTTCAAATTGTAATTGTAATTGTAAATGATAATTTTTATATTTGAATAACTTTATAATTTAAATACATACCAGAAAAATCATCAGAAGTATTTAAAAATTTATTTGGTATTATAACTAATTTTGATGGATTGTTTATTATGTAAGCCCCCCACCAAGCAAATGTGGAATGTCCACAAATACAACCTAAATAACAATTTTTAAATTTTTCAAAAGTTTGAATTTCATCATATTCTTTATTTCCGACATAAATAAAATTTTCTTTGGGTAATAAATTTAGGTATGGTTTTGTTTTAGCACATTCAATATCATCTGATATAATATAAATATTTGTTTTGGTAAAATCAATAATTGTACTGGCATAATTAATAGCTTTGAAATAATAATCATCCAAATTAATATTATGTATATTTGAAGTTAAAAAGTCGGTTAATCTGATATGAATAAAAAAATTATTATTTGGTTCTAATTGTGAAGTTATATTAAAAAAATTTTTAAAAACTTCATCCCTATCAAAATCAAAATTATTTCCATTTTGTAAATATCCATTAAACATTATATTTGATTTTGAGTCATATTCATAATTTAAACAATTTTCAAATACACCAAAATTTTTTTTAACGTCAAATTGAATAGTTTGTATATTTGTAGTTTTAATATTTGAAAAAAATAGTTTGTAATACTTATTATAATTAAAGTTTTTATCCATAACAAATTCTAAATTATTTTTTTTTGCATACGCCCAAGTAGAAATTATCATAAATAAATAATTACCCAATCTTCCCGTTAAATTACAAGAAATATATTTTTGTTCAATTTGTTTTAATGGTAACATAATGGATGAATAATATTTAACTAAATAAAACCAAGGATCTGTTTTACCATTTGGGTTTATGGGATTAAATAAATTCATATTTTCTAAATAAACACTTGATATTATTTGTTGATCACAGCCAATAAATTTATTATTTGTTATATATTCATCAAATTTATCGTAATATAATTTAATAAATTTTTTGAAAATATTTATTTTGCCTCCATACATTGAACCAGAAAAATGTATCTCATCTTGAAAATATTTTTGATTTGGATTTGAAAAATTTCTTAATAAAACTATATCTATTTTGTTATCAGAAATTAAATTATATTGCGGAAAATTATTTAAATCATTAATATAATCATTATTTCTTATCATTCCAATATCCATCCAAATAAATTTATCTGAATTAAAATAATTTTTTTCAATTGATTCTTTTATAAAATCGAGTTTAGAATTCCATAAAACATAACATTCAATACCTCTTCCTGTATTTTTTTGTAAATCTAAATTGTATTGTTTTTCCCAAATTTGATTATATTGAGTTAATAATTTAATGTCTTCAAATTCTTTCGTAATAATTTTAATATTTTTAATTCTTTTTGTTTTATCAAGTAAATAATTTTCTAAATCTTTACTTGTAAATATTATAAAATTAACATTTGAATTTATATTATTAAATAGATTATTAATATAATTGTTATAATTATCATGTGATCTTTTAGATTTGATTTTATAATAACAAGAAACAATACTTGTTGACATATAATATTATAGTAATAAAGATATTTTAATACTTAAATATTTAAATATTAAATTATTTTATATAGTTAATAAATATAATTCAATATGAGTATTTTAATATTTATTTATTGAATTTTAATTGTTGTTTTTATTAAATCATATAAAAATAATTTTATTTAATAAATTTATATATGTCAATTTTAGATTTATTAAATATTAATCAATTTAAAACAACTGAACTTTGTGATATAATGAATAAATATAAAAGTGATAAAGGTTTGAAAAATAATTTAGAAGATTATTCACATCATAACTATACATGTATTTATGATTATTTATTTAAAAATATTAAAAATAATAATTTAAGAATATTTGAATTAGGAATTGGAACTAATAATATTTCTTTAAAAAGTAATATGGGTATTAATGGTGTACCTGGAGCATCATTATTTGGATGGGAAGAATATTTTCCTAATTCTAAAATTTATGGTGCAGATATTGATAAAAATATTTTATTTAATAGAAATAGAATTAATACATTTTATTGTGACCAAACAAATGAAAATAGTATTAAAGATATGTGGAAAAATATAGAATTAAATGAAAATTTTGATATAATTATAGAGGATGGATTACATGAATATAATGCGAATGTATGTTTTTTTGAAAATAGTATACATAAACTTAATAAAGGAGGATATTATATAATTGAAGATATTTTAAAAAATGAACTTATTTTATTTAAAAATAAAATAATAGAATGGGAAAAAAAATATGATTATTTAAGCATACAATTATTAATTTTAACTGATAAATATAATAAATTTGATAATAATTTGTTAGTTTTCCATTACAATTGAATTTCATAATAAACGTTATTCCATTTACAATTTGGCAAAATTTTTTTAATTATTTTATAATGTTTTTCAATTTTGTTTTGTAATTCTTCCATACAATTTTGATCGTCAAATATTACTCTAAAAATATTATTATTTTGATTATTTAAATTGATTATTTTATTAAATTCTTTTTCAATATAACTATTTTCATGATGTCCATCAATATGAAAAAAATCAAATTTTTCAGTAATATCGTTAAGTGCTTCTAAACTATTTTTTTTAATAAATGTAATGTTATTATTAAAATATTTATTTAGTAATTTTACAGATGGACCAGTATATTTATCATCTATATCAACACATGTTATTTTCAGATTTGGATTTGACAATAACATTATAAATAAAGAATGACCCATATAAGTTCCAATTTCTAAAACATTATGTGCCGTTTTAACTTCATTAAATAATAATTCTTGTTTTTCGTACATTAAATTAGAATATTCGTAAGTTGTTCCATCAAATAAATATGAACCACAACCTTTAAGAAAACTAAATTCACATGCTTTATATATTTCATTAAAAATATCCCAATTATTCATTAATTTATTTGTAAATTCAGTATTATATTTTTCATTTAATTCAATTACTTTATTATTCATTATTATATATAAGTATATATTTTTTTTAATTATATTCAACCCACTCTTAAATTTAATTATACATTTAATTTAGCTGTAATGGATTGTGATTTTAAAATTAAAATTATTATTATTGGAGATTGTGGAGTCGGTAAATCTTGTATCCTAACAAAGTTTATTGATGACGAATTTTGCTCAAAACACAATACTACTATTGGGGTTGATTTCAAAACATACCGTACTGATTATCTTGGTAAAGATTTTAAATTATTTATATGGGATACTGCTGGTCAAGAAAGGTTTAAAGCAATTACTAAATCATTTTATAAAGGGGTTGATGTTGTAATAATTTGTTTTGATTTAACTGACGTACATTCCTACAATAATGTTGATTTTTGGTTAAAAGAAATTAAAAAAGAAAAATTAATAAATCCCGTTATATTGTTAGTTGGTACTAAATCAGATTTAGAAAATTTACGTGCAATCACAAAAGAAGAAGTATTGGAAAAAGCATCCGGATTAAATTTTCATGCTTATTATGAAACTAGTGCTAAAACAAGTACAGGAATTAACGATATCTTTACCGACATTATAAAATTTTATTGTTCATTTAATAATTTGAATTTGGATAAAAAAAATGAAAATATTCAAATTAAACAAAGTAATAATTCAACAAATATCAATTTAGACAATAAAACATCCCAATCTAAAATATTTAAAATGTTTAGTTATTTTATTTGTTATTAAATATTATTATTAAAATAAAAATCAATCTTTTTTATTCTAACATTATTGTAGTTCCATCTGGTTCATAATAAAAAATCCCATAAGTATATAATATAGATTGAAGTTGATAAGTTAATTGGGATTGGGATTGGGAATAAATAGAAATAAATTTATTAGTTGAATATAAATTTTCTTGTTCAAACATTAATTCAGATTCTGACCCTGATGATAATTTTGATAAATATATTCCCAAATAAAATTTATTTTCAAATTGACTAATTTGTTGTGTTGTTCGAATAAAATTTGTAATTTCAATTTTAGATGGTTTTGTATCATTCCATTTGGATTGAATTGTTACAATAAAATTTGGACCCAAAATCATATTATTTATCAGATTATCATTTAATCCATATCTATTAGCAATTTCTTTTTTTGTAAATACTTGATAATTAGTTTGGGATATTTCATTATAAATTAAGTTTTCAAATGAATAACCTAATATTTTTTTAGTTTGAAAATTATTTTGAAATTGATTTTGTGACTGATTTTGATATAAATTATAATTTTGATTTTGATTTAGACCATATCCTATTTGAAAATTTGATTTTAAATTATTATTTGAAAAATTCAAATTCATATGTCATATCATTATAATTTAGAGCGTTGCGCTTTTTAAATGCCGGTTGAGGCATTTAAAAAGTCAATGCTTTGTTATTAAAAACACTAAATTCTAAAGTCAATAGGCTTAATTAATAAACATTAAATATTTAATATG
>Ga0172363_10005204_pt1 | contig 10494 bp, 8 predicted proteins | sample LakKivs2_kivu2a2_FD_114541 | JGI IMG/M metagenome (GOLD analysis project Ga0172363, IMG submission 114541) | Sediment microbial communities from Lake Kivu, Rwanda - Sediment s2_kivu2a2 | ecosystem: Environmental > Aquatic > Freshwater > Lake > Sediment | place: Rwanda: Western Province, Lake... | reverse complement strand
GGGCCGCTCGGGCGGTTGGTGGGGGTCAGCCCGCTGGGGACGTTGGAGCGAGGATACGCCATCGTGCACCAGCGGGCGACGAGGACCGTCGTGCGCTCGGTGGCACAGGTCGCGCCGGGCGACGCGCTCGGCGTCCGCGTCGCCGATGGGGAGTTTGGGGCGGAAGTGTCGTCGTAACATGCCTGTCTGGCAATACAGCGATTCGAGTATGAGGTATTTGCGACGGGCAACTCACTGGTGGGGCCTGATCGAGTGGGCTTGCTTACTCTTGATTACCCCTTTCCTGTTGTTTGCTACCCCGACCCGCGCCCCATTGTTGTTGGTGATTCCGGTGCTATGGGTACTCCGGCGCTTGCTCCTCGGCCAGTTTGTGCCTCGTACTCCGGTGGACGTCATCGTTCTTGTGTTGATGGCAATGGGCGGGGTGGCGTTTTGCGTCTCACCCGATCCTGCCTGGAGTCAATTGAAGATAGATGCCCTTTTGCTTGGCGTGGGGTTCTTGTATGCGACGGTAGACCTTCTGGAACCTGCGGGCCGGCTGCGGTGGGCGCCGGCTGGGGTGGTTGCGATCAGTATAGGCTTCCTGGGCCTGGGATTGCTGGGCACCAGGTGGGGCCTCAAGATCCCCCAATTGAGGACACTGGTGGCCGGGCTGCCGGGTGAGATTGGGTGGTTGCCTGAAGGAGAGACTTTTTTCAATCCCAACGTGATCGGCGGGGCACTCCTGTGGGTGTTGCCTCTCAGCCTGAGCCTGCTTGTATGGGCAGTGCGGCGGGAAGAGCGCAGATGGTGGTGGGCAGCAGCCAATGGGTTCACTGCTGTTCTCTGCCTGGGGTTGTTGCTTCTCACCCAGGCTCGCGGGGCGTGGCTAGGTTTTTCGGTCAGCCTCCTGGCTCTGCTGGTGGTGGCTGGGAGGCCACTGGGACGGATTAGGGCTGCCCTGCTCCTGGTTATGCTGCTAGTGCTGGTCGTGGCTGGTGTTCCAGTCCTCAGGCAGGCTCTCCAAATTGATGCAGCGTCTGCCCGGATATTGAGCACCGTCACCATGGAGCAGCGGCTCGAGATTTGGTCGCGCGCCCAGTATGCCATTGCCGATTTTCCTTTCACAGGCCCCGGATTGGATGCGTTTCAATACGTGATGCCGGTGATGTATCCTCTGTTCCAGGCTCCCCCTGGTGCAATTGTTCCCCACGCTCACAACGAATTTCTCCAGGTTGCGCTGGACCTGGGGCTCCCCGGGCTGGTAGCCTGGTTGGCGCTTTACATGGTCACTTTCTGGATGTTGTGGCAGGCCTATTGGCGCAGCACCGACAGCCTGATCTGGGCCCTGGCTCTGGGAAATGGTGGAGCATTGATTGCGCATCTCGTCTACGCGATGACCGACTGTGCCGTGTTGGATGCCAAGCCCAATATCGTTTTTTGGATGATCATTGGCCTTAGCGTAGTCTTGCATCAGGCAGTAGGCCGGGCGACCAGCAGGTGACGCAACTACTGACCAGGAAGCACGCTGGCAAGTATCGAGGAAGATATGGTGGAATGGGCCAATCTGGCGTTGAACGGGTTACGGGTGTTGGGTATGGCAGTGATCCTGGCAGCTTGCAGTCTTTCCTATTACGAGGCCCAGTGTCGAGGCGAACAGCTATGGGCGCGGCTGGCTGCTCCTGGCCTCCGGTTGCCGCTCGCGCTTGGCCTGCTTCTCATCAGCCTGGGGAGGGCACTACTGGGATCGCGCTGGTGGGAGCGCGTGTTATGGGGACTGTTTGGTGCAGCAAGTGCCTGGCAACTATGGACGGCATGGTCTGAATCGAGAAGAGAAGACGAATGAATGCAGCCCCGTGGTCATAGCAGTTGGACAACCCTGCCTGCCTGCGCTATAATGCGCGCTGCAGCCAGCAGTGTGCTTCTGCTGGCGGAAGGAGGGGCTTGCCGATGCTTAAACGTGTGGGGACCCGCCTGGGGTTGATTCTGTTGGTGGCCGACATGGGCCTCACGGCGCTGGCGTTGTGCCTGGCCAAAGTGTTGCGGCTGACATTGCCCTTTGGCGTCCCTCTGCAGGGCCCTTTGGCTTTTGGCCCCTGGTTCTATCTGCTGGTGCCTGCTATCTGGGCCCTGGTTTTTTTAGCTTTGCGTGTCTACGATCCGGCCCGCGCCTTGCGTTACCTGGGTGACGCGCAGGCCGTGTGGAGCGCTGTCACCTGGGCCACCCTCGTCTTCGCTGGAGTCGCTTACCTCTTCTTCCGTGAGTTCTCCCGACTTCTGTTTGTCTACTTCTACCTTATTGACCTGGCCTTCCTGCTGGGCTGGCGTGCGATTTTGCAGTGGCTGTTCCGCCTGGGACTGGGACACAACTTGGTCGAGTCTCGCCGCGTGCTCGTCGTTGGCGCTGGTACGGTGGGGCAGGAACTTGGCCTGGCCATACGCGCCTACCACTGGGCGGGTCTAGAACTGGTCGGCTATGCGGATGATGATGAAGCCAAGCAGGGGAAAACCTGTGCCGGCTCTCCCGTGCTGGGAACTCTGAGGGATATCAACGCCATCGTGTCTCAATATACGATTGATGAGATCATCCTGGCTCTGCCACCGCGCGCGCAGGAGCAGGCCCGCCAGGTCGTCCTGGCACTGCAAGAATTGCCGGTTAACGTGCGCGTCGTGCCCGACGTGTTCGATCTGGTGTTCATCCGGGCCTCAGTGGAGGAATTTGCTGGCATCCCGCTTGTCGGCCTCCGTGAACCGGCTATCGAAGGCCCCGATCGTGTCGTGAAACGCCTTTTCGATCTGGTAATAGGCAGCCTGGCACTGATACTGCTCTCGCCATTGATGTTGGTAGCCGCATTAGCAGTACAGATTGGTTCGCCTGGCCCAATTCTCTTCCGTCAACAGCGCATCGGCGAAGGAGGGCGGCCCTTCCAGATGCTCAAGTTCCGCACGATGTACGCAGGGGCGGAGGCAGACGAACAACGGCTGGCGCAGGCGACGGGCCACGGACCTCCCAATTTCGTCAAGCAGCGGGATGACCCCCGCGTCACCCGTGTAGGCCACGTACTGCGTCGTTTCAGCGTTGACGAGCTGCCGCAGCTTTTCAACGTGCTCAAGGGCAATATGAGCCTGGTAGGACCACGGCCTGAACTCCCCTGGTTGGTCGAGCGATATGAGCCGTGGCATCGTAAGCGCTTTGCTGTTCCTCAGGGCATGACAGGCTGGTGGCAGGTCAATGGCCGTAGCGACCGCGCCGATTATGCACTGCGTGTGGAGGACGATCTGTACTATATCCAGAATTGGTCTATCTGGCTTGACATGCGGATTCTGTTGATGACTCTCGTCACCGTTATTCTTGGTCAGGGTGCATACTAGCGCGTGTCCCAGAAAACTTGGGCGCGTGCCAAAGTGGTAGCAGTGAAGCCCAATCTATACAAGCTGATCTCGCTCCAACTCAAATCTCCTATTTTTTGGATCGGCCTGATCACAAGTCTAGCCTGTGTATTCTTGAGCATTCGTGGGCTGGACTGGCCGCGCTTGTTCGCGCTGTGGCATCAGATAGATTATCGGTGGGTCGCTTTGGCCGTTGCCATGATTCTTGCGCACACGCTCGTCCGTGCCGTCCGCTGGCGTGCGCTCTTCATGTCGCCGAGGCCCTCGTTCGAGGTCGCACTGACAGCCTTGCTCATTGGCCAGACGATGAATACCCTTCTGCCGGCTCGTACCGGGGACATCCCCCGCATCTATTGGTTGGGCGAACGCGGGAACCAAAGCAAGGCCCGCACGCTGGGGACGATGGCAGTTGAAAAAGTGCTGGACCTGGTCTTGCTGGTACTGGTGTGTTTCATCGTTCCATTCTGGGCTCCTGCCAGGCCATCCTGGATCACAGAGGCCACTTGGGGAGTGACGATTACGCTGATCTTGTTGTATATCGGATTAAGAGCCGTCCTGGCCTGGCAAAAGCCCTTCGTGAGTCGGTTGCAGCAGATGGCGGATCGTCACAATGTCCAATGGTGGCCTGCGATCCGGGAGCGGCTGGCTCACGTAGTGGAGGGTATCGAGGGCCTGAGGCGCTCTCACTTGCTCTGGCGAGGTGTGATCCTGTCGTTGGTTGCATGGGGCTGGGGCGCGGCCGCGAATCTGGCGACGTTTCTCGCGCTCGGCCTGCCTCCATCCTGGCCGATGGCACTGACCGTGTCAGCCGCGTTGCGGGTGGGCATTGCCCTGCCCTCTCTGCCGGCCAGCATTGGCGTGTATGAGGGTACGGTCGTACTGGCATTGGGTATCTGGGGCGTTGACCGGGAAACGGCGCTGAGTTATGGGGTGCTGATGCACTTGATTGATTTCTTGCCCCCGGTAGCAGCGACGCTGTGGCTCGTGTGGCAAAGCCAGTTAAAGACCAGGTTCTCCGATGAAGGTTAACCGCCTGCGCATTCTACACGTGGTTGAGGCGACGACAGCCGGCGTGCGACGCTATGTCACTGCTCTGGCCGTCGGTCTACGTGCCAGGGGCATGGATATGGCTGTGGCTGCTCCCTGGCAGCGACGTGAGAACTATGGAGACACAGCTTTCGTTGGGGATTTGAAACAGCACAGCGTGCCATTCTACCCGGTGCCTATGCAACGCCGGATTGGACTGTGGGACGCCAGTGCGTTTTTGGCTCTCTGTCGGCTGTTGCAAGAAGGATGTTTTACACTAGTGCATACGCATAGCTCCAAGGGAGGTTTCTTGGGCAGAATGGCGGCGCGTAGATGCCATGTTCCGGTGGCGCACACGCCGAACGGATTGTATTTTCTTGAGAAAACCGGCATAGGTCGCCAATTCTATCTCGACCTGGAGCGGCTAGCGGGGCGCCTGACAATAGCGATGGTTGCGGTTTCTGATGGTGAAAAAGACGTGTTGGTGCATAACCACATTGTCGCCCCAACGCGCATCCGAGTCATTCACAACGGCGTTGACATCGCACGCATTGACCAAAAAGTTGGGTTGACCAACGCAGAGGCCAAGTTGCGCCTGGGTCTTCACCCTGATCGGCGTGTGGTGGGAGCCGTGGGGCGGCTGGCGCCGCAGAAAGACCCGCTGGTGTTCGTTCAGGCAGCTAGACTTGTGACTGACGATGCGCCGGGGACACAGTTCTTGTGGGTCGGAGCGGGGCCACTGCAAGCCGAAGTTGAGGATCATGCCAGCGCGGAGGACGTCCCGCTGTGCCTGTTGGGACACCGCGAGGACGTGTGGGAGATTATGCGGGCATTCGATGTCTTTGTGCTGCCCTCCCGGTACGAGGGATTGCCCTTTACATTGCTGGAGGCGATGGCACTGGCGTTGCCAGTGGTTGTGACCGATGTTGTGGGCACCCGAGACGTCGTTGACGACCAGGAGTCTGGTCTGGTTGTACCGGTGGATGCACCTGGAGTGATGGCCAATGCTATCTTGTCCTTGCTACAGGATCCACAACGCGCTCATGGACTGGCGCTCGCCGGAAGGCAAAAAGTTGCCGCAGAGTTTTCCCTGGAGCGGATGCTGGATAGCCACCAGGCGTTGTACGAAGAACTGCATGCCAGGCAGCTATAGAGTGCTCCGTACCCCCGATGAATGAAAAATCGTAATCTCAAGCAAACTGGAGCTTGGCGGCATTTGGTGGCATTGGCAGCGCTGGCGCTGCCAATGCTGGTCTACCTGCTGACACTGGCCCCGACCATCACGTGGGCCCACGATGGCGCCGACGGTGGTGACTTGATCACAGCGGCTTACACGTTGGGTGTGCCCCATCCTCCAGGCTACCCTGTTTACTGTCTGCTGGGCTGGCTGTTTGCGTACTTGCCACTCCGAGACGTAGCCTGGCGGCTCAACCTTATGTCGGCGGTGGGAGCAGCGTCAGCCGCACTCGGGTTGTCTGCAGTGGTATCGGAGTGGCGGCGGGGCAGCCAGGGTGGGGATACCGTGGCAGCAGGGCTGGGCGCAGCCTGGGGGTTGGCCTTTGTCCCTGTGCTGTGGTCCCAGGCGCTTGTCGCTGAGGTCTACACAGTCAATGCTGCCTTCGTGGTGTGGGTGCTGTGGCTGGCATTCCGAGTGCGGCGTGCGAGCATCTCACCCATGGTGCTGGGACTGGCGTGGGGGCTGAGCCTGGGCACACACCTGACAGGTCTGGCATTGCTGCCGATTGTGATGTGGGCACTTGTTGCCGGGCGGCGTGGACGCTCACTCCCCTCGGTGCTCCTGCCCTGGCTGGGAGGCACTGTTTTAGGCCTCTCCTCATACGTCTACCTGCCACTGCGCGCTGGCCAGGGTGCTGTTACCTGGGGGAACCCCACGACGCTGGTAGGGTGGTGGTGGGTTGTGTCCGGTGCGCTCTACCGTGGTTACGCCTTTGCGCTGCCCTGGGAGGCTGTACCTGCTCGATTGCTTGCCCTGGCGCGGTATTTGGCGTCCGGCTTTGGGCCGACAGGGATCGTATTGGGTGCGGTTGGTGTGCGCTCGCTGGCACGCCAGCAGTGGACGTTGCTGTTGGCAAGCGGGCTGAGCTGGTTGCTGTACGTTACCTACGCCATCGGTTACGATACCACCGACTCGTATGTCTACCTGATCCCGGCGCTGATCATCTCTGCCCTCTGGCTGAGCGAGGGACTGGTGGAAAGTATAAGTTGGCTGTGCGGCCGCCTGGGTTTGCGCCGGGGCCTGGCAGCCGGATTGTGCCTGGCTTGCATAGGGCCGCTGTCAGTACTGGCCATGAATTATCGAGCGATGGATGTGCACCGGGACACGATAGCGCGTGACTTCGGAGTAGAGGTGTTGGCCACCGCACCCGGGCAGGCCGTGCTGCTGACTACACAGGATGCTCATACCTTCACGCTCTGGTACTTCCAGCACGTCTTGGGGCAGCGCCTCGACCTGGCAGTTGTGGACACGAGCCTTTGGGGGTATGATTGGTACCGCACCGATCTGCTGCGTGCCTATCCGTGGCTGGCCGTGCCGGGTAGCGACACGAGCAATCCAGATTGGGCAGGCTCTCTGCGACCGGTGTGTGAGGTCGTTGGGAAGGAGAACGATTGGTTGAGATGCACAGAAAGCGAGTGACGCCCCAACGTGTGGGAGTATGGCTGCTGGTCACTGCGCTAACGCTGATACTGGCCGGCCTGGGGTACCGCGTGTGGAGAGTATGGCGGGCCGCACAGCCCGTGCTGGAGCGGATAGACATGCTGCAGGCGCTGGCTGCCGACCCTGCCAGGATAGACCCGGCCACATTGAGCCCCATGTTGGTTGAGACCCACGCGGAATTGGTGGCGCTGCGCAACGAAGCGCATCCCTTCCTGACATTGGCCTCCCGCCTGGGTGGGGTGCCCAGTGTCGGGCCGGACCTGGCGGCGCTGCCGCCGTTGCTCGATGTGGCCGTGGACCTGACCGGCGCCGGTGAGACGGTGATGGAAGGGCTCGCGCCGCTGCTGGATCTGATGGGCACGGGCGAGGAGCAGGAAGGCGGGGACCCATTCTCTCTGGCTGTCCATACACTGGTGAGCGCACGGCCCCAACTGGAGGCTGCCCAGGCGCTCCTGGAGCGCGCGGCGCAACGCCGGACTGAGGTGGGCGAGGTACACTTCCAACGGCTAATACGCCTGGTGAACATGCTGGACCGCGCGCTGCCGCTGGCTCAAGCCGGGATCGAAGCCACACGGATGGCACCGGACCTGCTAGGAGCCTCCGGCCCTCAAACCTATCTGTTGCTGGCTCAAAACAGCGACGAACTGCGACCCACGGGTGGTTTCATCACTGGGGCTGGCCTGGTGACTGTGAATGGTGGCCGTATCGCCGAGCTCTCGTTTCGCGACTCATACTTTGTTGACGATTTCAGCAAGCCTTACGACGAGCCGCCACGCCCCTTGTACGAGTACATGCTTTCAGAGTTGTGGGTGTTCCGGGATGCGAACTGGTCTCCCGATTTTCCCACCTCTGCTCGAAAGGCAACCGAACTCTACACCTATGGACAAGAGGTTGAGCTAGATGGTGTGATTGCCTTTGACCAGCAAGGGGCAGCCCGGCTAGTCGAAGCATTGGGGCCGCTCAGTGTGGAAGGATGGGACGAACCTATAACAGGTGACAACTTCATGTGGATGGTGCGCCAGGCCTGGAACCCTTCCGACGAAGGAGGGAGCCGTGACTGGGCACGTACACGCAAAGATTTTATGGGTAAGTTAGCACAGGCAGTGCTGGAACGGGCCGGACAACAGCCAGAGGCGATAGACCGCTTTGGACTGGTGCGGGCGATGTGGCAGATACTGCAGGAGCACCATTTGCTCATCTACATGGAAAAGCCCACCGCTGCCTCCTGGCTGCATGCGCGCGGGTGGGATGGCGCATTGCGTATGAACGAGGGTGACTACCTTATGGCAGTTGACGCCAACCTGGGCTTCAACAAGGTCAACCCCAGCATCGAACGGGCGCTGGAGTACCAGGTCGCCTTGCATCTGGACGGCAGCGCCAGGGCTGTGCTGGTCGTACATTATCAACATACAGGGCAAGGAAACGGAAGCCCGTGTAACCAGCGTGCGACTTATACCACGGGAGAACAAGTGACCTACGAGAGCCTGATGCAAGGTTGCTACTGGAACTATCTCCGCGTCTACGTACCGCACGGTAGCCGTCTCCTGATGGCATCTCGCCACCCTGTGCCAGCCGAGTATCTGCTCCGAAGAGTGGCTACCTCTGGTGAGGCTGGGGTTCTGCCCGATGAATTGGGCAAGGCCATTTTTGGACAGTTCTTCGTCGTCGAATATGGACAGGCGCTGACGGCACGCTTTGAGTACGATTTGCCACGTGTGGTTCGATCCAGCGCAGGATATTGGCACTATACGCTCTTGGTCCAGAAGCAACCGGGTACCGGTAGTACACCGGTGTCACTGGAGATCGTCCTACCTGCCGGTACAAAACTGGTGGCGGCACAGCCGCCACCGCACGCAGTCGAGGAGGGGGTGGTGAAATATGCCCTGGAACTCGACACGGATGTCACCGTTGACGTGACCTATGAATAGGGTACACGCTGTGGCGGGCCATCGTCGCTGGCGACAATCGTGGCGTCGTGATTGGCTGCGTTCGCCCCCCTGCTTCCTATGCCCCAGGACGTATGCGTGACCTGGACACTTTCATCAGACATGGTAAAATCAGAGTCTGGGCAAAACGCTCATTCATGGACCACTGAACCAGGAGGGAGTTATGAACGTGAAAAGGAGTGCACTCTGGCTTGTGTTGTTGGGTATACTGGCGATAGGATTAGCCATGGGGCCAGACTTATGGGCCGCGCCAGGGCAAAACCTGGAGCGGCAGACGGTACCGACGAAGACCCCGACCAGGCAACCGATGAAGACCCCGACCAGCCAACCGCCGAAGACTCAACCGACACTCGCTCCTACTGCTACGGTGAAGGTAACCCCTGCCCAGGCACCGTCGGAACCATTGCTGCCGGAGGCTGGGGGACGAGGCATCCCCTGTCCCCTTCTAGGTGCAGCAATGATAGTAGTCGGCCTCCTCGCCATACTGGTGGTGAAACGGCCTGCGTAATCGAGGGCTGCCAGCGAACCGGGACGCAGGTGGGCCTGCCAGGGGGGTAGGAAGTGGCGGTCAGATCGGTTTCGCGGTATAATGAAAAGCCATTGTTTCATCAGAGTGGGTGGCGGCAGGGTTTGCACGAGACGTTATAGCGCACTCTGGCAATGATCTATAGTGAGGAGGATCCTGATCGCGATAACTGCTGGAGGTTGGAGGTGCGTGCTCCCAGTGCTCGGTGGTATTGCTCTATCTGTCGTTTTCTTGCTCATCCTTGGAAGCCAGGCACCGGCAGGAGCAACGATATCTCTGGTTGCCGATTCTGGAGGTGAGTCTTTCATCTACCGATTCGATCCGGGCGCTTCGTCCTTCGTTTTCACCTTTACCGTTCCAACCCAAAATGCCAATCCTTGGGATGTGGCGGTTGTTTCCCATACGGGCCACCTGGATATCTGGTTTACTGAGCCAGGGGTGGACTGTATTGGCAGATTGACCTATACCGATACCAACGGCTACGCGTTTCGCGAGTACACGCTGACGGCAGGCAGCCGGCCTTTGAACCTGGCTTTGGGCGGAGGCTTCATCTGGTTCACAGGGGCGGGCGGGAATTATATCGGCCGGCTGGACCCTACGACGGAACAGATTGACGAGTTTCATGTACCTACGGCAGACAGTTATCCTGCAGACCTTGACATCGCGCCGGATGGCAGCATCTGGTTTACGGAGATGGCGGCGGACCAGGTGGGCCATCTGATCGTCACTCCTACCGGTGAGTACACCGTCGCAGAGTACACCAGCCCGATCACGTATGCAGGCCAGGGCCGGCCCTACGGAATCGTCATAGCGGAAGGCAGTATTTACTTCGCGCATCCGCGGGCGCTCACCGACTGCGTGACGCGCTTCACTCCCCCGGCCTCCTGGATTGATATCACGGGGTTCATCAGCGGTATCCCCGATGAGCCTTACGAGCTGGTAGTCGGTTC
>Ga0172363_10005201_pt1 | contig 10496 bp, 9 predicted proteins | sample LakKivs2_kivu2a2_FD_114541 | JGI IMG/M metagenome (GOLD analysis project Ga0172363, IMG submission 114541) | Sediment microbial communities from Lake Kivu, Rwanda - Sediment s2_kivu2a2 | ecosystem: Environmental > Aquatic > Freshwater > Lake > Sediment | place: Rwanda: Western Province, Lake... | reverse complement strand
GTTCTGCGGACATCTGTCCTCCTGTTGCCTGTCCCTGATGCCGTCCACCACCCCGGGCCTATTCCACCAGTACGCTCTCCATAAGCGCCCGTGCACTCCCCTCCTCGGAGGCCGCGGCCACGAAGAAAGTGTTGCCGAAATTCTTGATGAGGACGTGCAGGCTCTCCTGGAGCGCCTTGTAGAAGGCGTCTCCTCCTTCGATCTGCACCTTCTCCAGGCCCGCTCCGGAGGCCGCCCGGTTGAAGAGGAAGTTGATGATAAACCCGGGATAGCCAGCCTTGGTGATAATCAGGCCGGACAGCCCCATCTCCTTGAGGAAGTCCTCGTCGAACTCCGCCAGCTCAGCAGGGGCCTCGCTGGCGTAGAGGGCGAAGGCCGCGCTGCGAAGCCTCGCCGAGTCCACCAGGTTCCTGACGTCGCTGCCGATCCCGCCGAACTGCTCCTCCATGCCCGCCAGGAACTCGTCGTCCAGCTTGCCGAAGCCCGCCCCCAGCACCTCGCCAGGCGGCATCTCCGGCAGGAGCCGTATCAGCTCCCACTCGTCGGGGTAGGCTTCCTCTATCCCCACGAACCGCCCCTCCTCGATGCTGGACTTGAGGGCTTCTACCCACTCCACTTCGCCGCCGAAGAGGTACAACCATTCGCTTCTGCGCAGGTATTCCGCCCAGTCTGACCTGCTCTCCAGTTCCTGAGCCACCATGTCCAGCGCGGACAGGTCAATGAACTGAAACCCCATTCCGAAGTCCTGGGGCTTGGGCCCTACCCAGACCGTCCAGAGGCCGATGTCAACCTCCGAGGGCAGGCCTGACCCGACTTCCTCCTCCTCGAGGAACCGGCCCGTGGACACGGATATGGGCTCCTCCGGCCTCATATAGACGAAGCCCTTCACCGAAGCATCCGGCACCTGTGCCTGGCTGAACCCCTCGGGGAGGACGGGGTTCCCGGGCTCCAGCCCGTCGCACGCAGCGGTGGAAACGAGGAGAAGAGTGACAAGGAGAAGGGCCCCCAGGGGGCGTTTGGCCCTGGTAACGATGGCGTTTCCTCTCAAAGCTGTCCTTTCACCACAGTACCCTATTAACTAGTTTACCCCATCTTTTCGGGTAAGCACAACGAGTGCGGCGGCAGGAGCACGGCAGAAAGCGAAGCGCCGCGTGCCAGAATGCCTACGCCGTCCGATAGCGGGCCAACACCCCTTCGTCCAGCTCGACCCCGTGGCCGGGGGTCTCCCGTGGCGAGAGGTAGCCGTCAACCGGCTCCAGCGGGTTGGCGACATGGCCCCAGTGCCTCTCGCCCGCCACAACGTGCTCCACGATGTAGCCGTTGGGGACAGCGCAGGTCAGATGGGCGTGCACCTCCTCCAGGCCGTGCGGGCACATGGGGAGGTTGTAGGCCTGGGCCATGTGGGCCACCTTCATCCACTCGGTGATACCGCCGACGCGGTTGACGTCGGCCTGGACAAAGGAGACCGCTCTGCGCTGGAACAGGTCGCAGAACTGGTACTTGGTGTAGTGGGTCTCCCCCGCGGCGATGGGTATGTTGATGGAACGGGCGAGGGTCTCGTAGCCGATGTGGTCGTCGGCGAGGATGGGTTCCTCCAGCCAGAAGAGGTTGAACTCCTCCATGGCCCGCGCCCGACCGATCGCCTCTCCCACGCTCCAGCCCTGGTTGGCGTCCACCATAAGGCGCATGTGAGGCCCTATCAGGTCGCGGACCGCCGCCAGCCGCTCGACATCCTCCCCCACGTCCGGACGGCCCACCTTTATCTTGACCCCGTGGACGCCCTGGGACAGGAACCCTGCCACCTGCTCCAGCAGCTCCTCCATGGTGAAATAGAGGTTGACGCCGCTCCCATAGATGGGCACCCTGTCCCGCTGGCCGCCGAGGAGGCGGAACAGAGGCAGGCCCCTCGCCCTGCCCAGGATGTCCCACAACGCTATGTCCACCGCGGCTATGGCGAGGCTGGTGGCCCCCGAGGAGCCGATGGCGTGGAGCCCCCGCCACATCAGGTCCCACAGGCGCTCTATGTTGTCCGCGTTCTCGCCCGTGAGCACGGGTGCAATGGAATCATCCACCAGGGCTTTGAGGGCAGAGCCCCCGGTCCCCAGCGTGTAGGACCAGCCCGTGCCCTCGAGGCCATCGTCGGTGGCAACACGCGCTATCAGTAGCTCCAGGCTGCTCAGGCGGTGTATCGCATCGGTCATCTCTTTGCCCACGGGTATGTTGTGGACGCTGCTCTCTATCCTGGCGATACGCATTTTCCCCTCCGAATTGCCATGGACTATGGACCGAGACGTCAAGGCCTAGCCCGGCACAGGGAACGTCGGCGGCGTGTTGTGGTGGTCCTTGCGGGGCCGGATGGGGCTGCTGTCGAACTCATCGGCGAAGGCGAGGAGCAGCCGTACCGCACCTTCGAAAGCGGTCTCGCCCTTCTTCTCCGTGGCCAGGCTGGGCTGGCCGCTGGCCCCCGTCTCCGTCCCCTGGCTGTGGTAGCCCGGTATGCTGACGGGGCCCTGTGCGAACAGGTCTGTCCAGTGGAACGCCGTCCCCTTGCCCACGTTGTCGCTTATCCTGTCCCTGCGCACCGCCTCGGGGTCCAGGTGGAGCAGCATGGAGGTCTCCAGCTCGCAGGCGTGCCCGCACCCGCCAGGGTACACCGACTCCCGCCACCTGGAGTTGAAATCGGGCTCGGCCAAAAGGAGGTCCCACCAGTTCGCAATGGCGCAGACGGCGTCCGTCTCCAGCGCCGTCCTCCGGGCCACCAGCTCCAGCAGATGGCGGTTAGAGCCGTGGCCGTTGACTATGATGACCTTCTTGAAGCCGTGGTAGGCCACGCTCTTGGTGATATCCAGACAGAAGTTGATGAGGTTCATAGGGTGCACCGCGATTGTGCCAGGGAAGTCCATGACGTGGCGACAATAGCCGTAATGCACCGGCGGCATCGCCAGCAGCTTCCCGTTGCTCCGCCGTGCCGCCTCCTCCACAACCGAGGCGGCACAGAACCAGTCCACCTTCAAGGGCAGGTGGTGGCCGTGCTGCTCGACAGACCCCACGGGCAGGACGGGTATCCTCCCCGCCTCCACGGCGTCGTTTATCTCGGGCCAGGTGAGCTCATCGTACCGGTAGACCATCAAAGCGCCTCCTCTCAACCTTGCTATCTTTGGGATGCATATGTTTTAGCATACCCTCAAGGTGAATGCCACAGGCAGGATGTTACCAGGCATTGACCCTTTCGCTACCATACTTGCCGACTTTCTTACCCGAACCTAGACCCACGCATGGTGTACCCTGAGATATAGACGCCTAGGAGGTGGAAGTAGATGGCGGGACGGCGTGCCCACACCCAGAAGGTCCCTCTCATCCCCACTCTGCATCCGTGGTAATACGCTCCACCAATGGGCCATAGAACACTACTCCAAAGAGGCAACTATCACGAGCCAGTGGATTCTACAATCGAATAGTAGGCAAGAGGGGAGCGCCGCCCGTGCCAGCAGGACGACGAAGAAGATGGGCGGCCCGGAAAGGAGATACACACCTCCGTAACCAGGCGACACCCTCGAAACTGTCCTGCTCCGTTGCGGCTTGTCGATGATGGACAGCCGCAGAGCAACCGTAATCACTTCTCGTAGATGCGCCCAAAGAGCCGATGGTGCAATCGCCAAGAGACACCCCCGACATCAAGGCCTCCAGGCCCAGGCACCTGGCGCTCACGTTGGGTGATGCAGCGATAGAGATGAGCGAGCAGATGGAGAGGCAGCTAAATGACCTGATCGAGGCCATCCGGTTTGTGCAGAGCGTGTCCGTCAAGATACATGGCGTGCTCGACGAAGCCGAGATATATGCAACGGTGGCGCAGGAGTTCGCGAAATCCGGACGCTACGCGGTCGCCATACTGCTGCTGACGGATAACGGCTCGAAGCTCTCCCTTGCGAGGACATCGACAGCCCCGGCAAGATTGAGGGCAGCGGAGAGGGTTTCCAGGCTCGCCGTGGAGGGCTACAACATCGACCTGAACAGGTCGGGCCTCCTCAGCCAGGTCGCAAGGGAGGGGAAGACAGTCCGTGCTACCACCACCGAGGTCATGGACGACCTGTTTGGCCGACCGCTCGGCCGCGTCATAGCAACAGCCCTGGGCTACGAGAAAGAGACCTGTATCCTGACGCCCCTATACCGGCATCAGGGTATTATGGGCGTCTTCGCCATGACTTCGGCCAGGCCAGTGGAGGAGTTCATCCCGTCGGTGGAGGTTCTCGCCCGGCACATCTCGACCGGCGTGGAGCTGGCTGAGGAACGTGCCAAACGAAGGCGTGCCGAGGAGCTGTACCGGGGGCTGGACGAGTCATCGGGCATGGCCGTCATCCGGCTGGACAGGGAGGGACGCCGCACCTTTGTCAACGACCACGCCACCAGGATATACGGGAGGTCCAGGGAGGACCTCCTGGCAGGGCGCTACGGCGACACAATACTTCCTGAGGACAGGGCTGGGATGGAGCGGTCTTTCAGGGAGGCGATAGAGAAGGGGAAGCCGGTGTTCGGCTCGATGTCCCGGCAGACGGTGAATGGCCGGGTCAGATACATGTCCTCCAACTGGATGCCCATCAAGGATGCCCAGGGAAACGTCTTGGGGATGCAGACCACCACCCAGGACATCACCGACCGGGTAAAGATGGAAGAGCAGCTCAGGCAGTCCGAGGCGCTCTACCGGGAGGTAATGAAGCTCACCGATGCTGGCGTGGCACGGTTCGACCTGGAGGGACGCCGCACTTTCGTCAACGAGAGCCTCTGCAACAGGCATGGCAAGTCGGCCAGGGAGCTGCTTGAGGGCACCGTAGGCGACCAGATGGTGCCCCAAGACCAGGAAAGGTTACGGGAGCTCTTCCACCGTTGCATCGAGTCGGAGAAGGCCGTAACCGGGCACACCTTCCGGCACGAAAGGGAGGGGCAGACTTTCTATACAAGGACCAACCTCACGCCCATCTTCGGCCCCGACGGCAAGGTCAACGGCGTCCAGGTGACCTCGGTGGATATCACCGATCTGGTGCTGGCACAGGAGCAGCTCAGACGCTCGGAGGAGCAGCTCAGAAGCGTACTGGATGCAACCGGCGGCATGGTCATCAGGGTGGACAGGGAGGGGAGACGCACCTTTGTCAGCGGCTCCGCTCTGTCGGTTACCGGAAGAACGGTTGAAGACTACGTGCGGGGGGAGTTCGGCGACATCATGGTCCCGGAGGACAGGGAAAAGGCATGGGCCCTGCTCCGCGAGACCTTTGAGACGGGAAAGCCGGTCCGCGGCTTCGTCACCAGGCAGCTTGTGAACGGGGAGCCGAGATACATCTCGGCCAACTGGGAGCCCATCAGGGACGCCGGGGGCAACATCGTCGAAGTCCAGACGACCAGCTTCGACATCACCGACCGGCTGGAGACGGAGCAGCTGAGAGCGCGTGCCGAGAAGTTCCAGGCCGTGGCATCCGTAGCCAGCGGCCTCGCCCACGATATCAACAACATCCTGGCAGGCATGAGCCTGTGGGCCGAGGTGGCAAACCGCCACACCAGGGTAAGGGAGGTGAAAGAGGCCATCGAGAACATCCAGAAGGGCGCCCAGGAAGGAAAAGGGATGCTCATGAGGATACGGCGCTTCGCCCAGCCAGCGGGGATGGACGGCGCCGTTGCAGTGGACGTGGCAGACCTGGCTGCGGAGTGCATCGATTTCACCAGGCCGCTGTGGAAAGACCACGCCGAGCTACATGACGTGCACATCGAACTGGAAAGGGACCTGAAGCCTGTGCCCCCAGTAAAGGGTAACCCCACCGAGCTGAGGGAGGCTTTGGTGAACCTCATCCAGAACGCGGTAGAGGCGATGCCCGAAGGGGGAACGCTGAAGGTGCGCACCTACTCGCTGGCGAAGGAGGTGTGCATAGCGGTGTCCGATACCGGGGTGGGCATCCCCAGCGAGGAACAGGAGAAGATATTCAACCCCTATTACACCACCAAAGGGCGAGAGGGCTCCGGCCTCGGGCTGGGCGTGACATACGGCATCGTCTCCGGCCACGGGGGCCGCATCAGGGTGCGCAGCGAGGTTGGAAAGGGCTCCACCTTCGAAATACACCTTCCGGTAACGGGGTGAGAGGAGGACGAAACACAATGACTCCGGGTATGTCCGTTCCGAAGGATGGCAGGTACCACATCCTGGTGGTAGACGACGAACCCCTCGTTGCGGAGGCGCTCGTGGGCATCCTCAGGCTGGAGAACCACGATGTCGCCGCCGCACCTGATGGCTCCAGCGCCCTGGACGCGTTTCGGCAGACGGCTTTTGACATCGTGTTACTGGATATCGGGATGCCCGGAATGAATGGCTACAGAGTGGCCGAGGAGATGAAGAGGCTCCGCCCCCAGGTGCCCGTAGTCCTTGTCACCGGATGGGGAGAGGAGATCGACCACCAGCGGGTGAAGGCGGCGAGGGTCGAACGAGTCATAGGGAAGCCCTTTCGGCCCAGGGAGCTTCTGGAAATAGTGGAGGGGTTGCTGGAATTAGGAGAAGACGAACACCGAGAAGCCCCAGTCCATGTGCGGGAGGCGGCGGGCTTGTGGCCCGCCGCCACTCTTGTGCCCGACGCAAGGAGGAAGAGCTTGAACTTGGAAGCGTCGTATCTTACGATTGGCAGGCGATACATGCACCACCATTCAGGGAGGAGAGCGAGCCGATGATCGCACTGATAGTGACCGTCAACATCAAGCCCAGGTTCCGGGGACGTTTCATGGAAGCGATGATGGGCGATGCGCGGGGCGCCAACGAGGACGAGCCGGGGTGTCTTCGCTTCGATGTAATACAGGACGCCCACGACCCCAACCGGATCTACCTCTACGAGGTGTACCGCGACGACGCGGCGCTGGAAGCCCACCGCAAGGCCCCTCACTACCTCAAGTGGCGGGAGACGGTGGCCGACTGGTTCGCGACCGATACAGTCCGCTTCGAGGGCACCCCGGTATACCCGCCCGAGGAGGCCTGGTAGGCCCACGCTCCCGCCCCGGGTGCGACCCGACAAGGAGAGGCCGGGGTTGGCACGATGGAGCGAGAGGGGCACCGATGAAGCTCACGAAAGAAGACGCCCTGATCGTGGTGGACGTGCAGAACGACTTCTGTCCGGGCGGCGCGCTGGCGGTGCCGGGTGGCGACCGCGTGGCGGCGGCGCTGACCCGGGTGGCGAAGGCGTTCCACGAACAAGGGGCGCGGGTTTTCGCCACACGGGACTGGCACCCACCCAACCACTCCTCGTTCAAAGAGCAGGGAGGGCCATGGCCGGCCCACTGCGTCCAGGGCACCGAAGGCGCCGAGTTCCACCGCAACCTTCGACTGCCTGAGGACACGGTAATCATCCACAAGGGGAGCGACCCAGCGGTAGACGCCTACTCCGGGTTCCTGGACTCCGCGTTGGACGAGCGGCTCAAGCAGGCTGGTGTCAGGAGGGTGTTCGTCGGCGGCCTCGCCACGGACTACTGCGTCCTGCACACGGTGCTGGATGCCCTCAAGAACGGCTACGAGACCTGCCTCCTGACGGATGCCATCGGCGCGGTGAACGTGAGCCCCGGCGACGGAGACAGGGCGATCCGGCGGATGCGGGAGAACGGCGCGAAGGTCACCACCGCCGCAGAAGTGCTGGAGACGTAGGCCTATTCCCCCAGCTCCTTTTCCCTCACCTTCTGAGTCGCCTGTTTCTGCAGCCTCTCCAGGCCGGCGCTGACCTCAACCCTGTACGGCGCCGGTGACCTCAACGATTTGTGGCACTCGGGGAGGTGGGCGAACCCCTGCGCAAAGTGCTCTCGAAGCTCCTGGAGGGTCGGCTGCGGGCCCAGGCGCTTCCCGTTGCGCATGACCTCGTGCAGGAGCGGTTCGCCGTCCTCCTGTGGCGCCTTTTCGCCAGCACAGGCGATGACATCCCGCAGGTAGTCCCCCGTTTCATCCCGGCAGCGGTACACCTGCTTGGATCCCGCCAGGGTCATCTTGCCGGAACTCAGCTTGAGCACCGGCTGACCAGCATACTCCACCAGCTTGTAGGCGCAGTCGGTCCACGGGGCATCGGCGGAGACGCCGACCTTCGTGCCCACGCCGAAGCCGTCGATGGGAGCGCCGGCGCGGAGAAGGGCATCCAGCTCGAACTCGTCCAGCCCGCCGCTGGCGAAGAGCTGCACATCGTCAAGCCCTGCCCCGTCCAGCAGCACTCGTGCCTTCCTGGAGAGGCTGAGGAGGTCGCCGCTGTCGAGCCGTATGGCCTGGAGCCTGTGCCCGCGTTGCCTCATCTCCCTGGCGACCTCGATAGCGTTCCTCGTGCCGTGAATGGTATCGTAGCTGTCCACGAGGAAGGTACTGCTGTCGGGGAAGGAGCTGGCGTAGGCACGGAACGACTCGGCCTCAGACTCGAAGCAGGTGATAAAGGAGTGGGCCATGGTGCCAAAGGTTGGAATGCCGTAGATTGCACCGGCGAGCACGTTGCTGGTGCCGCTGAAGCCGACCATGTAGCTCGCCCGGGCAAACCTGTCGGCGGCCTCGGTGCCATGGGTACGCCGCGCGGCGAAGTCCACCACGCTCCTGCCGCGGGCGGCATACACCACCCTTGAGGCCTTGGTGGCGAGGACGCTCTGGACATTGACCTGGTTCAGCAGGAACGTCTCCACGATCTGGGCTTCGATGACAGGTGCGGTAACCTCGATGACCGGCTCGTTTACGAAGAAGAGCGAGCCCTCGCGCATGGCGCGAACGCTCCCTGTGAACCGGAGCTTTGCAAGATAGTTGAGGAACTCCCCATCGAACTTGCCCAGGGAACGGAGGCCCTCGATGTCTCCACCGGTGAATCGAAAGCGCTCCAGGTACTCCAGCACATCGGCAAGGCCGGCAAAGACGAAATACGAACGGTCGGGCGGGTAGCTCCGGAAAAAGAGGCTGAAGGTGGCCGGGGCAGTGGTGCCGCTCTGCCAGTAGGCCTGTGCCATGGTCAGTTGATAGAGGTCGGTGAAAAGCGCTCGAGAAAGCCCTCCACGTGGCATGTTCCGCGCATCGCCTCCGCAATGACTTCCCACCAGTTTACGGCGGCAAGCAGGTTGTGGTCAAAGGAGCAGCCAGCATCGCGAGGCCGGCGGACTTGCGGCTCTCCCATGGCCACGAGCCTTACGTTAGCAATCGTTGTGTGGTAGTATTTCCCCTTGGTGCCTTATGTAGCCTGCTGCCGGAGCTGACTTGAAGACGAGCGAGAGCGCAACGACGACGGGACGTGCCCGCTACTTTTCGGGACAGAGGCTGTTCCTGCTCCTGTCTCTCTCCCTTGGCCACACCCGGATGCACTGTTTTCAGCAGGGGTGGTACATCATCCTTCCCTCGGTCAAGGATAGCTTCGGGCTCAATCCGGTACAGTACGGCGCTATCGAGAGCACCCGCTCAATCTCGGGCGGCGTGATAAACCTCCCCGCCGGTGCCGCAAGCGACCTCCTGAGGAAGCGGTGGGTACCGATCATAGCCTCTGCCCTGGTCGGACTGGGGCTGGCGTATTTCCTGCTGGGCATAGCCCCTAACTACCTGGTCATCCTCGTCGCGGCGGCCCTCATCGGCATCAGCACGGCCCTGTGGCACCCTCCCGCTCTCTCGGTGGTCTCGGCCCGCCTCTCAGAGCGACGCGGCCTGGCGCTCTCGGTACATGGCATGGGCGGCAACCTGGGCAACGCCATAGGTCCCCTCGGCCTGGGCATCCTCATAGGAGCTATCGCCTGGCAGACCGCGGCCCGGTTCATGGCGATACCGATACTGTTCCTCGCTGTTGTACTGTGGCTGGCGCTGCGGAACGTCCCTGGACGAGAGGGCCACAGCGTCGGGACCAAGCAGTATATCGCCGCCATCAAAGGGCTGCTGAGAAACAAGGTGCTGATGGGGCTTGTCATCTCGGGCGGGATACGGGCTATGGGGAGCGGCAGCATCTTCGCCTTCTTCTCCCTCTACTGCCAGGAAGACCTGCAGTTCAGCACGACCAAAGCGGGCCTGTACTTCACCCTGATGATGGCATCGGGCATCGCCTCCCAGCCGGTGATGGGATACCTGTCCGACACGGTGGGACGCAAGATGGTGCTCGTGCCCTCCCTGGTTCTCATGGGAGCGTTTGATATCCTCCTGGTCTGGGCCGGGGCGGGCGTTGGGCTGATGCTGGTGGCTATCTGCATCGGCCTGTTCATCTACTCCATCGGGGCGGTAATCCAGGCGGCAGCCATGGACGTCACCCCCGAGCAGGCGGGGGCCATGACCATTGGCCTCCTCTTCGGCAGCTCGTTCCTGTTCACCACCCCATCGCCCACGATAGCCGGAGCCCTGGCCAGCACCTTCGGCACCCCGTCGGTGTTCCTCTACAGCGGCTCGCTGGTCCTGCTGTCGGCCGTAATCGTCTTGTTCCTGCCCATAAGAGGTGACAGAAGGGCCTCGGAGACGTAGGCTGAGCGGGGCGGCCAGCCGGAGCAGGGCCTCT
>Ga0172363_10005200_pt1 | contig 10496 bp, 6 predicted proteins | sample LakKivs2_kivu2a2_FD_114541 | JGI IMG/M metagenome (GOLD analysis project Ga0172363, IMG submission 114541) | Sediment microbial communities from Lake Kivu, Rwanda - Sediment s2_kivu2a2 | ecosystem: Environmental > Aquatic > Freshwater > Lake > Sediment | place: Rwanda: Western Province, Lake... | reverse complement strand
TCCATCACGCTCACCACGTTCTGATGCAGCGTGAGGCCGTCAGCGCGGATAAGCACCGACGACTCGCCCTTGCTGGCCGCTGAAAAAAGCTTGAGCTGCCGGCGGAGCGCGGCCAGATCCCATTGTCTTCTGTTCACGATGATCGTGCCGTCCTGGCGGATGTTGATCACCACGTCGTAGAGCTTGCGGTTGATCGCCTCGCCGCTGTAGGCCAGAGGCGGCTTCACCTCAAGCTCGCGTTCGCTCTGCTGCATTCCGAAAATGGCCACAAAGAACGTGAGCATGATGAACACCACGTCGATCATCGGGGCGAGCTGGAACTGCCCGTCGCCTTCGTCGATGTTCTTCCTGAAGTTCATCTCAGCTTCTCCTGGTGATGGCCCGGGTCACTTCTTCGGCCTGCTCCTCGATGTCGGTAACCAGCCGCATGACCTTGCCGCGCAGGAAATAGTACGCACACATTGCGGGAATGCCGACGGTCAGGCCGAAGACGGTAGTGTAGAGGGCTTTCGAGATGCCGGCCGCCAGCATGATCTGGTGCGCACCCTCCTGATTGGCAAACTCGTCGAAAACCATCACCATGCCCAGCACCGTGCCAAACAGCCCAAGCATCGGCGAGATCACTCCGATGTTCGAGAGATAGCTCACCTTCTGAAAAAGGTGAGCCGACTCGCGCGAGCCCGCCGCCTCAATGGCTTCCGCCACCTTCTGTGGACTCTCGCCCGCCCGCCGCACGCCTGCCAGTATCACGCGGCCAAACAGGCTCTTGTCGCGTTCGCACGCCTTCTGTGCCTCGCCGTAATCGCCGTTTGAAAGCAGAGCCATTACCTGCCGCACGGCACTCTCATCAATCAGCCGCGCCGGCCGCAGGTAAAACAGGCAATGGATGAACCACATCAGGCCCACAATTGACAGCACGAGAATGGCGTACATGGTGCTGCCGCCCATCGCGAAGCGATCTGTAAACGTGCCCAGCCGCATTCCCACCCGGTCCAGCCAGCCCTTCGGGATCGGCCCGTAATGGAAACCCTGCTCCAGCGGGGTCGATTGGTTGTCGGGGTTGATCACCTGGATCGAAACCCAGCCGGCGGCATTGCTGCGGGGAATCAGTGTGCGAATTTCGGTATCCGAAACCTTCTTGACCCACGTCGCGGGCTTGCCGCCGACCAGCACCTGCGGTGTCTCGGCCGTCGAAAACGCGCGGCCTCTGATCACCACCTCGGTGTCTGTGTTGAGCGGCGCCCACGCGGGTTCAACGGAGCTGATTGCGGGCACATCAGCCGTGAAGGTCGTTCCCGGCTCGCCTTGGTTATCCGCACTCCACGCCAATGGCGCAACCATGAAACAGCACAGAAATATGACTGCAGAAGACTTGTTCATGTCCTGGAAACCTCGAAAGTCAGCGGGGAATCTGTAGCATGTGGTTTCTCAAGTGCGGATTATAGCAGGCAATGAAAACTGAGTCAAGTGGTTTCATTGTAAAAGATTGTGGAGGGACGCGAAAGCGTTCTCGGCGATGCCGCGATACAGCCGACCCGGCCGGGGGCGGCCGGGCCACACGTCTTCATAGGTGGGGCAGTTCTATTGCGAATGAAGCTTCAGGCCGTGGCCTGATGTCGTCGCTGTTCTTTTCTGGCTCTGCTTCCGAACATCATCGAGGTTCGACGTTCGGTGTTTGCGTCCTCCCTTCAGAGATTATGTGGCCCGGCCGCCCCCGGCCGGGTTGTTTGCGCTCAAATTGTCCGTGCCGTCCGCGTTTCCCGGTATGTCGTTACTCGGCTTATTTTGGCTTGCGCTCGTTCGATTTCTTCTTGTCCAGCCCTAGTGCGGCACTCAACTCCTCATTGTAAGCCTTCGTGGCCGCATCAACAGCCTGCTGCCACTCCCTCTGTGCTGTCATCACTTGCCCCAGTGCGTTGCGTTGCGCTTCCGTGAGGAGATTGCGGATCTCGGAAAGGTACTGTGTTTCCGCTTCCTTTATTATCTTGTCCTTGGCTTCGGCCTGCACCTTGAGTGCCGCCTTGTCATTTCCAACATTCGGTGCGGCCAATGCGGCAAGCGACGCATTCTTTGATTTGTTGCTCTTGGCCTTGGCGTCCTGCATTTTCTGGCGCAACTCCGGGTCCCCCGTGAGGAATCGCTCGATTAGCTGCTGTTCGTTCTTTATCTGGCCGGGGACCACGCGAAGGTCGTCCAGTCCGGTCTCCTTGACTTTCGCCCCAAACTTCTCGTTCGCCTTTCCTACGGCCTCGTCTCGCCGTCCCATCGCCGCAAGCAGTGCGTCAAGCTGCTTCCTGTGCTCGCCCGATACAGCCTCGCGCACGTCTGCAAGCAGCCGCTCGTTCACGGCTGCCCGTGCTTTGGCCAGCTCTACGGCCAACTGCTCCTCGTATTTCTGGCCAAGCTCCAGTGCCTTGGCGTTTTCCGCATCCGATAGATCCAGCATGCTGAGCGCCGCCTTCATTGCCGGGAAATCAGCAGGCATCGTTTTCGGCTGGGGCGCCTTCTGGCCTGGTTTGGCCGGTGCCTGGCCGCCGAATGCCGTGCCGAGCGCCGCAACACACAAGACCAACATCAGCTTGTTCATGAGATCGTCTCCTCTATCAGGAAGCCCCGAAATCCAGCAGACAGAAGCCAGAATACGGAAACCAGGCAAACATCGTCGAGAAATGAACGAAAGGCTTTGTTTGGAAGGCTACTCGCCCAAACGAAGTCTGTATTCAGCCTATCAGCCCATAGCCCAAAGCCTGTAGCCTCTGATCGTTTGTTACTTCGCTGCGATGCTCACGAGCCGGCCCGGCACCACCCTGATATTGACCACGGTTTTGCCTTCGAGCTGATGCTGCACGCGCTCGTCGGCCAGCACTGCTTCCTTCACGTGCTCTTCGCCGAGGTCGGCCGGCAGTGTGAGGCGTGCTCGCACCTTGCCGTTGATCTGCACCGCCATTTCCACCTCTTCAACCTTCAGGGCAGCCGGGTCCCACGCGGGCCAGGGCTGTTCGAGAACAGTGCCCTTGCCGCCAATTGCCTGCCATAGCTCTTCTGCGATGTGCGGCACGATGGGCGACAGCAGCAGCACAGCCGAGCCTATGGCCTCGTGCACGGCCGCCGGAAGGTCGGGGCCTGATGTGGAATTCACCAGCGCGACTGCGTCGCGTGTTTGCGACACCAGCTCCATCACGCCGCTGATTGCGGTGTTGAAGTGATAATTGTCTTCGATGCTGTCGGTCACGCGCTTGATCGTCTCATGCGTCTTGCGATGCAGCTCGCGGGCCGCCTTGTCCATCTTGCCGCCCGGCTTCTTGCCGGCCGCCGATTTCAGCATGTCGAGATTATCGAACACCGTGCTCCACAGGCGGTTGAGGAACCGGTGCGAGCCAAGCAGCCCCTCGTCGTTCCAGAGCTGGTCGCGCTCGGGGGGAGTGTCCGACAGAATATACAGCCGCAAGGTATCGGCCCCGAATTTGCCCATTATCTCATCGGGGCTGACGACATTGAGCTTGCTCTTGCTCATCTTGGCCACTTCGGCGTGAACGGGCTGGCCGCACTTCTTGCACCGGCCATTCTCCACCTCGTCCTGGTGCAGCCACTTGTCTTCCTGGCAGTAAAACGCTTCCTTGCACACCATTCCCTGGCAGAAGAGGTTGGTGATCGGCTCTTCGAACGGCACGTAGCCCAGGTCGTGCAGCACGTGCGTGAAGTAGCGGCAGTAGATCAGGTGCATCGTGGCGTGCTCGATGCCGCCGATGTATTGGTCCACCGGCATCCAGTGCTTCACCTGCTTCGGGTCAAACGGTTCGGCGGCGTCGCGGGGGCTGAGATAGCGCAGAAAGTACCAGGACGAATCGACAAACGTGTCCATCGTGTCCGTTTCGCGCTTCGCCGGTCCGCCGCACTTGGGGCAGGTGGTGTTGACGAATTCGGGGCAGCGTGCCAGGGGGCTCTCGCCGGTGGGTTTGAACTCCACGTTCCTGGGCAGCAGCACGGGCAGGTCTTTCTCGGGCACCGGCACCTGGCCGCAAGCGGGACAATAGACGATCGGGATCGGCGCCCCCCAGTATCGTTGGCGGCTGAGCAACCAGTCGCGCAGCCTGTAGTTCACCGTGCCCTTGCCCCAGCCGTTCTTCTCGACGTGGCGGATGATCTTGCCCATCGCCTCGCGGTTGGGCAGGCCGTCGAACGGCCCGCTGTGCACCTGCACGCCGTCGGCCTCGTAAGCCTGGGCCATCTTGCCGTCAAGCGTGCCGTCGGGCGGCTGGATCACCACCTTGATCGGCAGGCCGTACTTGCGGGCGAACTCGAAATCGCGCTGGTCGTGCGCAGGCACGGACATGACCGCGCCTGTGCCGTAGCTCATCAGTGCGAAATTCGCAACGTAAAGCGGCACTTCGTCACCGTTGACGGGATTGGTCGCGTGATAGCCCGTGAACACACCCACCTTTTCCAGGTCCACGCGCTCGCGCTCGGCAGTGCCGCCGCGCCGCATTTCGCGCACCTGGCTCATCACCTCTTCCTCGCGTGGCGTGCCTTTCATCAGCTTCTCCACCAGCGGATGCTCGGGTGCAATCGACATGAACGTCACGCCGTAGACGGTGTCGGGCCGGGTGGTGAAGACCGGCAGCGGGTCTCCGGTCTCGGTGACGGTGAAATCGATGCGGGCGCCTTCGGAGCGGCCGATCCATTCCACCTGCATCTTCAACACGCGGTCGGGCCAGCCTTTCAGTTGCTCATGGTTGTGCAGCAGGCGTTCGGCATCGGAGGACATCTTGAAGAACCACTGTTCGAGGTCGCGCTGCTCCACGGGTGTGCCGCAGCGTTCGCATTTGCCTTCACGCACCTGCTCGTTGGCCAACACCGTGGCGTCGCGCGGGCACCAGTTTACTGCCGCCCGCTTCTTGAACGCCTGCCCGGCGCGGTAGAACTGCAGGAAGAGCCATTGCGTCCATTTGTAATAGCCGCGGTGGCTGGTGGCAATCTCGCGGTCCCAGTCGTAACCCCAGCCCGCCTTGCTCATCTGCTCGCGCATCTTGTCGATGTTGGCGTTGGTGCTGTCGTCGGGATGCATACCGCGTTTGATTGCCGCGTTCTCGGCCGGCAGGCCAAAGCTGTCCCATCCCATCGGCGAGAGGACGCTGAAGCCTTTCATCATGCGGTATCGCACGATCACGTCGCCGATCGTGTAGTTGATCACGTGGCCCGTGTGAAGTGCGCCGGATGGATACGGAAACATGCACAGTACGTAGTTCTTCGGCTTATCGGTGCGGGGCTGAGCCTTGAACGTGCGATGCTCTTCCCAGTACTTCTGCCATTTCGGCTCGATTTCGTGGTAGTTGTAATCAGACATCATGTTCTCCGGCGTGCGGCGGTGCCGTGCGCAAAAGGGGGGCAACACAACAGCCCCACAACGCGACCAAAACGCAATGTGGGGCTTTTGTTTGCATGATTCATAGTATAGCCCGGCGGTGCAAAAAATCAAGTGCAAAGCCAGCTTCTGCGCGGGCATCCGCGCCTGTGGCCGATCGCCGCGATGAATCTGTGACAATGGCGTATGACGAAAATGTAAGATAGAGGTGCTCGGACTTATTTGCACGCGCAACAGACTGAACATCAGGTGTCAATGGTTCAACGTTTACTCCATCGTCCAGGAACTTGCCAACAGATGCCACGGCACCCAATGTCCCGAAAAAAGCCTTACCGGTAGCCAATATATGGCGCTATTTCCATACTGAACACAATCTTTTACACCTTTTTCAACGGATCGTGGTGCCATTTTGGGCGGTTCAGGGTTGACACGAAGCATGCAATTATGTATAATAGGAAGTGTTCTTGATGGGAGAGCAGGAGTTCCGTGTTGGCCTCAACGAAAGTCAAAAAGCTGAGAATGGCCCGGATGTATGACCGGCTTGGCCGTCTCTATGGCAAGCGGCGTCGTACGCGTTGCGGCACCCTCTTGGATCAGCTCATCGTCACCATTCTGTCGTCCGAAGCTCCCGAATCGCGCGCCTACAAGGCGCATAGCCTCCTTCAGAGACTTTATGTGGACTGGAATGAGGTCCGCGTTTCGGACGAGTTTTGCCTGGCCGAGGAGCTTAAGAGCGTGGGGGTGAACTCCGGGGCGCATCTCCTGCTCAAGAGCACGCTGGAAGGCCTGCTGCTGGAGAAGTCCAACCTCAGCCCGGATGTTCTCGATGGCAGCACTCCGGAGCAGGTGGCCACGCTGCTTGGCAAGCTCAACTTCCCCAAGTCGTTGACGGCCAGCATGTTGCTGCTGCTGAAGCCCAACGGCTCCGGAAACGCACAGGTGCCATTGGACGATGGTGTGGCGAGGTTCATGGCCAGGGCCGGTTTCGCGGCAACGCCCAGAGCTACCATCCAGATTCAGGAATGCCTCAAGACTTCCATCCCCCAAGGCGAAGAACACAACTTCCACCGCGTGGTTGGCAGGCTTTCGCGTGAGTTCTGCAGCGAAAACGAACCCAGATGCGTAAAATGCCCCCTGAAATGCGACTGCTGCTTCATCCGCGAGAAATCCAGGGCATCATCGACTGCCGGGACGCCGGCCGGAAAGCCCCCCGCACGCTACCGCCAGACCGGCGCGGCTCGGCGCTCTCGCCCTCCTTCCTCTGCTGCACACAAGACTGCAGCCAGGCACTCAAAGGCCCGGCGCTCGTAAGCCCCGATGAATTCAGGCCGAAAACCTGACGACTATTTGAATACTTGCGCTATACTCTCTTTCCAGAGCTGTACTTACCCGGGAGATGACCATGCTGAAGATAGGATTGCCCAAGGGCAGCCTTCAGGAATCCACCTTTGAGTTGATGCGCCGCGCCGGTTTCTCCCTTGAGCTTGGCAGCCGCTCCTACTTCCCATCCATAGACGATGAAGAGATTGACGTGGTCCTCTTCAGGGCGCAGGAGATGTCCAGATACGTCGAACAGGGCGTGATCGACCTCGGCCTGACAGGCAAGGACTGGATCGAGGAGAACGCGTCGGACGTGCACGAAGTGGATGAGCTGGTTTACAACAAGCAAACCCTGCACCCCGCCCGATGGGTGCTGGCGGTGCCGGAAGCGTCGCCTGCATCCGGCGTGAAGGACCTCGAAGGCAGGCTGATCGCCACCGAGCTCGTTAATGTGACCAAACGATTCCTGGAAAGAAGCGGAGTGAATGCCAGGGTCGAGTATTCATACGGGGCTACCGAGGCCAAGGTGGGGATAGTGGACGCCATCGTGGAGCTGACGGAAACCGGCTCCAGTCTTCGCAGCAACCGCCTGAAAGTGATCGAGACGCTGATGCACACTACGCCGCGTCTGATCGCCAACAGGAAATCGTGGCAGGACGACTGGAAGAGGAAGAAGATCGAGAATATCACGATGCTGTTGAAGGGTGCCATCGTTGCGCGTATGAAAGTGGGCCTGAAAATGAACGTATCCGAGGCGGCGAAGACCAAAGTACTGGGGCTGCTGCCCGCACTGAAAACGCCTACGCTCTCGCCGCTGTCGGAAAAAGGATGGTTTGCCGTGGAAACGGTGCTCGACGAGACGAGTGCCCGGCTGATCATCCCGGAACTGAAGCGCGCGGGAGCACAGGGTATCATCGAGTATCCTCTGAACAAAGTGATACCGTAGCGCACCTTAGATGAAAGGATCCGGCATGCGTAACTGCGCGGCTGCACACGTCCGTTGGTTCGTTCTTTGCGCCACTGCAATTGTATCAAGCAGCGCCTTGGCCGCCGACACAAGTACCCCGGATCCTGCCCCCAAGGCGAGTTCCGAGGCCTATGCCCATTTCAGCAGCGCATTGAGGCTGCTTCGCATGCAGGATACCGAAGGCGCCTTTGCGGAACTGAAGCAGGTGGTTCAGATCGACGCCGCCGCTGCACAAGCGTGGTTCTACATCGGGGCCTGCTATCGGGCACAGGGCAAGCTGAAAGACGCGGCCGACAGCTACCGCAAGGCAATTGAAATCTGCAAGGACGACTTCCGGTACATGTTCGAGCTGGGCCGCGTAGAATTCCTGCTCGGCAACGAAGAAGAAGGCATCAAACAGTGGGAAGCCGCCTCCGAACTGGCCGAAGGGCCATCGGCCGGCTTCATCTGCGAGCGGCTGAGCAAATACTACGAACGCAAGGGGCAGACCGACAAGGCGATGGCTCTGCTCGACAAGTCTATGCGCGCAAGCGACAGGCCCGCGGAGCTCGGCGAAGACCTCCTTGAAATGCAGCAGAAGGCCGGAAAGTGGGAGGAGGCCATTGAGACCTGCCGCTATCTCCTGAAGCAACAACCCCAGGCGCAGAACCTCCGCATCAGGATTGCCGAAATATATGAGAGCCACGCCAAGTGGGCTGAGGCTCTGGCCGAATACGATGCGCTTCTGGCCGACGCTCCGGAAGAGATCGACAGCATTGCGGTGCTGATGAAGGCAACGGATGCCTCCCGCCGGGCCGGACACCCCGAACAGGCGGAGGAGTACCTCCGGAAGTCCATCGATCTCTGCACAAAGGCCGTGGCCGACGGCAGCGATGATCCGCGCCTCTTCTCCCGGCTGGGCGCCTTGCTCACGCGGGCAGGCGAGACGCAGAAGGCAATCGAAGCACTCACAGAGGGCCTGAAGCACGCCGAAGGCGCGGAGACCATCGCCATCAACGCGATGCTGGCATTCGTCTACGGCTTTGACTGCCGCCCCGACGATGCCGAAAGCGCCCTGCTGGCGGCAATGGCTCTGAACCCGCAGAACGCCGAACTGCGGGCACGGCTTGGCTCGCTCTACACCGACATGATGCGCTTTCAGGACGCTGCCGACTCGTTCGAGAAGGCGGTGGAACTCTCGGAGGGCGCCAAGCAGTTGCTCTACCGCGGAATGCTGGCAGACGTATATGTTGAACTGAAGACGTACGACAAGGCCGAGCAGGAACTGAACGCGATCCTCGCGGCCGACCCGAAAGACGGCCGCTTCATGGCCGCACTCGGAAAGGTCCGCAAAAAAGCGGGGCAGTGGGACAAAGCGGCCGAGGCATTTGAAAAAGCCATCACCGACGGAGTGCCCGGCCTGGCACACGAAGCCGTTTGGCGGGTGCTGTTGGCCGAGTGCTACGGCCAACTCAACCAGCCGGATAAGGCGAAGCAGCAGTTTGACGCCGTCGCAAAGCTGGCCGGCGGTCCGACGACCGGCCCCCAACTGGCCTACATGCTGCACGAAATGCAGCACAACGATCAGGCTATCGCAATCTTCGAATCATGCATTGCGATGCCCGAAGTGAACAAACCAGCCGTTCGTGCAGCCCTGTGCCGCACTTACGCCGCCGCCGGCAAAAGCGACAAAGCCGCAGAGCAACTGAAGATGCTGACCGAAGAGAACCCCGAGAATCCCGAAGTGTTGCGGATGGTTGCACAGCTTTGCATCGACCAGAAGAACTTCAATGAGGCAACCAAGGCTATCTCCAAGGCAATGGAACTCGAAAAGGACCCCGATAAGGCACTCATAGGGCGGATGATCGAGGCTTCCCTCCTCCACGAGATGGGCAAGAAGAAGGAAGCCGAGGAGGCTTACAAGGCCATCCTTGGCGATCACGCCGAAGACGCGACCGTCAACAACAACTTCAGCTATTTCTATGCCGTGGAAAACAGGAACCTGGAAGACGCGATGAAAATGGCGAAGAAGGCGCTCCAGGCTGAGCCTGAAAACTCCGCATTCCTCGATACCTGCGGCTGGGTGCTCTTCCAGGAAGGCAACTACAAGGCAGCACTCTACAAGCTCTATCAGGCCTATCAGAAGGAGGCGGACCCTGCCGTGGCCGAGCACGTTGGCGATGCCCTGATGAAGCTGGGGCGCAAGCAGGAAGCCATCGAAAAATGGAAAACCGCACTTGAAAAAGATCCGCGTGCACCGGGTGTTGCACAGAAAATAGAAAACGCAAACAAACAGGATTGATGATCTCAGGCTGAACAAGGCGGGGTGAGACTCCTCGCGCGGCCTGAAAGGGGAGATACAAATGTCTGGACACTCACACTGGGCAGGAATAAAGCACAAGAAAGGTCTGCAGGACGCCAAGAGAGGCAAGGAATTTTCCAAACTTGGCAAGGCCATCACCATCGCGGCACGCAACGGCGGAGGCGACCCCGACGGCAACCTTAAACTCCGCTATGCGATCGACAAGGCTCGCGGGGCCAACATGCCCAAGGATACCATCGAGCGAGCGATCCTCAAAGGCACAGGCCAGCTCGAAGGGCAGACTCTCGAAGAGCTGGTATATGAAGGCTACGGCCCCGGCGGCGCAGCCGTGATGTGCGAGGTGCTCACGGACAACAAGAACCGGACGGCATCTGAGCTGCGCAAGATGTTCGATGTGCACGGCGGCAACTTGGCCGGCACCGGCGCCGTCGCCTGGATGTTCCAGCCCAAGGGCGTCATCGCCGTCAAGAAAGCGGACATCTCGGAAGACTCGCTCATGGAGCTGGCATTAGAGGCGGGCGCGGAAGACGTCCAGCCGCAGGGCG
>Ga0172363_10005198_pt1 | contig 10497 bp, 13 predicted proteins | sample LakKivs2_kivu2a2_FD_114541 | JGI IMG/M metagenome (GOLD analysis project Ga0172363, IMG submission 114541) | Sediment microbial communities from Lake Kivu, Rwanda - Sediment s2_kivu2a2 | ecosystem: Environmental > Aquatic > Freshwater > Lake > Sediment | place: Rwanda: Western Province, Lake... | reverse complement strand
TTTTTGAACATTTTTATTCTAAAAAAAGTTTGGTTTAAATAATATTATATCATTTTAAAATTAATAGTCAGGTCGGTTGTTATGTTGTATTATGTGGTTGAAGGTATAATATGTAAAGATAACCATGAAAATTAAGAAAGATAAAAATCTCTTTTTGATTTCTGGGACTGCAGCATATGTCTTTTTACTGGTAGCCACCCTGCTATGGGCTTACTGGGGAGTGGGAGAAGTCTTTCATGAGGGATGGTACTCACCCTATACTCATATTATATTTTACTTCATACCCTTTTTAGTTCTATTTGGAACTATTGCTTTGTGCATATATTTCCCACTCGTAGGTGGGATTGCGATTGTGGCAGGTGGAATATTATGTCTTGTGCTGATTATTATAAGATCCATGCAGCAACATATAAATCTACTCCCATCTTTCTGGATGATCGCGGCAATAGTTATAATTCCCGGTCTACTTTTTATTTCAGATTATATTTTAAAGAAAAAACGAAAATACAGAGAACCTGGAAAAGCTATATTTAAAAACCGGTGGAAACTGGTGGCAGCTATCGGGCTGTCCCTTATATTAATTATCGGAGTAGGAACTCCACTTCTTATAAGGAATCTTGGAAGGTTACCTCTTGATAGTTATGATGAAGTAACTGTAGAGGGTAATGGTATTACCCTTACTCTGGCAGGAGATGGGTCTGGCTGGTATTATTCAAATACAAGTCCTATATTATTTAGGGGCAAGGAATACCAGGCATTTTCCTGGAATGAGATTGCCCTGTTTGGAAAAGATCCTGTTGGTTTTGAGGGTAAAAGGTATGGTCCTGATTATGATAACACTAAGGAATCCATTTATTATGCCACTCAGGAGGATTTTGAAAAGTATAATATGTTCCGCTATTTAGACTGCAGGGGAGACAAACTAACAGATAAGATAAAGGATTGCTGGAGGCTTCCTGCAGCAGAAGAATATGTAATGCTCTTTATGTACAGAGGCGGAAATTGCGGTGGTTATTTTAATGAGAAAGAAGGTAAGGCATATTATAGCAAGACTCCTGATAAGGAGGGACCGATATGGGCTCCTGATAAGATGGTTATATATTACTGGACCTCCACAAGTTTTAATGACGAATATGCATATGATATTACTTATTCCGGAGAGGTCAGAGAAATTTCTAAGATAACCACACAGGATTATAGAGGCTGGAGAGCTGTAAGAGTTGAGGAGTAAAGTTGTTTTAGCAGAAGTTGGTATTGAAAGAGTTCATTTATTATTCTGGAAGATGAAAATACAAAGCCGGGAATCTTTGCATATCTGATCTTCAAGTTTAAAATTTATATTGTACCCAAATTCCTTTGTCCGTAACCTGTATCTAGTACTACATATCCTGTTTCCTACTTTTTTGGAGATTTAAGACTGGTTGGATTTTTAACAATCTATCATGTGGATTAAAATTTATTTCTAGTCTTATAAGAAATCATTTTAGGTATTTATAAAAAAGATGATGCACATTTATAGAGGGAAATGGAATAAAAAAAGAACTACAAAGTATAATTTTGTATAATTTTAAAAAAGATATATATTTTTTATAAATACCTTGCAATGTATAATACCTTGTGTTAATATATAGTGATAAAAATAATAGAGAGGATGTGAGATTATGAATATACAGTTTAAAAAAGGAGTCCTGGAATTATGTGCCCTGACGCTTCTGGCCAAGAAAAACCGGTACGGCTATGAGCTTGTAAATGAAATCTCTAAAAATATTTCTATTTCAGAAGGGACTATTTACCCGCTACTGAGGCGCCTGAAGAATGATGGGTATGTTACTACTTACCTTGAGGAGTCAAAAGAAGGAGCTCCCAGAAAGTACTACCAGTTAACTGAAACTGGGAAAAAGATGGAAAAGGAGCTTAGGGAAGAGTGGCTAATATTTGTTAAAAAAGTAAATAGTTTTTTAAAAGGTGGTGTGAAAAATGAATAAAAAAGACTTTATGAACAGGTTGTCATCATATCTTGGGGGAATTTCCGGAGGGGACAGGGAGGATGTAATAAGTGATTTTGAAGAACATTTTAAGGAGGGATTAGCAGAAGGAAGAACTGAAGAAGATATCGCTGATTCCCTTGGTGACCCAAAGACTCTGGCAAATCAGATGAAAGCAAGCATACTGGTGAGTGAGGCAGAAAAAACCACATCTGCAGTAAATATAACCAGGGCAGTTTTTGCCACTCTCGGACTGGGATTTTTTAATCTTGTATTTATACTGGGACCCTTTATTGCTATTGCCGCAGTGCTGATATCCTTATTTGCTACAGCAATTAGTATTACAGCATCTGGAATTACTGTATTTTTAACTGCAATTTTTGGACCGATGTTTCCTCAGTATTTTACAGGTTTAGTTAATCCGGCTGCAGCTATATTTGGATCAATTGGATTAACCTGTTTTGGTATCTTGTTTTTTGTAGGTGATATATATCTGGCAAAATGGTTATACAGGTTGTTTGTGAGATATATAAAATTTAATTTGAGAATCATAACTGGAGGAGTAAAAAGATGAAGTTCAATGTAAAAAAATTTGTTATATGGCTTGCTATTATTATGTTCGCGTCTTTTGCCATTGCTGCTATCGTCCTGGTGATAACCGGGGATTTCTCTATAGCAAGGGAACAGATTGATGAATCTAAAACTTTCGATGTCCAGGGGGTCAATGAAATTTATATAGACACAGTAAGTACAGATATTAATATTATCCCCACTGACAAAGAAGAGATTGAAGTACATTTTTATGGCGAGGTTTCTACAAATATAAAAAGGGTTATACCATCTCTTGTTGCCTACAAGTCTGGTGATGAGCTGTGTATAGAGATTGTTTACCCAAAAACGTTTTTTATTGGATTTAATATACAGAGAACCAATCTGGATGTATACATCCCGGAGGATTCCATAGAAGTCTTAAAAATAGCCACAGTATCGGCTGATACCGGTGTAAGTGATTTGAAGGTGGATAAGTTTAGTTTAAATGCTGTGTCTGGAGATTTTAAAGGAGAATCTTTATTTGCCGGAGATTTAAAGATTGCTTCAATCTCAGGGGATACTAGTCTAAAAGAGTATACGGGAGATATAGATGCTAATAATGTATCGGGAGATGTGGTACTGGAGGATGGAAGCCAGAATGATAATATTAAGATAGTTACAATTTCTGGTGAGGTTTATATAGAACAGGAAGATTCAAGTAATATGAATATCAGAACCATATCTGGTGGAGTCGAGATTAATCTTTCTGAAGATGCCCAGTTTTATCTCAAAGCAACAACTACATCGGGTAATATCGAAACCAGATTTCCAATTAAGATGATCTCTTCTGGAAGGAGAGATCTTGAAGGTATAGTTGGAAGTGATGAAAAAGAAATTAATGTCAGCACTATTTCAGGGGATATTGATGTAGATTATTAAACAGCCTGGCAGGGTTAAAAAATATTTAATAAAAGGAGAGAGAGATGATAAGAGTAAGTAAAAAAAGTCAGATTAAAAAAATAATCAAGGTGGCACTAATAGTTACTGTGATAAGTGTTTTGGCTATCTTTACTGCTTCCTGTAAATGGACTATAGGTTTGGTCAGGGGATCTGGAGACATTAAGACTGAAGAAAGAGATGTATCAGGTTTTGATGAGGTATATCTTTCAGGAATTGGGAATTTAATTATCGCTCAGGGAGATGAGGAATCATTGGTAATTGAAGCTGACGATAATATAATTCCACTGATTAAGACAGATGTTTTTGGAAACAAGTTAAATATTAGTTTCAGGAGAGGCTATAATTTCATACCTACAGTAAAAATAAAGTATTACCTGACAGTAATAGACCTGGACAAGATTTCCTTAAGCGGAGCCGGAGATATTGATTGCGATAATTTCAGCACCGACAGGTTAGAATTTGAGATCAGCGGTGCTGGAGATATAGATTTTAATATTAATGCTGAAAGTGTTGAAACCACTTCATCAGGAGCTGGAGATATTAATTTAGCCGGGAAAGTTGATAGCCAGGAGATAGATATAAGTGGAGTGGGAAAATACGATGCCGAAGAACTTGAAAGTAGAGAATGCAGTATTAGTCTTTCAGGAGCAGGAAGTGCCACAGTAAATGTTAGTGAAGAACTTGATATCAGCATTAGCGGAGTGGGGAATGTTTATTATGCTGGAGACCCGCATATAACACAGGATATTTCCGGGCTCGGAAAGGTAAAAAGTATTAACTGAATATAGGGCAAGTTTAATAAAAAAAACGGTAGAATGTCGCGGGATAATTAAAATTAATATTATGATTGATAAAAAAGGAGTAAAAAATGGTAAAACTTGATGAAAAAGAATTAAAAGAAGGGAAAAAGCAGCTGGAAGGGGTACTAATACTATGCTGGGTAATGGCTATTCTGACTGGAATAGGCATCTTGTCTGGATTTGGCTGGGGTCATTTAGGGATTCTCAATAATTATTTAGATGATCCTTTTACTCTGCATGCTGCGACAGATGTTATTAGAAACCTGATAAGTTTTCCTTTCAGAATGGTATATTCTTTAATTGTTCCGGCATTATATATAGTAGAGTTGATCGGTATTTACCAGAGAAGGGTTTTTGCAGTTCCACTTGGTAGAGCGGTTTTAGTAGTAACTATGGTGTTCTTTTTCCCTGTTGGGACCATAATAGGAGCGGTTCTATGGAAGAGATTTAATCATCCGCTTTCCAAGAAATATTTAAATTATGAAAATTGATACTATCAGGTGATGAAATTTAATTAAAAAAATTGCTGTTTTTTAAAGGGAGATTCTCAATTAAATAATTTAAAATTTTATTTGCTTGAGCTGAAAAAAGATTTAACTTCAGTTACAATATATGAGCTGTTTTAATTTTAATTTAATACTGTTTTTTTAAAATGTATTTATAATAAAATATTAAATTATAGTAAGAGAAAAAGGGGAATAAAATGACTGATGAAAATAATTCATCTAAGCTGTATCATCAAGAGAGAAAAAGGATGAAAAACCACGGTGGTTCTGGAATTGCAGGTGCTGCCTATTTTATGGCTTTCATTGGTGCAGCAGTCTATTACATTCAACAAGCAACCACTTTTGGAATCGGTGTGCTTGGTTTCTTAAAAGCTCTTGTTTGGCCAGCATTTCTAATTTACAATTTGCTAGAGTTTCTTAAAATGTAGGTGCTTTACTCTTTATGATAGCACTGACATAGAGAAACCAATAATGGTAATTACCAAAGTCATCAACATATACTAAACATTTTAATGTAGAAGAATTTGAACCCCTATTTAGACATAAGATACTTTCAATGCTAAAGAAAAAGAGACTAATTAGAGACAGGGTAGTAGAACTTATATCATCCCTCTTCATTCCACTGTTACACTTTTAGCAAGATTCCGCGGTTTATCTACATCATATCCCTTCAGGGAAGCGATATAATAAGCTAAAAGTTGCAGGGGTATAATTGTAATCAGGGGTGAAAACTGCTCATCTACCCTGGGAATAAAAATCACTTCCTTGACATAATCTTTTATCTGTTTGTTCCCTGAAGTTGCTATAGCAATGATTTTGCCCTGCCGTGCTAATATTTCCTGGATATTGGATGCCATCTTGTTAAAAATAAACGAATCGTTAGCTATGCATACCACTGCTCTATATTCGTCAATAAGAGCAATGGGGCCATGTTTCATTTCTCCGGCAGCATATCCTTCAGTAGGAATATAAGAAATCTCTTTAAGTTTTAATGCTCCTTCTAAAGCTGTAGGAAAGTTAATATTCCTTCCTAAATAAAGAAACGCTCCAAAATGAAGATGTTTTTTAGCAATCTCTTTTATATTTCTTGAACTTCCAAGAATCTCTTCCTGTTTAAGAGGTATACCCTTAAGAACACCTATTGCCTTATTTATATGATTTTTGCTTAATGTCTTTTTTAATTCAGCCAGGTATAACCCTAAAAGATAAAGAACCATGATTTGAGCTGTATAGGCCTTGGTAGAAGCTACGCTTATCTCAGGACCAGCATGAGTATAGATAATAGCATCAGACTCTCTAGTTAAGGATGAGCCCAACACATTGCAGATAGAAAGAACTTTGACTTTATTTTTCTTTGCTTCTCTTACTGCTGCCAGAGTATCTGCAGTCTCACCCGATTGACTAATTGCAATAACTAATGTTTTTTCTCTTATAACAGGATTTCTATATCTAAATTCACTGCCAAAATCTACCCAAACAGGAATACGTACAAATGACTCTATAATATACTTACCAATCAAGCTGGCGTGATAGGCTGTTCCACAGGCAATAATAACTAAATTTTCTATTTTCTTAAGAAAACTACTTTCTATGTTAAAGCTCTCAAATCTGATTGCGCCTTCAGCTGTTACATAGTGAGAAATAATTCTTGAAAGAACCTGGGGTTGCTCATAAATCTCTTTTAACATAAAGTGAGCAAATCCCCCTTTTTGGACCTCCTCTATATCGTAAGAAATAGTATCTACTTTTTTTGGTACTGTATTCCCTTTTAGGTCAGATATTTGAACAGCATCTTTAGTAACAACAGCTATTTGATCATCGTGAAGATATATCACTTTCTTAGTATGGTTTAAAATTGCCGAAACATCTGAGACTATGAAATTTTCTTGTTTACCTAAACCGATAGCTAAAGGAGAATCGTGTCTCACGGCTACTATTTTATCTGGATCATCACGGCTTATAATACCTAAGGCATAGGAACCTTTTATTTTCCTTAAAGCCTTTCTTACGGCATCTTCTAAATTTCCTTTATAGAATTTGCTAATCAAATGAGCGACTACCTCGGTATCTGTCTCAGATGCGAACTTACAACCATCCTTTTCCAAATCCTTCTTCAAATTATTGAAATTTTCAATTATTCCATTGTGAACCACTATGATTCTTTTAAAACGGTCCGTATGAGGATGGGCATTAACTTTAGAGGGCTTTCCATGAGTAGCCCAACGAGTATGACCTAATCCTACGGTACCTAAAATATTTCTTTTCTTTAGAAGTCCTTCTAAATCGCTAATTCTACTTTTGCATTTCGCAATGAATAACTTATCTTTATCAAGAATTGCTATACCTGTGGAATCATAACCTCGATATTCAAGTTTTTTAAGGCCTTCAGTAATTATTGGCATAGAATTTTTATTACCAATATATCCTATTATTCCACACATAAAATTCTCCTTAGTTTAATTACTTTCTTTAGAAAATCTTACTCCCATTCAATCGTACCTGGTGGTTTAGATGAGATATCGTATACCACTCGATTTATCCCTCTGACTTCATTTATAATACGGTTAGAAATTCTCTCCAGTAAATCGTCTGGAAGCCTCGCCCAATGCGCGGTCATTGTGTCCTCACTGGTAACTGCTCTTATAGCTATTACATTCTCATAAGTTCTTTCAAACCCATAACACTTACCGTTTTTATAGGTAGAATAAGACAAAATGACTGCCATAGTTCCCTGTATAATCCACTTTTTTTATCATTGCTCTCTTTCTTCCTTAGACTCCTTCGATAAACAATCCTTGCAAATGTAGGAATCATCTTCAGGAAAAAACTGATACTCAACTGTTGTAGTCAATCGTTTTCCACACAAATTACATACCTTTTCCATAATAAGCACCCCCTCAAATGGCTTTTAAATTTAATTCCTGCGATGCCAAAGTCAAAAACTAATTTACTTAGCTCATTCCCGCGCTGTTTCTTTTTCGCCTGATTTTACTTTCTTTTGCTTTGCTCCTTTAAACTGTCTTGGCCTTGGCTCACCACAATAAAATTCTTCGCATTGCAAAACAGGAAATTTTCTTCGAAAAGAACAATCGCTATCGTGAACGCAGGTAATACACAGCCCTTTCTTCACAATCGTTACCTCCTTCTAACCTAAGATTCGGTCTATCTCTTCTCTATCACAATCCATAACATATGAAATGCCGGAGATATCAGAGGCCTCTCGCGTCAAGGCGACGATATCATCCCGGGTAATATACTTTAAAGCAAATTTTCTTTCTCCGGCCATAAGTTGTTTGAGGCCTGTTGCTAGCCGGTCATAGTAGGTATACATACCAATGGCACCTATTGGGATGTCCTTAAAGTCTTTACCATATTTTGTTTTTAGAGTCTCTGCAGCGACAAAAACCTGCTCTATTGTATCGCCGTATTTTTTATACTCAGCTGGGACTTTATTTTCCTTTACGAGATTACCTACTGTCTTCGCAGCCATTGCTGCAGCGAAAGTTGCCCTACCCATGCATATCGCCTTAACATAGGGCGCAGCTAAAGCTAAACCTTTGAAGATATGGTCTTCTAATGCAAAACCTCCCGCCATAGCTACTGGAGGAACGTATTTACCTTGCTCGTCAATTCTCTTTAACATCTGATAAAGCAAACATTCTAACTCAACGGTCGGAATGCCCCACTCGTTCATCATCCTCCACGGACTCATTCCAGTTCCCCCGCCAGCTCCATCAACAGTAAGCAGGTCAATTTTGGCGTTGGAAGCATACTTAACTGCCCTTGCTAAATCAGCCGGTCGGTAAGCACCTGTCTTTAGGGTAACGTATTTAAATCCAAGTTTTCTTAATCTTTCTACTTCTTTATAAAACTCTTCTTCTTCAACCATCCCAAGCCTTGAATGTCTTTCAAATTCTTTAATCGCTCCCTCTTTATAGGCTTTCTTTGTCACTGGGTCTTCAGGGTCAGGATAAACGATATAACCCCTCTTCTTAAGCTCAAGGGCTCTTTCAATAGAAGGTAATTTAACCTCGCCTCCTATATCTTTGGCTCCCTGACCCCACTTAGGCTCAATGGCTTCTATCCCTAACTCTAAAGAGTACTCTGGTACCCCAAGTCTTCCATCTTCAACGTTGTATTGAACGATAATTGTTCCGCTTCCTGTGTGCCATTTTTTATAGCTCTTAACCCTCCGCTCGAATTCCGGAGACCTACGTACCTTGCCATTTTTATATTCTAAGTTGTGGTCCATACCGCAGACATTTTCACCAATAACAACTATCGTCCCGGAAATAGCTGCACCTACTGCATTCTCCTCCCAGTTAATCCTTGCTACATCGGTTGAACCTAAAGCGCCTGTAAAGAATGGCACATCTAATTTAATCTTCTTTTTCGCGCCAACCCCAGTAGATACATCCACAGCGGGAAAGGTTGCTTTATCAGAATCAGCTTCTACCCCTACCGCCCCAACGCATGTACCCTGGATGTTGAAGTGAGAGAAATCTATAGGGTAATCTTTCTCTGAGCCGGCAACAACCTTTCCAAAAGGTTGAGGGTAAATAAGTTCCCTTCCCCTGATAGCAGATTTTGCAACTTCACAAAATCCTATGCACCCATCCAAACAAGTTACACAAAGTCCTGAAATCGGCGATGGATTTATCCTATTTTTTGTATTTGTAGCAGGACTTGCATTTGGTTTACTGAAAGACATCGTCTTTCTCCTTTCTAAGTTTTGTTGAAATTATTTTGTTTTCCTTAAATCGGCTGCCAAAATAATTGCTTCAGCAACATCGCGCATCGTCTTACGATGATCCATGCTAAATTTTTGAAGCTTTAGATAAGCTTGTTCCTCTGTTAAGCCTTCCTCTTTCATCAAAATGCCTTTAGCACGTTCGAGTCTTTTTCGAACCTCTAATTCTTCTTGAATTACTTTGCTTTTTACCATCAACTCCGTATTCTCAATAGCCACGGCAGCCTGATTAGCTATAGTTGTCAAAACATTTATCTCTGTTTCCATAAAATCGTGTGGAGCAGAGGTATAGCAATTAATAATGCCTATGACTTTGCCTTTCACCGATAAAGGGACACATAAAAGAGAGCATAATCCTTCTTTTTTAGCGATGTCCTGATACTTATATTCTTTCTCTTTAGTCACATCTTTAACAGCCATAGGTCTATTCTCTTCAGCAACTTTGCCTGAGATGCCTTCTCCTATTTTTAATGGGGGCTTTTTGTTGTATTCCTCGCTAACGCTTTGAGTAGCTCTAATTACAAGCTCATTTTTTTTCTCATCGATGAGCATTAAAGAGCAAATATTTGACCCCATTACCTCTGCGGTCACAGTAACTATGAGGCGAAGGATATCCTCTAAGTACAAATCCGAAGCTATGGCTTTACTGATCTTTGTTAAAGCCTTTATCTGCTCTTCATAAGGCATACTCTCCATAGTTACCCCCGAAAAGAAAAAGGCGTTCTTCGCCCACAAAAAGGCTAAGAACGCCACTGTCCTTAAAAACAAAATATCCTTCTTAGCAGACTTTGCTACTAAAAAGGACGTCTTTATCCTGATTCTCTAACACTGAAAGAAAGGGTTATAAAAGAAAAAGACGTTCTTTCGAACGCTACTTTGTTCCCTTTCTTAAAGCACTGACTTTGTGCTTTATTTTCAATAAAAATATCACAAAAATCTAAGATTATCAAGTATTATTTCTTATG
>Ga0172363_10005197_pt1 | contig 10497 bp, 13 predicted proteins | sample LakKivs2_kivu2a2_FD_114541 | JGI IMG/M metagenome (GOLD analysis project Ga0172363, IMG submission 114541) | Sediment microbial communities from Lake Kivu, Rwanda - Sediment s2_kivu2a2 | ecosystem: Environmental > Aquatic > Freshwater > Lake > Sediment | place: Rwanda: Western Province, Lake... | reverse complement strand
AGGACGTGGGCATTAAATGCAGAAGAGACGGAAACTGAGATAAGCGGCTTTTTACTCTTTATATTTTGGATAATATCTGCAGGATAGAAGCCAAGTCTGACGAGAAGCATAACGAACCTAAGATTCGATGTAGGAGGGATGTTATCCTCATTTCTTGAGACAATCGAGAACATACGATTCATCAGTTTTAGAACGCTCTTTGGTAGGGACGAAACATCACACTGAACAGGGAACGTTAAGAATCGGATGGCAGGAGATTTCGTTAAGATGGTTGAGGAATGAGAAGAACGTTACTAATATTATTATGTACTTTCCACTTATAGTATATCACTAATGATAAGAATTGAAGGTAGGCTATTAAAAAAACAAGCCCCATAACGCAAGCAAGAGAACGAGGTCAAGTCCGATGAGTACGCCCCATACCCCTTTTTTCCATCTGAATATTTTTAACCCATCTAGGGGACCAAAGGGGATAAGATTGAAGAGCGATAAAAATATGTTTATGTAGGAGACATAATATGAAATGATACTACTCATTCCATCGGAGAGTATCCATACCCCGAAAAAGATTAATCCGAGGAGGAGATTTGTGGAGGGACCTGCCATGGAAATCTTCCCCATTTCTTCTTTGTTCGGTGATCCGAAAATTTGAACAGCACCCGGGGCAGCAAAGACAATCCCAGCCAACAGTCCTAAGACAAGGGCAAAGAAGAGCCCCGGGGGGTACATTCGAAATTCTGACCAATAGCCGAACTTTTGACCAACATATTTATGCGCCATTTCATGACAGAAAAACGCTGTAACAATCGCGATGAAGGAAAGAGGGAGATACGTGAGAACCTGATCGAAATGACTAAAGGGAGGATACGGGAGAAAGGCAAACGTGAAAGCGACCGTGAGAACCGCCATTGCGATCAGGATGTGAAGTATCTCTTGTTTGCTGAATTTAATGCCGGATGGCTCGATTGAAGAATCATAAGCTTGCTCGCTGGTGAAGGGAATCTCATCGAACGAATAGTACGTTTTTCGCTCATTCATGGCTATCCAAAAACCTGGAATGATTATTAACCTTTTCAATAAATGGAAAGAGCGTCTTGTTACGCAAAATCCTAAGCGTTCTCTAATCTATGCTTTCCTCCAATATTGTTATAAACAAAGTCGTAAATGCATCTTTTCATGTCAGTCTATCATGATAGTATTGATATAGAAAGTTCCAGGGAAAACGATATCATTGACATTACAGAAGATGTTCAGAACGTCGTCTCCCGATCTGGGTTAAACGAAGGTATCTGCATGGTATTTGTCGCGGGCTCCACAGGAACGCTTTCTACGATGGAATATGAACCTGGATTAAAACAAGATGTGCCAAGAGCCTTAGACAGGATAGCGCCGAAGAATCAAGAATACCAGCATCATTTCACATGGCATGATGATAATGGAAGGAGTCATGTGAAAGCAACTCTCATGGGTGCTAGTATTACTGTACCTTTTCAGAACAAGAAAATACTCCATGGTACATGGCAACAACTTGTATTTATCGAACTTGATACCCAACAACGCAGAAGAAGCCTCATCGTGCAACTCGTAGGTGAATAATGATTTTTTTCCTCCTGATAAAATCATCTGAGCACCAAGGAAAAAATGGTGAACCTCCACTGCTCTGACAAGCGTTTCACCCTTTAGTACGAAATATCCCAAACCATCTCTGGATCTGGTCAACGGTTGTTCAATGGAGGATATGTATTTAAAGAAAAAAACGATAATCGCGTAAGACCTAAGAACGGTAAGTTTTATGGTATTAGAAACCTGTTGCATTGTGATTGTATTCCTTATTATAGTAATTATTATAATTTCTTTTCTCACAAAAAGTAGGAGATCTCCACAAAAAAATCCACCGCCCCCGACAAAAACTAGTAACCCTTCGCAAACAGAATCATCCTACCATCCACCCCCTAACTATATCCCTATGTACCATTGTTCATATTGTGGTCTTAATTTTGTTCAACCAGAAGAAACCATAAGAAATGGATCTACCATGGCAGTATGCCCCGAATGCAAAAAAGAAATCACCTGAAACTTCTATTCAATACCCTTGTTTAAAGAAAAAAGTTATAGAAATTAATGATTCTCTTTTCCCACAAACATAAACGAACCCCAAAGAGAATTCTTCTTACATCGTTGGAAAATGGATAGATCCAGAAAAATATTTCGAAAGCATGTTTTTCCTGACGATTCTTCGTCAAACCACATTCTTCTTAACAAGTGAATCGACGGAGGGTTATGTCACGGTGTTGGCTACCCACCGGTATCTAAAACGATGCTTACCTCGTTATTTTCAGGATGGGGGTCAGTCGATGGCGTAACTGTAAGAATTTTTACTAAGTTCTGGTTGGAAATACCGAAATACCCACTGAATACCTCACGAATCGTCTCTTCAAACTCCTGCCACGATGTAATCGATCTGACCCAGCCTGCTATGTACGGTGGTGCAAAGTGACCTGGTTGTGGCCAGACTACTTTTTTCTTTAACCAATCCACATCTGGTCCACCATACATACCACCAACACCAACCGCAAGGGCATCAAACTCATCGCGACTGCTGGTCATTTGAAGCGTTTGTTGTAGATATACTGAAGCGTCCTCTGCACTTTTCAGTCCAGGGTTCCACCAGTGTTCAGCCCAATACTCGCCTTCAAAACTATCATTGAACAATTCTTGAGTATTCGTCCTTATTCTCACATCATCAATCCATACGTTTTCTCCTATTTCAGGTTGGCTTCTTAGGCGGATTTTGAAGTCTAATTTAAAATATTGCGGATGCGTAATTGTTTGAGTATAATGAAGCCAGGTGTCTTCCGCGCCACCACCCAGAGCAGTGATATAATCATAGGAACTTCCATCATAATAATAGAGGTAGAGGTCATCTGACTCTGTATCATCTAATCGGTACCAAAAATCTACCGTGATGCTTGTCGCTCCAGACGTATCAACATCGTTAGAGGTGATATCCCCTCGTCTATTGGAGCTTGCTTTCGCTGATGAATTTCCGGTATGGTACCGATCTTCACCTTCACCCCAACCATCGTATCCTTGATAGGTTGATGAGTAACCAGTTGTCCAGTAACAGTTCGCAACACCATCTGTAACCAAATTAATAATCTGTCTCTTGCTTGGAGCGAAATTACCGTTGTTCCGTAAGAGGTCCGCAGCGAGCCGAATCCCGCAGCTAATAGGTGTGTACCCGCCAAGCTGACTAATACTTCGAATTTGCGCTCCAATTGATAGATAATTACTCTTAGTCACGATAACTGGCCCTAATTCTCGCTGCGCAAGCCTCTGACCGAATTGAACCACAGTCAGCTCCACATTTCCATCATGAGGAAAGACACTTGAATTCTCAATCGATCGCGCAAGACCCTCCCGCATAATATTCCAATCACTTGAAGAAATACTTCCCGAACCATCAAGAACCATCGCCAACTGGGTTGGCTCTGAGGAAAGTGTAACAATTGCGGTAAGGGTAAGACAAGCGGATTCTCCCACCTCCAGATAACTTACATTCCATATCCCTGTATCCGAGTTATAGAATCCTCGTGATGAAATATTACTGAAATATGAAAAGTTCCTAGATAAGACACAAAGGATTTCAATGTCTTTTGCTGGTGCACCTTTCGAATTTGTCACGCAAATCGTGAAATTCACCTGATCTCCAATCGCTGGAGCGAGATTATCAGCAGTGATGGTGACTCCTAAATCAGTTTCTGGATAGACATCAAACCCACCAATAAAAACCAGGGAGTTGCTTTCTTTATCTGCTACATGAAGCGACGCGGTGAAATAATTTTGGATGTTACTGAGATTGAACGGAAAAGGATAAATGACTTTCTCCCCGATGTTCCATTCTCCATCCAGCAAGGCCTTTGCGTCTAAATAGTTTTTCACTAAAAACGTCTCGTTGTTAATGATCATGTTCAGGGTAACTGCCGTATCTAAATTTAAGGACTCTCCTTTTTGATGTTGTAAAACCAGATTGTTATCTTCAACCGTACCAAGAATCGTTACATTTTTCGTAACACTGGGTTCTGGAATCGATGACACATTGAAATATAAAAAACCGATAATCGAGACAATCATAGCCAACATCAGAAATTCACCAATGACCTCCGCGACAGCCTTTTCCTGTTTGATCTGACGCAGAACGTGTTTACCTTGCCTCGTATTTTTTCTTTTTCGCATGGATATCTCTCCTTTTTACCACCGTTTGGAAATGATTATCATGTTTCTATTTCATATTACTAATTTATAATCCTATGCTGCCTAAATATCAGTTCGGAAGTATACCATAAGATCACTTCAGGTGACTATCAGCGAACGACATCCCTGTCGCAAAGAAAAACATGCAGATACTGAGACTATTATTTTTTTTCTCGTTGAATCATTTTATCGACTTTATCCTTCAGGTCGGTGAGTTCTTTAAAGGTGTCGTCTTTGGATTTCGTCAGTTGGTTGATTGTGTTTTCCCTTATGGTAATATTCTCTTGCATTTTTACTACTTTTTTCGATGCTTTTCGATAATATAAGTAAAGAAGAATCGTAGCAATTACCAGAAGAATAATGATAACCCAAAACATGATTGTTCCAACATCACTAAGAGAGGTAGGAAGAAGAGAATCTATGTCCATATAACTCAACACCACGTTTTGTTATCACGTTTCTTGATATTAACTCTTCGGGAAAATTCGATTAGGAAAACAGCCTAAATGCAAGACTGAAACAATGTCTATAGATTTGTTTTTAAGTTGACTCGTATTTTGAACTAAACAGATTGGGGAGTACACACATTTTTAGAAGACTATTCATCCTAATCGGGGTATGCATTATTGTTCTTTCTGCTGGACTGAGCGGATGCCTGAATAATTCAGAAACACCAGAGATAAACTTACCTGATGGCACGAAAGTCACTAGTGATACAGACCAGATACAAATCGTAACTCATCAAATCGTGAAAAAGAAATACCTAGACCTTCGTTCAATCTCGGACAATTCAGATTACACGAGCGTCTTTCGCGAAGAAGTTCCCTATGAACTTAATACCAGTGATATCATGGTTAATTTTTCGAAACGGAAGGATGTTTGTGATGCGTATTTCTCTACACCTTATTGGGTTATTTGGAATGAGAATTATACCGTTTTTACCCATACCAACGGGTTACCGTATCATATCGATGAGTTTCATACCAATAACAATGTATCCCTTGTGAGTATCACTGGTCAAATTAAAAACATTGAAGACGCGTTTTTGAGCTCTGCAATAATCACTATTACTTTTTATGATATGAACGGAGGGTGGTTGACGGCAGAAAAAACTTCGAGTAATAATATCCCCTCGGGGCTTACAAAGGATTTTCGTGTCGACTATCGAGGAGAATTCCTACATTATCTTCAGTCCATCTCGTTTGAGCTGGAAGCACAAACCATTGGTTGAAAAACAAGGATATATTTTTAAACAGAAATAAGTTTATTTCTCGTGGTTGATTACATGGCATCCTGTGTAGTATGTGGAAGAAAGGCCACTGATATTGTCTATGATAAAAAGAAGAGGGTATGGGTGTTCAATTGCCCTGAACATATCGTTCCACAGTCAGATTTGGTCGTACCACGACATATGATTGAACAACTAAAATAAACCAAGAAAACTCACATATCAGATCCTTTGTTTTTATTATGTGTTCACCAGCAAGGATTGGTGCGAATATATCTGTGACAGAAACTGCACGAAAGGAAAATGGAACGGTATGATGTCATAGAATCAATTCAGCTTCCACACCGACTGAATCTCAATAATCCTCTATTTTCATATCATATATGATATGAAATTTGAGACAAAAAAACATAACACGAATCTGCTTCTAAAATATGGTTTGGAAAAGATGAACAACATAGAAATAAACGCAAGATTATTTATCGATACAATCTCGTTCAGGCATTGGGATTATTTCAAACTTATCTGAACCACATACAGGACAAATGATGGTTCCTTCCTGGACATGTTTGTGTACAATAAAATATTTTTTACATTCTCCCAAACAACGCCATAAGCCTTCGGTCATATGCTGAGTGGAAACTTGTTTCTCATATTATAATTTTATTCTTTTTTTAAAGAAAGCCAGAAAAAAAAGGATGAAAAAGACATCAAGGTATATACGAAACATTCAAGATTTTCGTACATTTCGGACATGAATACAAGACAAATTCATCACCGATTTCTTCAACGGTTATTTCTTCAGAATCATACGCCGCTTCACAAAATGGACAAGTTACCATAGACAATCTCGGATTCTGATATTTCCCGTTCCTTAATAAACAAATCGATTGGAGAACGGAAGATCCTCCAAACCCAAACAACAATACGACTACAGAGACAATGCTTTTAAAGAATTGATTTCAAAAACCATTCCAAGAGGATACCTTCCTAAGAAAGCATATTGCCTCTTTGACAATTTACCAAAGAACGTTTATAAACCAGTACCAACACAGATATGCATAGGAGAGTGGGAAGTATACCACGAATATGCTGTCATTATTGTCGAAAAGAACGTCCTCGTTTTCTTGCGTATACCTGCAATCACTGTAAGGAAATTTTTTGCATCGATCATATCTTCCCAGAATATCATCAATGCCCTTCCCTAACAGAAAACCAAAAAGAAAAACAACAAATAAACAAAATTACTCCTCAACCCCAGACACACCACCCTCCGGCGCCCGTCCAGGCAGAACGAATGCGAAAACCTGAAGAAAAAAAACCTTCTGAGGCAACCCCGGAACGAAGAACCTCAGACAAAAAACATTCCTTTCGAATCACGATATTGTTGATCGTTGTTGTGGTTTTATTGATGATCACATCGGTCAGCGCTACCCTGGTGGTGCAACAGACTCATTCTGGGCTTCTTACTGAGAAAACCTCATTAGAACAACAAATAACTATGACGAAAACACAGATAATAAACGTCTCCTCATCGATTAACACCAGCTGCCCACGTTTAGAACAAATCAATGCAGAGATCCTCGAGCTTCTCTCCTTGGTGAATCTTGAAAACCCAGGAGACATGTATCATTTACATGACCCTATTTTCAGTGATGTGACTCAATTCATCGCCAACGATACCAGCGTCAATATAACACTCGAATTACAATACGCGAAAGAACAAGGACTACAATGTGCGTATGTCATCGTTCAAATTGTTTCCTCATCCAATGGTGAATACGAACTGATTGGATTTCACACCGTTGATGAAGGAATGACGTATTTTGAGCCAATGACCGACTATCAAGTGTTCCCTGTCATCGGACAAAACTATGCTGACTGTGTGCAGGGCGCTCCCTACCCACCCCTGTTTGATGATACCATCACCAGCATCGTCGAGATTTGGTAAGGTGAGGAATGAGAAACGATAAAAAAATTTTGATTGTGGGATTCATTTTTCTTCTAGTAGTAGTGCCCGCTACCGGATATCTTATCTACACCACAGTACAATCGAATTCGATTTTAACTACGCAAACAACACCATTACAAACAGAGTTGGAGGAGCAACAGCACCTCCTGGACACCTTAAACACAGAATGGACACAGCTACGGGATCAAATACTACAACGTTCAGAAGAGCTCAATAACACCTTGGATGAGTTAGCACTACGACAAACAGCACCAAGATATGTCGTCCATGATCCGCTCTACTGGGAAGCGCGAGATTTCCTTACGAATGACACTACCGATTTAACCCCGTTTAATGAAACCACGTTTAACTCCGCACATTATGCGCAAGAAGTAAACAACAACGCAGAAAAAAAAGGGATACGATGCGCCTATGTGAAAGTCACGTTCAGTGACAGCAACCTGACCCATGCGCTACTCGCTTTTGAAACAACAGATAGAGGATTAAATTTTTTCGAACCACAAACCGATGAAAAAGTGAATTTACAGATAGGAAAAAACTACTGGAGGGATTGCGTCATCCCGACATGGGGTTTACCTTACGCAGCAGTCCCCGGGTATACTATTGAGTCATTTACAGTCTACTGGTAAGACCACCCAGAGATTGTGGGTTTTACAAGGGATAAATAACAGAGGAGCATCTTTGTATTTTTTTTCATTTTGACATTACGACAGAGAACATTTATGAAGGATTATTGAGAAAAGAAGAAACGGGTCAAAGGAGTTTGAAAAAAATGGAGAAACGAAAAATGATTATTGGGATAGTTGGAATATTGGTAGCAACGATAGTCATAATCGTTGGAGTCAGTGCCTATACTCAACAAAACTCATCCGTGGATGAAACAGAAATTACAACAACGCCACCTACCACAGAATCATTACAATCAATCCTGGAAAAAGGAGAAGCAATCGAATCACTCTCATATGACATTGCTCTAACCATCACCATGCCACAGTATGGAACACAGACCGCAACCATGAATATCTGGCAAGAAAAACCATATTTCAAAGAACAAATCATCAGCACCACGATGGGGATAACCAACACCATCATCATCATTCAACGCCCTGAAGGGACGTACGTCTATGATGCCGCACAAGGTAAATACGTCTTGACAACAGAGGTTTCCTCCTATGTCACCTCACTACAGTACTTAGATAGTAAAATGTTAAAAGACCTCCTGAACAACCAGTCCATAACAGACTTTGAAACAGATATTATCGATGGGAAAAAAGCGACCATCATTGAATACACCCTACCCCTGGTAGGGGAGAACCTCATGACAATACAAGTCTGGATCTGGAATGAAAAAGGAGTCCCGTTAAAAGCATACATCGACATGACCATGGAAGACATTTCGATGACGATGGACTTTGTGTTCAGTAATTACTCCTTCGCAGACATTCCTGACAGCACGTTCAACGTCACATAAGAAAACGAGAGCCATAGGTCTTCATCATTCATTTCTTTCGACTCATAAAAAAAAGGAAAGAGACGCCTGAAAAGGCACCATAGAAAAACGGTGGAAAGATGAAACTCGAAAGTATCAACCGATTTAAAGGAAAATACATTTTAGTAAATTATCAATACAAAGGGAAATTACTCTCCTCCATCGGTGTTTTAGAACAAGTGCAGAAAAACAAGATAACCATTTACCGCGAAAAACCCACGATGACGCTGGAAAACATCGATATTGATCAAATCGTCACCCTCTCCGAGTTGGAGGATATCATGCTGGTGCAGGTACCCCATCGCAAGAAGAGAAGAAAGAAAAGGACTGTCAAGAGAGAACCAGTATCCCTACAGGAACACGAAGGAAATATCACAATTATTGACGGAGGGAGTCGATGGTATTACCCTGGATGTAACCCTCCGAAGAAATGGCTTGAAAACCATCCCTATAGCGTGACGTGCTACCAATGCAAGAAAACATTTGTTGACCGAGCGTTTTATATCGATCATTTCGAAAAAAAAGGAAGCACCTGTCGACTCGAATCATAAGGAAAAATAGCACCCTGGTGTAATACCTGCTCTTCACATGACAACACTCATCACCAGTGATTTGTGTTTTCTGAGGGATATGTTTTTAAAGAAGAAAAGAATTGCCAATAGCAAATCGAAGGTATGAATATGAAAACAGAAACAATCACTGATATCGTACCAAGTGATAATATCGTGGATAAAATAAATTTCTATCTTGGTGAGGAAGGTCTGAACGTAGGAAAAGACGAGTATTGCTATATCAAAATGGTCGGGAACCACCTCGAGATTGGCCGTGCAAAAATAGTCCTAGAGGAATAATCTAGCCTATCGGTTGCTACGTGAAAACCTGTGAGGAAAAAAACCATGTTCATGCATCCATCACCTGCGTTTGTGAGGATATGTTTTTAAACAAAGAATTGATACAAAATCATAACATGGGATCCTATGATAAATTGCGAACGATGTAAAGAAAAAGTTGCACTCAGCAAGTTAATTATTTACCGTGATGAGGAAACTGGAGAAACAAAAAAATATTGTCAAACATGCGCAGACATTGTCACAAAACAACAAGCGGAGAAAAAAACAATGACCAGTAAAAAAGAAAAAGAAACAAAACTTACAGTTGACTCACCACAGGATAATGAACCAGAATCAAACCCGGAATCTGAATTGCTCACCATGGCGGAGAGTGCAACAGATGATACCGAACACCTCGAGCTGCATCAGATGATTACGGATATCGTACCAAGTGACAGTATCTCGGATAAAATATACTCCTATCTTGGTGAGGAAGGCCTCAACATCGGAAAAGACGAATATTGCTATATCAAAATGGTTGGGAACCACCTGGAGATTGGTCGTGCAAAAATAGTCCTGGAGGAATAACCCCACCTTTCAGTTGATATGGAAAAACCACTGAGGAAAAAAAACCATGTCACTGCTTTTCCCACTCATCACATAACTCTGATGTTTTCTGATTTATTGATACAAAATGAGTATTGATAAAAAATATTATATTTCT
>Ga0172363_10005195_pt1 | contig 10499 bp, 10 predicted proteins | sample LakKivs2_kivu2a2_FD_114541 | JGI IMG/M metagenome (GOLD analysis project Ga0172363, IMG submission 114541) | Sediment microbial communities from Lake Kivu, Rwanda - Sediment s2_kivu2a2 | ecosystem: Environmental > Aquatic > Freshwater > Lake > Sediment | place: Rwanda: Western Province, Lake... | reverse complement strand
GTTCCCGATCAAGATTCCCCTTAAATTCCGAACCATTGTCTGAGAGAACTTCCTCAAACTGGAAGCGATAGATCTGTTTGAACCAGGACAAAACCCTGGCCACGGAGTAGGTCAGTGTCGATGCCTTCTTATCCTTTAAGATTTCAGCATAGGTTAGCCGGGTGCATCATCCTCACAGGCTACCACCAAGAGGTTCTTCTCTTGAAAGACAGTTCGGATATCCTTGGGCACCTTGGTTAAATCTATATGGGCTAGCTCTCCTGGGGCGACCTTCTCATAGCGTTTAATGATCTTTTTCTCATGTTCATTTAAGGGATAGCGTCTTTTGATCCGGTCCATGGTCGCTGGTGAGGGTGTCTGATCCAGGTAATAGGGTTTAAAAAGAAGGACCAGCTCATAACGGTTGGAGCCAAATCTACGGTAGGCCTTCATGATATTCCGTTCGATAGGCTTGGGCGTTCTCCTGGAACCAGGCCTGACGCCTACCAGGGCAGGAAGCAGGGAATGGTCGGTTTTAGAACCCTCCAGCCACTTGCGGTAGTAGCGTCTGAGTTCTTTATTACTGATATGATGAGCAAGGCAAAGGTCTTTGACGAATCGAAATAAACGGGGGGAGACCCTCTGCTGGATTTTCTCGTATTCCTCCAGAATAGGCCTCCACCTTTTAATAATGACGGTCTGGTTAAACTTCATGATTAAGTACCTCCTATCTCTTTCTTTGAAAGTTTTTCTTTATTTATCTCCGTTATTCATAGGAATACGAAGAATTTGAAATTCAATAACCGATATAACCCCAAAACGAACCCTATCATTTCTCGCTGGGTCTAGTGCCCTGACATTCCTTCGTTCAGTTTTACAGGGATAAAAGCGGAGATAGTCTTTTAAAAGCTTTGATACTGCCTCATTGGGCTCATGGAGGTGACCTCCTTATCTCCGCTTTATCGGTTATTAGGCAACTTGCTTTATCTGATTTAATCGAAACTGGTTAAAGACCAATTCTGGCTGATATTGATTCTGCTTTTTCAGCAGGCTATGGATAATGGTGATCATCTTCTTGGCGATTACCACCAGTGCCTGCTTCTTCTTGAGTGGATTACGAGGTCTGGTCTTTAAATAGTGATAGAGCTCTTTCATCTGGCTATTTACCGCAACGAGAGTTCTGGCCATCTGGTAGAGCACATTCCTGAGCTGTTTTCTTCCCCGCTTGGAGATGATGGTTTTGCTCTGATGCTCTCCTGAGCTGTCCTCGATGAGATTGTACCCGGCTAGTTTGCTGATCTGGCGGGGATGGGTAAACCTTAAAGGGTCACCGGTATTAGCTAAGAAACTGGCTGCTGTTGTGATTCCGACACCCGGTATACTTAAGATGACCTCTTTATAGCCGGTAAGGGTCAGGGCCTGTTCCATGGCTTGTTCTACCTGGTCCAGTTGTTTTTCCAGCAGTTCTAATTCCTGGATTAACAGGGTTAGTTTTAACCTGGCTGATGGGATACCATAGGTGACCCCGATGGAGTCTTGGGCTGCCTGGAAGAGTTGTTCTACCCTCTTTGGACCGATGGTCTTTTTCACTGCCTTTTTTATCTGGGTGAGTACTTTTGTCCTGCCCAGTTGCAGTATGAGAGATGGGAAGGGACAGGATTTCAGGATCTGCCGGCAGGCCTTGCCTTTTAAGGGATGTTTAAATACAGTTATCAGTTCGGGAAAGTATTCATCTAAGACAGCCCTGATGGTATTCTTGATCGCATTCTGGCGCTTTAAGAGGCTCACTCTGGTAGTAGATAGTACTCTCAGTTCTCCAAAGACATCCTGGGGTAAGTAGAGCTGGGAAAAGCGGCCATCACGGAGGAGTCTGGCGATGGTTAGGGCATCCTTTTTGTCATTCTTGGTGGGACTGTTGTCATCGAGTTCTTTTGCGCGTTTGGTATGGTAGGGATTAATCAGCACCACCTTGATCTCATGTTTAATAAGATAATTAGCCAAGGGCTTCCAGTAGTGGCCGGTGGGTTCCAGTCCCAGGATCACTTTGGGTAAATCGTTTTGCTTGCAAACACTTTTGATACTTGTTAGAATATTCTCAAAGCCTGCTTTGTTGTTTAAGACTTTGAGGGCTTTGCCTAAGGGGATACCCCGGTAGTCGGTAAATCTGGCCCAGTGGGCATTTTTGGCAATGTCTACACCAACAATGAGTGTCTCTGGGGTAATGGCTGCCAGTTTCGAAAAAGAATGTTTTTTCATTATTTCATAACCTCCGGTTATTTTGTGGTTTATGTGCGTTTTAGGTTACACACACACATTTACCATAATGATAACTGGGGGTTATTAAATTTTCAAAGAGCATTTTCATGTATTACAGGAATGCTTTGGTAAGGAAATTATACCAAAAAAGTTACTTAATTACTGAGCATGAACAACCGTCCCCTGTATCATCTCTTAAAATCCCTTACTTCTATATCTTTAATCGCTCCAACTGCCGTTTCAATTATATCGGAAGCAGTGAAAAAGCTCATTTTCATTCTTACCGAAGCTATTTTAGACAAAGATATTTCCTCATCAGTACCGGTCAACCCAAATCATCCCCTCTTCTTAGCTACCAACCTATCCTCAAATGTTTCAGTTCTATCGGAAATGATAAATTTGGTCAACGACTTCCATCCGCTCCAAAAAAGACTAGCTTTATATACCACATTCAATAACTCCTTTATATTAAAGAATTATCTGATTTATAAAATCTCTAAATTCTAATATCAATGATAAAAGTGACGCAGACTAGATAAACAAGATAAGTCTGTAAGCCCCGTGCAATTTTTTATTTTTTCTTTTAAAATTCTTCCTGGTCATAGACAACCAGTTAAGAATCGAGGACTTTCCGGTGGGATAGTTGGCTCATAAATAGGTCTTATACTAATGGACATTTTCCTGCCTCTTATATCTTCAATCAATTTTTATTCCACTCTGTTTTATACTATAATAAAAAAAAATTAACATAATTAAAGAATGAAGTTAGTCTCTCTGCTCATCACCGACTTGCATAATAATAGATCTGCGGAATTGAGAATCACCGATGGTTTTTGGTTTGAAGTTAGAAAAGGTATAGAATTATAGAGCTAGTACAACGGTCCCTTTTATAATACTCTTGGCTTTAATCATAATGGGCACTGATTATTTTAAAAGCTATCAGTAGATAGGTAAGCATTTAGCAGGATTCAATATTTAAAAAATAGCCCGGAAAATAAAAAATACCGTAAAAAGTGATAGGATCTGACGGTTTTTCGGTAGAGGGAGATTGGTAGTTTTATTTTATAATCTTACCGAATATGGTGCTGCCATAAAAGCTTAGAAAATGTGTTTAATAATACAAAATATGGAAGTTATAAACAAAAGAGTAAAAAATTAAACACTATTACTTTTGGAATAGAGTCAATCTTCCCTCATAAAGATTTAAAACCTTTAAATCCAATAGGAACTGCTGGCCAGATATTATATCAAGCTAAAAATAAGGACAAAATAGAGTAGCAGGGTGGTAGGAAATTCTTCTCTTAGGCAAAAGTTCACGAATTCATGAGTTTATATCCTCGTTCTCGAGTAGACTTATTTCCCAGATAAATAAGGGCCTTCTCCGTTTTTAATCAAAATCATATCTGATAAACTAACCTCGGGGTGATGATACCTTTTGCTGAAAGATGTTCTCTTACTGAATTGTATTGCTTTTTGGGGACACCATTGCAGACAGGCAAAACATTGCTCACAATGGTGCTGCCAGACCGGCCTATTATTCTCCATTATAATGTTATCTACAGGACATATTTTAAAACAGGTGTTACATCCCTTACACCTTTCATCCCACTGAAAACCATAATCCATTAATTGAATACTATCACGAAAAGAGAGAGCTGTACTTCCCTGAAAATTAGTAATTTTTAACCATATTTTTTTCTGCAGTGTTTCTCTTAGGTTAAAAAAATCTACCATCTTCTCAATTGCCCGATCTGCCGTTTCTATCTTCTCTTTCTTTCTGCTTTTTATTATCTCACTAATATATTTAATCCTTTTTTTCCAATCATCATACATTCTCTGGCATCTATCTGGATTTATATCTCTAAGTTTAAAAGACCTGAAAAAATCTTTTAGAACTAGAGATGGTGTGATATAATTATAGGGCATTCTTATAGCAAAACCCGCTGATAACGTTCCTCCTTTTTTCCTTATCACTTCATCCAAATATTCTAAGGAAATTCCTGGACTATCCCCATAAGTACAAGCAGCAAAAATATACTTCTCGTTTAACTTATCTAATTTATCAATAAATCTGGTAATTATATTAGGTAATCCCTGATGATAAACTGGGAAAACAATTCCAAGAAAATCTCCTTCGGGATGTATATTTCCTTCCTTAATCGCCAGAGGAATAGCAATTAGTTTCCCTTCTATTCTACCAGCAATATCTCGAGCAACAAATAAAGAGTTTCCCGTCCCGGAGAAATAATACACACTTCCTTTCATCTATATCCCTCCTTTTTATTTTTTGAAACAGGGGACGGTTCTCTGTATCATGCTCTAATAATCTGATTCACTGGCAATCCGGTTAGCCTGGAAAGCTGTCTTAAGGAACAACCCTTCAGTTCTTTGAGATATCTTAAGATCTTTCTTTTATCCTCCGTTTTTTTAGTATAAAGGGTTGCTAATTCTATATTATATTTTTGGTAGATTAATTGTATGATTCTTTGATCAGAAAGAGTTTCTCTTTCTTTGGGAATGTCCAAACATTGATCATTATTAGATTGGTAGTGAAAGTTTATAAATCTTGAGATGGCCTGCTCTTGATCATGGCTGAATAATTTTAAGACAAAGGATGTGTTAGTTAGTTTTGCTTGGTTAGTATATTCTGAGTAACTGCTATAGGGGTAAGAGGCAAGGTTATTAGTTAATCCTGCCTTAAGGGGATTTAAGTGGATATAGCGTAAGACAGTAAAAAAGTAGTCATCATCTTCTACCGGTTCACTTTTATAGCGGTCCTGGAAGAGATGTCCTTTTCTGTTGTATTTCCAGTTGTAATAAAAGACATAGCTGGTACCTATTCTCTTTATGGTAGTGGCTAGAGGTTCTTGACCTTCCTTTAATAAGAGGTGAAAGTGGTTACCCATTAGACAGTAGGCATAGATCTCACAGAAGCTCTTTTTACAGTATTTGCCCAGGGTATTCAGAAACCTTATATTATCTTCTTCGGAGGAAAAGATGTTTTGCCGGTGGATTCCTCTGGCCATAAGGTGGTAGATTCCAGTACTACTTTTAATACGGGCTGCTCTGGGCATAAAACAACCTCCTAAAATAATTATTTATTTTATAATCTTATCTTAAATTAGAATAGAGAAGATGTCAAACAGAGAACCATACCCTGTATCCGTTGACAATAAATTAAATTTTTGGTTAAATTTGATTATATCATTCTAATATATTTGGGAGTAAAAAAATGAAAATTGTTATCATCGTTCATTCTAAGAGTGGGACCACTCTACAATTTGCAGAACACATTGCTGTTCAATTAAAAGAGAAAAATCACTTCGTTGACCTTGTCCATTTACAGACTGACCCTGAAATCAAGGGAGGATCTGTTCGTCGAACTACTCCGTTTAAAATAACCAACCTCCCGGACATAAAAGACTATAACCTGATTTTACTGGGTGGACCAGTCTGGGGATTTTCTGCTTCGCCTGTTGTCATAGCAGCACTGAAAAAGCTAGGAAATCTCTCCGGAAAGAAAATTCTGCCTTTTGTAACCATGGGATTTTTCCACCCCTCACTAGGTGGGAAGCAAGCAATTACCATGATGGGCAATAAGGCGAAAGAACTGGGAGCTATAGTCTTGCCGGGAAAGATTATCCCCAAACTTTTTCATGATTTTAAAAATCTATTCAAGATAGAAGCGGAAGATATCGCCAAAAATATTATCTAAAGAATATTTTGTCTTTATTAAAAAATATATCAGAAAAATACTTCTGGCAGTGATATTATATTTCCTTGATTTCTTTTAGTAAATCATATAATATATTCAGTCTTTCGCTAATTATCTCATCATCTTTATGTAGACAATCTTCAAATAGGTTTATGTCAGTATCAATATATGCATTATCGGTACACAATGCTACATTCATAGCATCTCCTTGCAGCCCAATTCTGCCTAACAATGGATAGTTGGGATAACTTTTTTCATTTTTATGATATCTTTCCATAAAGATTTTTTTTGTTTTACAAATCAAAATAGCTAAATCGAGCACCCGATGTAAGGGCATCTCTTCTGATTGCCGAGACCATTTTTCTCCAGTGTGCCGCCAAATTTTAGCAGATATCTCTAGATTCCCTCTATCATTCCACTGGGCAAGCCCCAGGGATAATCCTTTTGCATCGGATTGATTGGCCATTCTTCCATCAATCCGGTCGTATTCTTCTGAAACAATAACTGGTTTGTGTTTCAATTTGGTAGGTATTTTCATTATATCTCCTCCTTAATAAATAGTAATTTACTAATTTAGTAATTTACTACTTATCATTTAATTAGTCAAGAATTTAATTTTTTAGGGGATCAGATTTAGAATTGGGGCCCTAAAATAGACTTAAATAATTATTGTTTATCTTTTTTGAAATATTCCAGAGCTTTTAAAACAAACCTGGCGTAAGCTCCAGCTGGACCGCCACCCATTTCAACTGCCACATCAATGGTTTCGTAAATCTCCTTATCAGTAGCACCAGCTTTCATCGCTTTATAAAGATGTGATTCCATACAGGGTTCACATTTAGTGACGATAGAGATGGATAAAGCCATTAGCTCTTTTATCTTCCTATTTAAAGTACCACTCTGAAATGCTTTGCTTTCTAACTCCACAAGCGATGGATATGTTTTAATATATTCGAGAAATGATTGATGCAACTCTTTTCGATCCTGGATACTCTGCTTTATTTTTTCGAAGTTCAGGTCAGACATATTGATAACCTCTTTCTGAATCTTTTTATTTATTTTTACAGTATTGAATTACTATTTCATTATATTCTGTAAATTCTTGTCTCTTCTAGGATAATCTAACTCTTTGAAGGGTTCTTTATCTTCTTAAAGTCATAATATTTACCTTTTTATCAGCCCCGTTCAACAATATTAACTTCCTGTGATTTAAAAAACAGGGAGTAGATGAACGGATTTCACCCCTGACTTATTTTTAATAGATAGGAAAGAACTCTTTCCACCAACCTGGTAGAAATATCATCTTCTTATCTTCAGCTACAACCAGACATCAAGAGAGAAAATAACCAAAAAAAAATCAAGTAAAACAATTTTTTTACCATGCCCTTCCTCCTTATTAATTTTTCCCAATCATCATGCTATTTTTGCAAAAAAAATAAAACAAAAAATATTTTGAGCCCTCATGGATGCCTTGCTGCTTCTCCGGGCCAGTATTAAGGGCACCTTCCGAACAAAAAATTATTGGCTCGAGATTAGGTAAGCTATATTCTTTCTAATTGATGCTCAAGTGACTGCGGTAGCCAGTGGGTCTGCTTCGGAAGTTATTGAATCACACTGCTGAATTTTGGCAATGGTATTGACCTTTCTCTGAGCTATTTTATTCAAGCAAAGAGCTCAAAGGAAAAGGTTTTCCATGCCCGGGATAGATAGTTTTAATATTGAGACTTCTCAGTTTCTCAATACTGGCCTTGGCTTCCGGTAAATCATCCATTATCGAAAAGATAGCTGGCTTGGTAATATTACTTAGCAAATCCCCGCAAAACAGGCTACCGTCAAAAGAAAGGATTTCAATAGATCCTTTGGTATGTCCAGGCAGATGCATTACCCTGGCCTCCCATCCGAATTCAGAAAAATCATAACCATCTTTAATGGTAATATCAGGAACAAACCTATCTGCCTCTTTCAATCCAAAAAATCGATTGGCTATAGCCTTAACTATAACGTTAGAGTCTTTTCTGCTGGAAAACATATCTCCATGTTCCACCATACCTACATCGTTAGGGTGCATAGCAATTCTTGCGCCAAACCCCTGGCGAAAATAGGCAGCATTACCCACATGATCCAGGTCTCCATGGGTTAGAATAATTAGATGGAGATTGCCCGGAAGACAGCCGGCACTTTCCATCTCTTTTTCAATCACCTTACGTTTATTGGGCATACCTGTATCAATCAAAAAATAAAATTCATCTGTTTTAATCAAGTAGCAATTAACATAATTATTAAACATAAAACGGTGAGAAATAATTTTAATCTCCATGATATTCTTGCTTCTATATTCTATTCTATTCTATTGGAAAATATTTACTCAGCAGAATCTTCTTAGAACAGCATTTCCTGCCTCTAATTTTACCAAGGTGCTATTTATGCCATTCTATTAATTCAGGCTATAACTTATCTGTCAAACAAAAAACTTTTTATTTATCAATTGAAGATGTTCTATTAGTGGTTGCTGCTGGTTAAGCAGGTACCGCTTTTAATTCGAGCTACCCAGTGAACAAGTGATCTCCTGAATTAAAGATAGAATAATATCTTAAATTATAAGAGGAACGTCATTAAATAAAGAATCATCCTTTCTGAATAACTGAAAAAAATTACAACTCATAACTTAAATATCTAAATATTTTTCAAAAAGCGCATTGATTAGACGTTGTATCAATGGATTTTTTGAAAACAATTAATATCATTTAATATTAATTTTTTTATAGATATAATTATATAGCATTATTAACTACAGGTTTGTAGGGATTATAGGGATCTGATTCGCCTTCACAGCAATGACTTACTGCTACAACTGAAATTCCTATGGTATCTTCAAATTCACCATCTTCAGTAACAACGGCAATATATGCTCCTCTGGGTACTATGGCCTTTACTAATCCGTTTTCATCTACTATTATCTTGTATCTTGCTAGTATCACCAGATTCCCAAGAAACTTTGGTATTAGTGGCATCTGCTGGCTCAATTTCCACAGATAATTGTAAGGTTTTACCTACTTCCAGAACTCGGTCACCTCCCACAATTTTCCCTTCAGTACTCCGAACTACCCTGGCAAACAACACTTAAAAAAATAGTTAGAATAAAAAAGGTAAGTATTAATCTAAATTTTCTTTTAACTTTTATTTACAATTTTTTTCTACTTAAACCAATAAATAATTCTCCGAGGTTTTTCTCTTAAGATTTTAGATATTTTTATCGCTTAATTTTCATCAATATTAATTAACTAAGGATTAAATACTTTGCTATCACCTCCTTTATATAAATTATTTTTATAACCTCTTCAAATAATATTTATTTTTTTCTGGGTATAACCCCAGAATAAGATTTTATTTAATAGAATTAACCTTTTTAGTATATATAGCAACTTATATAAATTCCCTAAAATATAATTATATAATAAAAATCTATTTTACACAATTTATTCAGCCCTCCATTTTTTCGTCTGAGTGCATTTATGAGCATAAAGCCACCCATTTAATCCATCCTAAAGCAACAATTTCTATTTTTAAAAAAACTTTATCGCCAAGGATATTACCTTCTTTTAAAGTCTTTCCAGCACCAAACCTCTCCATTGTGACTGCAACCAGATAAGTTATTCAAATAATGAAACAGGGGACGGGGACGGTTCTTTGTGTCATGTATCGTAGATTATATAATTACTATGTCTTAATTACTTGTCAAGAATAGTTAGGAATTTTTTATAATCATCACTACAGGAGAAGATATGCCATTGATTTATACTACGGATCACTTTAATTTATATTCGGTACTATTTTTATCCTGGTTGCCCGCTTATAAAATACTCCCTTCTAACCAAGATTAAATAATAATTCTAATTATGGGGGAACAATAATATTTTAATCAAGCAAAGAAAGAGGTGAAACAGAGAACCGTCCTCTGTATCACTTTACTTTAGTCTGAAAAGGTGCTAAACTTATCCATAACATTAATCCATTAATTTAAATAAAAAAGGAGTTTTTTATGAAAAAAATTTTCTACTCTTTTAAGGTAGTAATTACTTTAGTTACTTTTCTTTTTATTCTATTAATAATAACCACCTCTTCTATTTTAGCCCAAGAACAAACTCTTAGCCAGGAAAAGACTATTACCCCGGAAACAAAGCAGGAAGATACTGAAACAGAACTTCCCCCAGAAACCATTTTAGCTACTTTTGGAGAGCAAACCATTACTCTAGGAGAATTTAATGAATTATGGGCTCAATTTCTAGAAGGATATGGACCGGGGCTGGATAAAATATCCGTTCTCGATCAAGTAATTTCAGAAAGACTATTAATTGCCGAGGCAAAAAATTTAGGTCTGGAAGAAGACGAGAAGGTTCAGAGACAGATTAAGGATATGACTGAACAGATCCTGGTTCAGGCTCTGATTCAAAAGGAAATCCTGGAAAAAGTACAGGTGACCGAGGAAGAAGTTACCAACTACTACGGAGAGAACCAAGAAAAATTTACCGAAAAAGAACAGGTCCATCTT
>Ga0172363_10005192_pt1 | contig 10502 bp, 6 predicted proteins | sample LakKivs2_kivu2a2_FD_114541 | JGI IMG/M metagenome (GOLD analysis project Ga0172363, IMG submission 114541) | Sediment microbial communities from Lake Kivu, Rwanda - Sediment s2_kivu2a2 | ecosystem: Environmental > Aquatic > Freshwater > Lake > Sediment | place: Rwanda: Western Province, Lake... | reverse complement strand
GAGCATGAACCGCTGGTCCGGCGCTGCCTGAGACAGAATGCCGAACCCCTGTCCACCCAAGCGGCTGAGCATCTGCCAACCGCTGGCGCCCCGCACGATATCCTCGCGCGCATAGTAGATCAAACGCACGGCCCGGTGCACCGTCCCGATGATATTGGCGTTGCGGTCTTCGTAGTCGGCCTCTCTGCCATCGGTCGTGCCGCAGATCATGCCCCATTCCGTGTCATACTGATAGACCGGGCGGTCGCCGTTGTAGGCACGCAGCAGCGCCTGAATCCTCAACGCGCGATCGAGCATCCGGTAGTTCTCGGACAGGGTGATATCCTCGAACGTCAGGCGGTGGACGTTCGCACCGCAATAGTAGTGGGGCGCGACGAAATCATAGTCTCCGGCCAGTTGCTGAAGCACATAATTGCCGTAGGGTGCAAGAACTCATCCGTGTGTAACCCGGCTACCCTCAGAGCGGGATCCGGGTCCACGGCCATTTGTCTCGGCTCAGTCTGAACCTATGGCGGCGGCGATTTGGCGCATTACGAATCCAAGGACGAGTATCTGATGACAAGCGACAGAAGGAAACCTTCTACAGGCGACACCTCATCGAAGCGGGTAGTTGCGTCCAGGAGTTCGCGCGTCAGGCGTTTGGCCTTGGCAGCCAGCCGGATTCTTTGTTGATCATTCAAGAGGATACGTTTTTCCTTTTCCTGCTGCTCCTTCAGGACTCGGCCCTGTTCTTTGAGGTACTCGATGGCCTTCCGAAGCTCCTTGTCGACGCAGTATACCAAGCATGTCACGAGTGTAGGCCAGAGGTCCGCTTTCAAGGTCCCCGGAGGTTACTGGACAGACGGGCGGCAGGCCGGCGCTTTCGTTTGATTGAGGCGCAAGGTTGGTTGGTATGAGCACTTATGATCAGATAATAATTGCACCCTACGGGAGGATGCGATCAAGGAGTTTCATTGGGATCGACCAAAGCATGAGCGAGAGCACGGAGCAACTCGCCCTGATAGTCGTCGCTGTATTCCCAGAACATAACGCCGCCCAGGCCTTTCTCCTTGAGATACCGTATCTTGGCGGCCATGGATCGGGCGTTCTCATAGGAGATGAGAATCGCCTCCTCGGGATTCCACAGATACGGGGCCTGGGCCACCTCGTCCCAGCACTGCTGGTAGGCGCCGTTACGCAGGCACGGAACGATCTGGCGATAGAAGACGATGTCGCCTACGGATTCGGCCTCCTGGAACAAGCCGTGGTTCTCGTCGCTCTTGACTCCGGTCCACTTCCTGCCGTAGAAGGGAATCCCCAGGTTGATCTTCCGCAGTGGAACGCCTGCTTTGACGTGCAGATCGACTGCGTTGATGATGTTGTTCTTGTCCCGGTCCGGCGACGAAGACGGCCTGAAGTTGCTGTGATGGCCCGTGCGATGATCTCCGCCATGATAGAAATCATAGGTCATGATGTTGATGAAATCGAGATATCGCTGCAGCTCGCCCAACTCGACGTTGTCGATGTAATGTTGATTCGAACCCGTCGCGATCGTCAACAGATAGTGGTTGTGGTCCTTCTTTCGGGCGGACAGTCGGTCCAATTCCTCCCGGACCGCCTTCAGCAAAAGGGTGAAATTGTGAACATCCTGGGGCCGATAGGTGTTGCCGGCGCCGGGCTGGTTCGGGTACTCCCAGTCGAGATCGATGCCGTCGATGTCGAAGGCGTCCACGAAGGCCGCCGCACTGACGGCGAACTTGTGCCGGGAATCCTCGGTCAACGCGGCATCGGAGAAACCGCCCGACCAGGTCCAGCCGCCTACGGAAACCAGTACCTTGAGGTCAGGGTTGATCTTCTTCAGGGCATGGAGCTTGAAGATGTCGTCCTTCTTCAACGGCGTGTTGTCGATGCTGGTGTCGAAGTGCACCTGGCCGTCCACCACGTTGACGAAGGCATAGTTGATGTGTGTGATCTTCTTGGCCTGGATGGTCGAGAAATCGAAATCACGGTAGCCGGCGACATAAGCCACCACGTGGTACTTCTTCTTGGCAGACGTCGCGGGACTGTGACAACCCGCCATCGCCAGCATCACCGCGAAAACCGCCGCAACTCCCAGGATACGCATTCCGCTGTACTCTCTCATCGGACGTCACCTCACTCAAGAACATGCCCGTTTCTCAGGATCCCATCGCCATCGACTTGCAGCGGGGATTGGCGAGGTTCTTCTCGATCAGTTCGCATCGCTGCTGCGCGCACTTGAAGGCGCGACCCCCATCGGACGGCGTGTGGAGGACGTAATCCAGCAGGCGGTCGATCGTACTGGTCGCGACGTGGACGCGCGTGTCCGAAGCGCCATAGTAAATGAACACGTCGCCGTTCTTCCGCGCGATCCAGCCGTTGGTGAAGAGGACGTCGGAGACGTCGCCGACGCGCTCCTGGCCGCGCGGCGCCATGAAATAGCCGGCCGGCCGATGCGTGATTTGCCACGGCTCGTGGAGGTCGGACAGGAACATGTACAGAACGTAGCGCAGCCCATCGGCGTTTTCCCACACGCCGTGGGCGAGGTGCAGCCATCCCTGGTCCGTCTTGAGCGGCGACGGGCCCTGGCCGTTCTTGCCCTCGACGATGGTGTGATAGCGACAAGGGTCAATGATGATCGACTCATCCTCGATGACGGCGTTCGTCACGTCGTCGCAGAGGGCCCAGCCAATCCCGGTGCTGCACCCGGCGGCCTTGAACTCTCGCATCGGGCGGGTGTAGAACCCGTACTTGCCGTCGACGAACTCCGGGTGCAGAACGTAGTTGCGCTGCTGAGCCGACGGGGTCTTCAAATCGGGCAATCGCTCCCACGTCCTGAGGTCCTTGGTGCGAGCGATCCCGGCTCGGGCCAGGGCGGCGGGCGGATTGTCCGGCTGCGTGGGGTCGTGGCGTTCGGCGCAGAACGTCCCGTAGATCCAGCCGTCCTCGTGACGCGTCAGGCGGATGTCGTAGACGTTCATCTCGTCCTCGGACGCTTCCGGCATCACGATCGGACGGTCCCAGAAGCGGAAGTTGTCGATCCCATTGTCGCTCTCGGTGACGGCGAAGAAGGACTTGCGGTGATAGCTCTCCACCCGGGCGACCACGCAGCACTTGCCCTCCCATTCGATGGCCCCGGCGTTGAAAACGCTGTTGATGCCCATCCGTTCCATGAGATAGGGATTGCTCTTGGGATTAAAATCGTATCGCCAGAACAGCGGGGTGTGATCGGCGGTGAGCACCGGGTTGACATAGCGGTCGAAGACCCCGTTGCCCAGCGGCTGCTTCGGATTCTTGCGAGCGATCAACGCTTCATGGGCGTCCACCAGCTCCTTGCATCGTTTCTCGAATACTTGGGTATCCACGATCGAAAATCTCCTTGAGAGGGTCAAATATCAGACAGCGGGCTCGTTGCCGTAACGCGGCGATCCCACAGTCTTGGGTCTTGCCGGCTGAGGCACGGGTTCCGCACTCGGCTGAGCGGGCGGCAGATGATCGTACCAGCTCTTCTTCAACACGAAACTGGTCACGGCCGCGACAATCAGCGAGGCGACGAGTCCCTCGGTTTCCCGGATAACCAAGCAGATCGGCAGGACCACCAGGGTGGTTTGCCAGATGATGCCGACGACAATATTGAAGACGTCCCGTCTGAAATCCTGGTTGGGCTGGAAACTCGGATCTTCAGCCAAGACCTTGGCGCGGATCGGGCCCCAGAAGCCCCACGGGCGGACCGTGCGGTAGAAGTTCTTGAGCACGTCGTCGTCCTCGGCTTTGCTCAAAAACGTCCCGAGCAGGCATCCCGCAACGGAAAGGACGAAAATCGGCGGGAAGGTGTACAGGGCGTTGGTTCCCGGCCACAACCGCTGAACCAGAGACGGGACGAACAGGGCGCCGACGATCCCGGTGATCAGGCCCCAGAAGAAGCCGTACCCGTTGAAACGCCACCAGTGCCAGCGCAGGACGTTCGCGGCCACGTAGCCGCCGAACAGCCCGCCGACGATCCACATCGTGACGCCCAGGATGTTCGCGGCCTGGTATCCGAACAGGATGCCGATGACCAGCACCAGAACCGTAACCGCGTAGCTCATGCGCACCTGGGTCTTGTTCGAGGCGTTCGGGTTGATGAACCGCTTGTAGATGTCATTGACCACATAGGCCGGGCCCGCGTTGATCGTCCCGGCGAAGGTCGACATGAAAGCGGCCAGCAGTCCGGCCAGGAGCAATCCCGTCAGGCCGGTGGGAAGGATCGAATTGTGAATGACGACCGGCAGGATCTTCTCAAAATCCGGCTTGTCGCCGGCCTGGACCGCCGTGCTCCACATCTGAACCAGTGTCTCGCGGAGAGGGCCCAGGGCCAGAACGGTCAACCCCGCGATCAACATGTAACGGGGGAAGTAGAGCACGACGTTGACGGTCGCGCTCATGAGGGATGCTTCTCTCTGGTCGCGCGTGGCCAAGACCCGCTGCATATCGTAGTTCGGCGAGGGGCCGGCCATGCTGGCCAGAATACCCTTGCAGACCATCAGACCGAAGAAGATCGAGAAGAGGGACATGCCGTCCTCGGCCATCTTGACCTGGATCATCTCGAAGGTTCCGGTCCACTTCATGTTCATGGTCCATCCGAACCATAGACTGCGCCAGCCCTCGGGGACCGCCGCGTCGATGGTCTCCGGGCTGACGGTGGCGATCGCGAGGATGCCGATGGCGATCGAGACCACCGTCATGAGCAAGAACTGGAGCAGTTCCGTCAGGACCACGCTGTGCATCCCGCCCTTGACGACGTAGACGGACGTGACCGAAAGGATGATGAGGGCGTACGTATTGGGACTCAAGTCCCAGGGCAGCATAATTTGGGCGAATTTCCCGATCCCTTTGAACTCGTACGCGACGAAGCCAACCACGGTGATCAACGCGAAGACGACCACGCTGATGTGGGCCAGGTTGGCGCCTCGTCCCCGGCCGAAACGGGTCTGGATCCATTCGGCGCCGGTCAGGACGTTGGAGCGCCGCAGCCACGCGGCCAGATACATCATCAGAAAGATCTGGTTGAACGTGGGCCAGACCCAGGGGAACCAGACGCTCTTGAGGCCGTAGGCGAAGCACCAGTAGACCAGCAACATGGTCCCGGTGATGTCGAACATGCCGGAGGCGTTCGAGATGCCCAGGATGTAATAGGGAATGGTCTTGCCGCCCAGGAAGTAGGAGTCCAGGTCCCGGGAGGAACGCTTCGACACCCACAGACCCAGTAGAACGGTGGTGACCAGGTACGCGGCGATGATGCCCAAATCCAGAACGGGTAAGTTCATGTCAGTCGCGCCTTCAGAAGGAAAACCAGCCAACGCCATCGAGAATACAGAGGACAGATCTTACCATCCGATCCCCGAAAGGACAAGGAGGAAGCGACAGACTCTTCCATTCCCTGCCCAGCCGTCGCGATAACCGTTGCCGCCGTCTCTCCTTCTGGATACAGTAAGGGAGCCGTGGTGGAGGATAGGGCTCTGCCGGGAGGCAACCTGATCGCCGCTGCGGCCCAGGGGCAGGAACGGAAAGGAGCCATCGAATGGACAAGAAGTCGCTGCTGATCTGTCTGCCGCTCATTGGCTTGGCCACGACGCTCTGGGCGCAGGAAGGGGAACAACGCTATGTGCCGGACAGCGACCCGCTGGTCCGCCGGAAGTTGGAGCAGTGGCAGGACCTGAAGTTCGGCCTTCTGATGCATTGGGGGGCGTACAGCCAGTGGGGTATCGTCGAGTCCTGGTCCCTTTGCTCGGAGGACGAAGGATGGTGCCGTCGCAATCTGGACGACTACACGGCCTACAAGGCCAGGTACGAGGCTCTCAAGACCACTTTCAATCCGATCCAGTTTGATCCGAGCACATGGGCGAAGGCTGCCCGGAAGGCGGGCATGAAGTACGTGGTCTTCACCACCAAGCACCACGACGGGTTCTGCATGTTCGATTCGAAGCTGACGGACTACAAGGTTACCGATCCCGACTGCCCGTTCCACAGCCACCCGCGGGCCAACATTGCCAAGGAGGTCTTCGCCGCCTTTCGGGCCGAAGGGCTCTGGACGGGCGCATATTTCTCAAAGCCAGACTGGCATTGTCCCTATTACTGGTGGCCCACCTTCGCCACGCCGGACCGCAACGTCAACTACGATCCCGACGTCTATGCGGACCGCTGGGAGAAGTTCATCGAGTTCACCCATGGCCAGATTCTCGAACTGATGAGCGACTACGGACCCATGGACATCCTCTGGCTCGACGGCGGCTGGGTCGCCAAGAAATCCCCCGAAGACATCCGCCAGGCCTATGAAAGCCGCCTGCATGAAAGTCCCTCGGGATTCGTCAAGGGCCGCATTGTCAATCAGGACATTCGCATGGGCGAGCTCGTGGAGAAGGCCCGCGCCAAACAGCCGGGCCTGATCGTCGTAGACCGGGCCGTGCCGGGACCGTACCAGAACTATCTGACGCCGGAGAACCGCGTCCCCGAGAAGACCCTGCCCTATCCGTGGGAATCCTGCATTATCGCCGGCGGGGGCTGGGCGTGGGTGCACAACGCTCAATACAACTCGCCGACGAAGGTGATCGGCACGCTGGTCGACATCGTCTCGAAGGGAGGCAACCTCCTGCTCAACATCGCGCCCGACCCGAACGGCCTTTGGGATCGCGGCGCCTACGACCTGCTGGAAGAGGTCGGGGATTGGATGGAGATCAACGGCGAGGCCATCTACGCGACCAAACCGATCGAGCCGTACAAAGAAGGGCGCGTTTGCCTGACCCGGAAGAAGGACGGCACGGTCTACGCCATCTATCTGGCCGAGGAATGTCAAACCCGTCCCCCGGCGGCGATCTCCCTCTCGACGCTGCAACCGAGCGACAATGCCGAACTGGTCATGCTGGGGACCGGGACCCAACTCGCCTGGGAGAAAGTCAAAGGAGGTTTTCACGTGACGATCCCGGCCACCGTGCGGGACGATCCACCCTGCCGGCACGCATGGGTGATCCGGGTGTCGTCTCTGAAGAAGTGAGGGGAAAACGGGGATCTCTTGCGCCTGTCAAGCGGGCGTAAGGTGCAGAAACCAGCCCCGTCAAGGTGTGTTCCGGTCAACGTTGTGCCAGAATTCTGGCCGTGGCAACATGTTTGATCTTGGCTCCACTGATCTTTCTCGGCGGCGGCTTCTTGGGACCGCGCGGATGTTTCTGAAACTTCGCCAAGTCGATGTTCTCTGCCATGCCATCCCCTCCAAGGGTTCACCGAGCGACAGATGCCGATTCGAGAGGCATTATAACGTCAGATGGAGGCAAGATGCCAGCCTCGCCCTCTGGCGACGTAAGTGCCAATTGTTCGAGAGGATAGCACGGGGTCCGGGGTGGTCTCATTGGTGTATGACAGGTACCGGGGGCCCTCGGGCGGGCTTATTGGCCGTGTCGATGGCCAAAAGGGTTGAAATGGCTGTCCCGATTGCGGTATCATTGACAATGTGGTTGCAGGAACGCCGATTATGAAGTCAAATGGCACATCTACGAGGAGGATTATTATGTGTAAGAGACTGTCTGTGCGAGCATCTCGTGCTTCAAGTTCCCGATCAGTGACGCGACGCCCGGAGAGGCTCCCTTCAGTCATCCCAACCTCCCGCGTCCTGTGGCTTGTGGCATTTGCCATCGGGTGGATGATGACCGGGTACGGTGGCATTGTCAGCGGGCAGGTCGTCGGGGTGGATGATCCGTTGGACATGGCCGATTCGAGCGGCGACATCAAGCGCATTGAGGCATGGGTGGACGAAGGTAACCTGAATCTGACGATGACGGTGTACGGTGTTTTCGCGCCTTCGGTACAGAATACGCCGGCAGGCATGACCAATCGATACTACTACCATTGGCTCCTTGATACGGACAACAATCCGAGTACCGGCTACCTTAACGACGAGTATGAGGGCACCCCAACGCGTCTTGATACCCCCATTGGCGTCGATGTGTTGGTTCAATTCGGCTGGCGCGACGGCGCCACCAACGGCGTGTACGCGTACGCCTTGGATCCATTGACCGGAGACGAGGTGGGACTGTTTGAGGACTACGAATACACGATTGACGGGGATACGATTCACGCGGTCATCCCTTTGGCCGATTTAGGATTGACCTCGAGCGACACGATCGCGGTGTCGGCGTTTCAGGAAGGCGCGTCTAACGACTGGCAGGTTGATTGGATGGAGTCGGTTGTGCTGCCATTGACAGTCGTCATGGCTTTCAATCCTGTCCCTGCGGCGGGCAGCGACGATATCGCGTGTGACGTGATCCTGGGTTGGTCGGCCGGCCGTCATGCCGCGACCCACGATGTTTACCTGGGGACGGTTTTCGACGATGTCAACGAGGCCAGCCGGACCGATCCCCGCGGTGTCCTGGTCAGCGAGGGACAGGCCGATGCGACGTTCGATCCGGAAGGGTTGCTGGAATTCGATACGACGTACTACTGGCGAATCGATGAGGTCAACGCCACGCCGGATAACACGATCTACAAGGGCGAGGTCTGGAGCTTCACCACTGAACCATATGCCTATCCGATCACCGGCCTGACGGTTGCGGCTTCCAGCGAGCAGCCCACCAGCCCTGCGATTCGGACCATCGACGGCTCCGGCCTCGACGAGTTCGATCGTCATTCGGCCGGTCTGAACGATATGTGGATGACCCCCGGCGAGTTGCCCGCGTGGATTCAGTTCACGTTCGACAGGGAATACAAGCTGTACGAACTGTGGGTGTGGAACGGGAACTCGGGACTTGAGTCCTTCATGGGTTTCGGGGCCAAAGATGTCGTGATCGAATACTCCACCGACGGCGAGAACTGGGTCTCGTTGGAGAATGTGCCCGAATTCGCCCAGGGGACGGGTTCGGCTACCTACACGGCGAACACGGTCGTCAGCTTGGGCGGCGTCACCGCGAAGTACGTCAAGTTGACGATCGAGGACAACTGGGGCGACAGCGTGACACAGACCGGCCTGAGTGAGGTGCGGTTCTTCTACATCCCCGTGCAGGCGTTTGGGCCCGCTCCGGCCGATGGAGCAACCGGTATCAATGTCGAGACCTTGCTGAACTGGCGGCCCGGCCGAGAGGCGACCTCCCACGCGGTATACCTGGACACCGACGAGGCTGCTGTCGCCGGAGGCACGGCTGCGGCCCACCCTGTCACCGACCACAGCTACACCCCTTCGGCTCTCACGTTCGCGACGGAGTACTTCTGGAAAGTCGATGAAACCGGCGACGCCGGCACCACCGCGGGCGAGGTCTGGAACTTCACGACCGAGGAGTTCGCCGCCGTGGACGACTTCGAGAGCTACGACGATGATATCCAGGCCGAGACCACGATCTGGCACGCCTGGGTCGACGGCGTCACGAACGGCAGCGGCTCTTACGTCGGCTACGTGGACGCCAAGAACGGGACGTTCGCGGAGACCGTCGTCGTGCACAGCGGGAGCCAATCGATGCCGTTGTCGTACGACAATACGAAATCTCCGCACTACTCGGAGGCCGAGCGGACGTTCGGCTCAGCCCAGGACTGGACCGCCCACGGGGCAGACACGCTGTCCCTGTACTTTCAGGGCGTCGCGACCAACTCGTTGGAGTCTCTGTATGTGACGGTCAAGGACAACTCCAAATCCAAGACGGTTGCGCACTCGAATGCGGCGGCCACGACGGTGGCGGAGTGGCAGCAATGGAAGATCCCGCTGAGTGAGTTCGCCTCCGCGGGCGTGAAGGTGACCGCCGTGAAGACGCTGGTGATCGGCGTGGGCAACAGGGCGACTCCGGCCACGGGCGGCACCGGAGTCATCTACGTCGACGACATCGGCTTCGGTCATCCATTGTCTTCGGAGTAACGTAGTAATCACAGACGGCCGTTTGAAGCCCGGTAGCCAGCCCGGAACCTGGATGGAATTTGCAGACACCCACTTCAGAACGCGCCGCCGGGGAGGATTTCGACGACCGAACGGACACGGTCCGCGTCGGACATCAGGATCTCGTACCGACGGTCGCCGCTGGGGTAGATCCAGAGCGTGCCTTCCTGATGCTGTGGCTCGCCCACGAGCCGCTTCACTTCGTCCCCGCGCTGGCCTATCCGAATCGCACGGAACGTGTCCCGGCTTACCGGTGGTGCGCCGTCGTCGCGTTTGCCTTCCTTGATCTGCGGCGCCAGTTCCCCGGGCTGGCCGATCTGGATTTCGCCGATGTCGGCTCGGTCGTGCGGCTTGTCCAGCCGTGACGTGAGCACCTGTTTCTTCTCCGTCGGCCGGCCAAAATCGGTGAACACCGTCGCCGTGATCGTCGCGGGGCCGAGGACCGTCTGTTGGCGCGAGCCGTAGTAGTGCGCGAAGATCCGGAACGGCCCCGGCATGGCCCGGTGCACCAGGTACTCCTCGGGGCCATAGCCTTGCGTGAAGTCCTGCGAGATGATACCGCCGATGGTCGTACGGTTGTGGCCGTAAAAGGCTTCCTCGCCTGACGGCTCCCGGACGT
>Ga0172363_10005190_pt1 | contig 10503 bp, 11 predicted proteins | sample LakKivs2_kivu2a2_FD_114541 | JGI IMG/M metagenome (GOLD analysis project Ga0172363, IMG submission 114541) | Sediment microbial communities from Lake Kivu, Rwanda - Sediment s2_kivu2a2 | ecosystem: Environmental > Aquatic > Freshwater > Lake > Sediment | place: Rwanda: Western Province, Lake... | reverse complement strand
GCCATGACCGCCTCCTGGCATAGCTCAGTTTCTTTTAAGCCGCCCCTCTATGGCATCGCTATTGCACCTAAGAGATTTACTTACCAGCTTATCACGGAAAGCCGGGAGTTTGGCGTTAATTTCATTCCTTCCAAGAAAGCCTCCCTGGCCGCTGCCATCGGCGGCACTCTTGGACAGCAGATGGACAAATTTGAGAGATTTAATATCAAGAAAGAGAAGCCTTTGAAGACCACGGCACCTATCTTAAAAGATGCTTATGCTGCCTATGAATGCAAGCTGGTGGATAGTAAGCCTTATGGTGACCACATCTGGATAGTCGGTGAGATTGTAGCTGTGCACTTCCTCGAGAAAGCATTTACCCCGGCGGAGATTCTCGACCTGGATAAGATAAAGCCGCTCCTTTACCTCGGTTCGGATTTTTATGCTAGCACGGATAAAAACAGCGTAAGCTATGTAAAGAGGGGGGGTTAAACCAACCCAGGAAAATCTTGCGATTTTCTTGGGAACCCAGTTAATATTTAGACCAAATTTGTCGGGGGTTAATTTAGATGGTTAATCAGGATAAAATCAAACAGGCAATGGCCTCTATAATTGAAGCTATTGGTGAGAATCCTCTCAGAGAGAGCATAAAGGACACGCCACAGAGGGTGGCTGAAATGTATGCTGAGCTCTTTTCCGGTTTGGATGTCGATCCTAAAACTGAGCTAGCGGTGGACTTTGGGGAAGGATATGAAGAGATGGTGATTCTAAGAGACATTCCCTTCTATTCCATGTGTGAACACCATCTCCTACCATTTTATGGTACAGCTCATGTTGGTTATATCCCTAGACTTGGTGGTAGAGTGGTAGGGGTAAGCAAGCTGGCCAGGGTGGTGGAAATCTGCGCCCGGCGCCCCCAGCTTCAAGAAAGAATGACCCAGCAAATTGCTGACGCTATCTTTGAAGCACTTCAACCCGACGGGGTGGCTGTAGTCATTCAAGCCGAGCACTTATGCATGGTTATGCGTGGGATAAAAAAGCCCGGAACAACTGTGATAACTTCGTCGGTGAGGGGGACTTTCCGCAGCAAGGTAGCCACTCGCAGTGAGTTTTTGTCTTTGATTCAAGGGAAGTAGTCTATTCGTGACGCAAGGACTCGATGGGGTCGAGTCGCGCTGCCCGGATGGCTGGGTACAAACCAGAAACAAGTCCGATAAAAATTGCCACACCTACTGCCAGGACAATAGCATAGCCGGGAAGCACAGCCTTAAAGGAGAAACCAGCATTTGTCGCTACGACAGACATGATTTTAACTATAATCCACCCCAGGCCCACTCCAATAGCACCACCACAGAAACTTAGTGTGGCAGATTCAATAAGGAATTGAGTCAGAATATCCCGCCGCTTGGCTCCTATTGCCTTGCGCAAACCGATTTCCCTGATACGCTCGGTCACCGAAACCAGCATGATATTCATAATCCCGATGCCACCAACAAGCAAGGATATACCAGCTATGCCGGCGAGGACGAGCTGGATTATCCCCAGCACCTGGGTGACCTGGCGTGCCACGGACTCCACGCTGATAACTCTGAAGTCATCGCTCTCCCCCTCCCTGAGGCCATGGGTGCCCCGCAAGATATCAGTGATCTCCTGCTCGGCAGATTCCAGCACGTCGCTGCTCTTTGCCTGGACGCTGATCATGTTAACGCTGTTTCCGCGGCTGCCCACCTGTGAGGTTGCCAGAGTGGTATAGAAAGTGGATAAAGGAATATAGACCCTCATATCTTCAAGTCCAAATCCTGTCCCCCGGCTTTCCAGTACACCGCTGACCTGGAATTGACGCCCACCAATCCTCATGCTCTGGCCAATAGGGTCCATCTCGCCAAAAAGGGTACTGGCTACCTCACTTCCCAGGACAGCTACCCTCGACCTCGCTCCATAATCGAAGTCGGTTATGAAGCTGCCCTGTGCCACGGCGTAGTTGTCCACATCTTCGGCTTCTGGAGTCACCCCGGCAATAATTGTGTTGCTCAGGCTCTCTCCCCCAGCGACAACCTGAGCGTAAGTCTGCGCCATTGGCGCCACATCTTCTACAGAGGGGGCGTTTTGGGCAATTGCCTGCGCGTCTTCCAAAGTCAGCGTTGTCTGAGCTCCCACTCCACTTATGCCGAGTTCTGGAGGTGTGACGTATATCAGGTTAGACCCCAGGGTGGCAAAAGACTCCTCTACTATAGCCGCCTGCGCACTTCCTAAGGATAGCACAGAAATAACCGCAGCCACGCCAATCAGGATACCCAGCATGGTCAAAATTGACCTTAGCTTGTTGCTAAGCAAAGCCCGCAGCGCAGTAGAGAAACAATCCCAGAGTTTCATTTTGATGCTTCTATCTGGCCATCGCGAAGTTTAATGGTGCGCTGGGTATAAGCAGCAATATCTGGTTCATGAGTAACCAAGACGATGGTCATGCCCTGCTCGTTCAGTTTCTTAAAAATTAGCATGATTTCCTTGCTAGTCTGGGTATCAAGGTTGCCTGTGGGTTCATCAGCTAAGATAAGAGAGGGATTATTGACTAAGGCTCGAGCAATAGCCACCCTTTGTTGCTCCCCTCCAGCAAGCTCGCTTGGTCTGTGAGTGACCCGATGAGCTAGTCCCACGGACTCCAGGACCTGTAACGCTCTTTGCCGTCGGTTGCTGGCGCCGCTGTAAATAAGTGGCAGTTCCACATTAGCTAAAGCCGTGGTGCGGGACAATAAGTTGAAGCTTTGGAAGACAAAACCTATTTTTTTATTTCTTATCTCGGCTAATTGGTTATCGTTAAGCTTACTTACCTCGGTCCCATCCAGACGGTATTGTCCTGAAGTCGGCTTGTCAAGGCAGCCTATGATATTCATCAGGGTAGACTTCCCCGAGCCCGAAGGCCCGATGATAGATACCATCTCCCCCGACTCAATGCGGCAGCTGATACCACGCAGAGCAGGAACTTCGGCCTGCCCCGCTTTATACACTTTGGTTATGTTTTCTAGTTCCAGCATTGGCTACATGAAGAAGCTGTCTGATTGCCCCCCTGAGGAAGTGGGTAATACCACCTCTTCCCCCTCCTCTAATCCCGACAAAACTTCAGTATTTATTCCGTCAGATAAACCTAAGGTAATTTCCCGTTCCTCTTCTTGCCCACCTACGAGTACTAAAACCTTTGGGTTTTCCGAGGTTCCCTGAATAGCTCTGTTCGGTATCAACAATACATTATCACGGCGTTCGATAATAATTTCAGCAGTGGCACTCATGCCGTCTTTGAGCTCGGCATTGGGATTTTCCAAAGTTATGGTGGTCTCGTAAGATACCACTCCGGCTCGAACTGTGCTTACCAGGGAGATAAAAGCCACACTGCCCTTGACTTCCTCGTCGGGCAAGGCATCTAACAGGATATTTGCTTCTTGGCCTAGCTGCACCGTAGCCACATCTATTTCATCAATAAAGCCGCGCATCTCTATCTCACTGGTGTCAACCAGGGATATTGCCGGGGTGGCTAATGCCGCTGTCGAGATTTCCTCTCCTTCAGTTATGGTGATGTCAGTTACCACGCCATCGAAGGGAGCCGCTATCACCGCTTTTTCCAGGTTAAGTTTTGCTGCATCTAAGTTAAGTTCTGCTATTTCCAGGTTCAGTTTTGCTGTTTCCCAACTCGCTTTGGCTATATCCACTTGCTGCTCAAGCACCTCCTCGGACTCGCCCGGAAGCGACCCAGCGTTATCAAGGTTAATCTGGGCGATCTCATATTGTGCTCGGGCCGCCTTGATTTGTTTCTGTGCTATTTCCACTTGCAGCTCAGCCATCTCTACATTTGATTCTAAAGACGGCGCATCGAGCTTGGCTAATACCTGGTCTTTTGTCACGTTATCTCCTTCGTCAACCAGCACCTCTGCTACTGTGCCTGTGACGCCGAATGATAAATACGCTTTATTAGGCATTTCTAAACTGCCATCCGCTAAAACGGTTTTCACTATATTGCCTCGGGTAACGTTAACAGTCGTCGGCGTAGTTTGGGGGCGGGCGCCTCTAGTAAGTACGATACCGAGCACTATACCAACACAAACTAAGCAGACTATTATTATTAATATTCGCCTTCTTTTCATTTTCCTCTATATACCCTTCTGTATTTAGACAAACCACTCATTATAGCAGCAGTCCTACAGTGTCTGGCAACAAACAACGCACTGTGTATTTCAACCAGGTCATTGAGTTGGATTGCGTTTACCCTTTACCCCGAGATCGACCGTTTTGCTTTGTTTGACGAACTTCATGATCTCATCAAGTTGGCTGCTCATAATGTTAAACAACTCTTCCACTGCCTCAACCTTGATGAGGGTAAGCCCTCGCCCACCAAAATGACCGAAAACCAGTAATTTATTGCCAGTATCCATGCCAAGCTCATTTCGAGCTTCTACGGGGATTACTAGCTGCCCTCGGGGCCCAAGCACAGCAGTGCCAAAACACTTGCCTATTATAGGCATTCCCTTTTGTTCCATTCTCACCTCCTGCATAAACAAAATCAGTATTGTATGATTTGTCTTACCAATCTGTCAAGTGGTATAAATCTGACAATCTAACCGTAACTTGGGAGCAATGAATGTAGTGGCGAGTTTTATCATCGCCTCAAACAAATGAATCGCTCATGGTGAGCATGTCGACCTATGAGTGGCAGTTACGGTAAAATTAGGTTGCCCCTCGACAAGCTCAGGGTGAATGGGTTTGCTAAACAACCTCTGAATTTTAAGCGTGGCTCGAGATGAAAAAACTTATTGAAGGAGCCGGCAAGCTGGGGATAGAGCTCACTGCCAGGCAGGTCAAGCAATTTGAGCTTTACTACCAGGAGCTAATTGACTGGAACAAAAAAATTAACCTCACAGCCATCACAGATTACTCCGTGGTACAGGTAAAGCATTTCCTGGATTCTCTGACCATCATTCTAGCTTTGCCTGAGGAAGAGGTGAAAAGGCCGGATTTCAATATTGTGGACGTAGGCACAGGTGCCGGCTTCCCGGGAGTGCCACTCAAAATTCTTTTCCCTCAGCCTAGGCTGGTACTCATTGAACCCACAACAAAAAAGACAGCTTTTCTCCACCATATTATCCACAGGCTGGAGCTGGCAAATGTTGAAGTGGTGAATAGCAGAGCTGAGGAAGCCGCTCATTTGCCACTCTATCGTGGGCAATTTGCCTTGGTTCTCTCCCGCGCTGTCGCCTTGTTGCCGACCCTGGTGGAACTAACTCTGCCCTTTTGCCAGATCGGGGGGCGATTTATTGCCCAAAAGAAAGGGGGGATTGATGAGGAGATAAATAGGGCGCAAGAAGCCATTGCTATCTTGGGAGGCAAATTAGATCGAGTAGAGAAAATAGAATTGGACGAATTCAAAGATGCGCGTTATTTGGTAATTATTGATAAAATATACCCGACACCGGGTAAATATCCCCGTCGTCCAGGAGTGCCGAAGCGACGGCCGATTTAATCTATCCCGCGAAAAAACGAAGTTTTTCGGGAGTAACTGGTTAAGGAGGTGAGTAGAGATGTGGAGCAAGAGATCTCGGAGGTTCTACTTTGGCCTCCCTCCCTTCGCTTTCTATTTCCAGGGATTCAGGCCTTTTCCCAGCAAAAGGGAGTATGTGGACATGCTCGAGGAATATAAGAAAGACCTGGAAGAGGAGCTAAGGGAGGTAGAAAGGGAGCTGGAGGAGACAAAAAAGAGCCTCTAGTAAAGAAGTGTCAGCTGGGGGTCAGTCCCATAAATAGCCATTACTACGGAATTAGCTTCAGTTGCGCTACTTCGAGTAAAAGCAGCTAAAGACGATACTAAAGGCAGACTGGAAATATTGTAGTTAAACTGTCCCCCTAGGTCTGTGTCTTCTTCTTTCCGCTACTTTTAACCTAGCTAGGGAGCGACATAAAGCTGCCTCAGCGGCAGCGGCATCTACCCCGGGTGGCCGCTCTTTCAAAGTTGCCTCAGCACGACGCTTGGCAGCCTCAGCACGAGCTATGTCAATTTCTTCAGCACGTTCACAAGCATCGGCCAAGATTATTACTTTATCGGGGCGCACCTCAAGAAAACCGCCACTTATCGCTAGGTACTCCTCTTCATTGTCTTTTTTTATAAGCAGGTCTCCAGGCTGCAGCATGGTCATCAAAGGAGCATGATGAGGGAGAATACCTAATTGTCCCTCCATTCCCCAGGCAACAACCTCGCTAACATCATCGGCAAAAACCATTCTCTCAGCAGTAACAATTTCTAACTTGAATGTAGCCATTATCCTCCTCTGATACTCTTGGCCTTTTCCACCGCTTCATCAATAGTGCCCACCAACCAAAAGGCAGCTTCAGGAAGGTCATCGTGCTTTCCTTCCAGGATTTCCTTAAAGCCACGCACGGTCTCCTTAATAGGCACGTATTTGCCCGGGGTGCCGGTGAAGGCCTCAGCCACATGAAATGGCTGGGAACAGAACCTTTGAATTCGTCGGGCTCGGTTTACAGCAAGCTTATCCTCCTCGCTCAATTCCTCCATACCCAAGATAGCTATTATATCCTGTAGCTCCTTATACCTTTGCAATGTCTGCTGCACCCCTCTGGCCACTTGATAATGTTCCTCACCAACGATAGCAGGGTCAAGTATACGAGAGGTCGAGGTCAAAGGATCGACAGCCGGGTATATGCCTAATTCAGCTATGGAACGTTCCAAGGCAATAACGGCATCCAGATGGCCATAAGTAGCTACTATGCCGGGGTCGGTATAATCATCAGCAGGTACATAGATAGCCTGAAAGGAAGTGATTGAGCCTTTCTTAGTTGTGGTAATCCTTTCTTCCAGCTCACCAACATCTGTGCCCAATGTTGGCTGATAACCCACTGCCGAGGGCATACGCCCCAAAAGAGCCGACAATTCCATATTGGCTAGAACATACCTATATATGTTATCTATGAATAGAAGGACATCCTGACCTTCGACATCACGGAAATATTCTGCCATGGTCACCCCAGTTAGCCCCACTCGGGAACGAACGCCAGGGCTCTCATTCATCTGACCAAAGACGAGAACAGTTTTGTCCAGAACCCCAGACCTCTGCATTTCTAACCAAAGGTCATTCCCTTCACGGGATCTTTCACCCACGCCGGCAAAAACAGAAAAGCCACCGTGCTCCGTGGCGATGTTGCGAATAAGTTCCATAATGATAACTGTCTTGCCCACGCCAGCTCCACCATATGCCCCTATCTTTCCTCCCTTGGTAAAGGGGGTGATGAGGTCCATCACCTTGAGTCCTGTCTCCAGCATTTGGGGTGTTGTCTCCTGCTCTATTAAAGAGGGAGGCGGGTGGTGAATGGGATAACGTTGCTCAGCTTTCACCTCTCCCAGTCCGTCTAAAGGATCACCAAAAACATTGAATAGCCTGCCTAAAGTCGCCTTCCCCACCGGCACAGTTATTGGAGTTCCCATATCAATCGCTTCAGCTCCCCTCATCAATCCCTCGGTAGGAGTTAAGGCAACAGCTCGCACCCAGTTATTGCCAATGTGGTGTTGAGCCTCAAGAACAATTTTGCCACCATCCAAGGGAATCTCTATACCATTGTATATAGCTGGCAATTCATCGGGTGGGAATTCCATGTCAACCACCGTGCCGATAACTTGAACTACCTTACCCTTTGCCATCTATTACCTCCCTAAAGAATTGTCACTCTGAGCAAAGCGAAGAGTCCACAGGAGATTCTTCGCCCGAAGAGCTCAGCATGACCAAAAGCAAAATTGCCATTTATCACCTTAAGACATTTAAGCTAAAGCCTCAGCTCCCCCACTAATATCACAGATCTCCTTGGTAATCGTCTCCTGTCGGACTTTATTCAACGCCAACGTCAGGTCCCCAATAAGTTCCTTAGCATTATCGCTGGCATTACGCATAGCCACCATTCGCGCCGATTGCTCACTGGCAACAAGCTCAAGTATAGCATGATACACCTTCATCTCCACATACCTTAGCAACAGTCCGCCTAAAACAGCGCTGGGGTCAGGTTCGTAAATGTATTCTGCCACTTGGGCTCGAGGTAGCACAGCTGGCTCAATGGGCAGCAATACCTCCATTGTAGGTTGTTGAATCATAGTGGTGACGAAACGGGGATAGGCAACATATACCTGATCAACTTCGCCATTGCTGTAGTCATCGATAACCAGCCGTGAAATGGGCAGGGTTTCTAGTAAACTGGGTCGGTCGCTGATTCCCGTGAACTCAGCACGGAGATCCTGGTGAGTAATGCGTGCGAAAGTTCGCCCCTTACGACCTACGGTAACGAGGGTAATAGGAACAGTTTGCTCCAGAATAAAGCTGGCAACAAGGCGATTCTGATTAGCATTTAACCCGCCACATAGCCCACGATCGGTAGTCATGTGGATTATAGCGATCTTCTGGACCTCGCGCTTTTGCAGCAAAGGGTGAGCTTTGCCACGGACTTGAGCTTCAACAGCGAGGTCGGACACCACCTTGCCTATTTCCTCAGCATAGGGCCGCCCAGCTATCGCCTGCTCTTGAGCTCGCCTCATCTTGGCAGTGGCAATCATCTCCATAGCCTTGCAAATCTTGGTGGTGCCCTGAACACTGTGTATCCGCCGACGGAGGATTTGAGTGCTGACCATTAGTCGAAAGCTTTCAGCCGACAGCTGACAGCTGCTCCTTGAACTTTTTAATTGCTGCTTTCAGAGCCTCTTCAGCCTCGGGCTTTATCTCCTTATCATCGTTGATTTTTTGTTCCAATTCAGGATAGTTAGTCTCCATAAATCTATGAAAGTTTCCCTCCCAGGCAATAACCTTATCTACAGGCACATCGTCAAGATAGCCATTGGTCACAGCATAGAGAATCATTACTTCCTTCCCCAAAGACATAGGGGAATATTGTGGTTGCTTCAGCACTTCGGTGATACGCCTGCCCCGCTCCAACTGGTTCCTGGTCGCTTTATCCAGATCAGCAGCACCAAACTGGGCAAAAGCTTGAAGCTCACGGAATTGAGCTAGCTCTAACCGTAATCTGCTAGCTACCTGCCTCATGGCCTTGCGCTGAGCAGAAGCGCCAACCCGGGATACTGACAACCCCACGTTTATTGCAGGGCGAATTCCCGCATTAAATAAGTCCGTTTCCAGATAAATTTGTCCATCCGTAATGGAAATCACATTTGTGGGGATATAGGCTGATATATCTCCGGCTTGAGTCTCGATAATAGGCAAAGCGGTAAGCGAGCCACCGCCATACTCTGGGGCTAACTTGGCCGCCCTTTCCAAAAGCCGACTATGCAAATAGAAAACATCTCCGGGATAGGCTTCCCTGCCTGGTGGACGGCGGAGTAGCAGAGAGAGCTGGCGATAAGCCCAGGCATGCTTATAAAGGTCGTCATAAACAATCAGGGCATCCTTTCCCTGTTCCATGAACTCTTCACCCATAGCACAGCCGGCATAAGGGGCAAGGTATTGCAAGGGGGCGGGGTCGGAAGCATCGGCAGCCACCACGATGGTATGCTCCATAGCTCCATATCTCTCCAAAGTAGCTACCACCTGAGCTACCTTGGATGTTTTCTGCCCAATAGCAACATAGATGCAAATGAGGTCGCCACCCTTTTGGGCGATTATAGCATCGATGGGAATAGCTGATTTGCCAGTAAAACGATCACCGATGATAAGCTCACGCTGACCTCGCCCAATAGGAATCATGCTATCTATGGCCTTAATGCCTGTCATCACCGGTGTATCCACCGGCCTTCTTTTTGTTACATTTGGCGCCACTATTTCTACGGGACGGGTCTTCTTTGTCTTAATTGCTCCCTTGCCATCCAGTGGACGTCCCAGAGGGTCAACCACCCTGCCAATAAGGCTATCGCCGACGGGAACCTCAATCACCATGCCTGTCGCCTTCACCTCATCCCCCTCCTTAATCTGGCTACAATCACCAAGGATAACGGCACCAACATTATCCTCTTCCAGGTTCAGCGCCAGACCCATGATATCGTGGGGGAATTGCAGTAATTCGTTGTAAGCTGCGTTCCCCAGCCCATGGATGCGGGCAATGCCATCGCCGACTTCCACCACTGTGCCCACATTAGCCACAGCCACGGCAGCGCCAAAATGCTCGATTTGCTCTTTAATTACGGAAACAATATCTCGATCCCGACTTGCCATTTAGCCTCCTGAAATGCCTTACCTGCTAATTTCCACCAAGCTCTTCCTTAAAGCCCTCAGCTTGCTTTTTACGCTCCCATCGATAAGTGTATCACCAATCTTGGCTTTAATCCCGCCAACTATGGAGGGATCGACCTGAGCGTCAATGATAACTTTACGACCAATTATCTTTCCAAACTGATTAGAGATCCTCTCCCTAGCTTCATCATCTAATGGCAAAGCAGTAATTACTGCAACATGTTCAATGCCATAGTAGGTATCTAACAACCTATCATACTGTTGTGAAATATCGGCAGCAATGCCTAATCTATCTTTGTGCACTAAT
>Ga0172363_10005187_pt1 | contig 10506 bp, 15 predicted proteins | sample LakKivs2_kivu2a2_FD_114541 | JGI IMG/M metagenome (GOLD analysis project Ga0172363, IMG submission 114541) | Sediment microbial communities from Lake Kivu, Rwanda - Sediment s2_kivu2a2 | ecosystem: Environmental > Aquatic > Freshwater > Lake > Sediment | place: Rwanda: Western Province, Lake... | reverse complement strand
TCCCTACTATAAAAGTTTTTTTCCTTCATTCACAGGGCTTTTAATAATTTATCTACTTTTCTATCAGTGGCTTTGGCAACTATTCTACCTGTTTTTCTTAATAACATCTTCGGCTGGAAATGGATTCAAAATTTCTTGGTTAACCGGCATAATGCCTTATCTGTTAGTTGGTTTATTATATCTGACTATTTTCATACCCAGTGCATACAAAACATTAGGGAAATATAAAATTTCTTACTATTATACATTCATTATTGCCAATGTTTTATTTATGATTTTTTGCCCAAAAATAGGAATCCTTTATTTTTTCATGTTCTACGTCTAACTTTAATTTCAATTATTTATAAAAAGAATATTATATTTATATTATGAAACCCCCAAGAAAGACAGAAGAAGATATAAGGAAAGAGGAAATAAGGAAAATTCTCGGTGAGACCAACCCGTATTTCAAAAGCATGGAAAATGATGAAATAAATTTTGAAATAGAAAGTAAGGAATACAAGACTTTCAAGGAAGAGGAAAAATCAGTAAAGCTGTCATTGTATGAAAAACTTTGTAATTTTTCTGAGATTGACAATTTAGAACCGGGAAAAGAAATGAAAGAAAAAATGCAGAATGCAATAAATTTTGCCCATTTAAATATTACACCGAAAGGAGCCTTTTCTTTTGCTATACTGACAGGAGTTTCTCTGTTTTTACTGTCTATAATTTTTATGTTTTTTGGATTAAGCTTTACAAACATTCTAATCATAATTATCTTGGCTGTAGTTTCAGTTTTCTTTTTTGTTAAATATCCCGAACTTTTGGCAGATAATGTTAGAATAAAAGCCTCTCAAGAGATAATACTGGCTATAATATACATCGTAATCTTTATGAGAACTTCCCCTCAAATGGAGGGAGCTGTTAGATTTGCTGCAAAGAACCTTTCGGGACCATTGGCTTACGACCTCAGGAAAATGTTATGGGATGTGGAGACAAGAAAGTATGAGACAATATATGATGCCATGGAAAATTACCTCAAAAACTGGGAAAAAAACAGAGAGTTCATGGAAGCAATACAGCTGGTGAACAACAGCCTAGAACAGCCTGAAAGTAAAAGGCATCAAATGCTGGACGAATCTATAAACGTTATTCTGCAGGGAACAGAAGAAAAGATGAAAAAATATTCACAATCTCTAAGAACGCCTATAATGATAATATTTGCTCTCGGAATCACTCTACCAATACTCGTATTGGTTTTGTTTCCTGTATTGGTGTTAATGCTGTCTGAAAGCATAAATCCACTTTATCTGGTTGTAATCTACGATGTGTTATTACCAATAATGATATTTGTAATAAGTTATGAAGTCCTTAGGCGAAGACCAGTTGGATATAGCACGGTAGACACAACACTTCATGCCAAATATTCACCGCTAGGAAAATTGAAGTTAAAACTTATGGGAGTGGAAAAAATTATGCCACTCTGGCCTCTTGGTGTTATCATATCATCGCCTGTAATTATAATAGGGATATTTGTAATGTTTTTAGATAAATCCAATATAAGTTTTTTAAACCTTTTAGGTTCGATTATTTTAATATGGGGCTTGGGAATCGGATTTGCTTCTGTGTTTATTTTAGAAAGTAAAATGAAAATAGATATCAGGAACCAGATTAAAAAAATACAGGACGAGTTCGGTGAAGCCCTCTTCCAGTTAGGAAATAGGCTGGCACTTGGCAATCCTCTGGAAAGAGCTATGGAACAGACGATAGAGAAATCTCCTGATTTAACTACTTCAGAACTTTTCAGAAAAGTATTAAAAAACATCAAAAGAAGTAATTTGGGTTTGGAGGCGGCTATATTTGATAAAAATTTTGGTGCCATATGGGAATATCCGTCCAAACTCGTGATAAATATAATGAAAATTGTATATGAAGCTACTAAAAAGGGTGTAAAAAATGCTGCTATCAGTGCGATTTCCATATCAAGATATATAAAACAGATACATGGCATAGAAGAAAGTCTTAATGAAATGTTAAGTGAAACTACGTCAAGTATGAGACTTCTGGGTATGTTTATAGCTCCACTAATAGCTGGCGTGACTGTAACAATGACTGCAGTAATGATGACTATATTTTTCTCCTTAGGACAAATAGTAACTACCATGGAGCTTGGATCAGGAAACGATATGGGAATGGGGGGAATAGGATTAAATAACATGCTAATGGGTGGGTGGGGAAAAGTCGGAGAAATGGTTTCCATAGGAGTTTTCCAAATAGTGGTTGGCATATACGTGATTGAAATTTGTTATCTAATCTCTTTTCTTGTTTCAGGTATAGATACAGGCCCTGGAGACATAATTGGAAGAAGACAACTTGCAGGATGGACTTTATTAATAGGTTTATTAGTATATACATTTAGTGTATTAATGACATACTTCACTTTCGCACCTATGGTAAATTTGCTTATATTTAATCCTGTTAGATGATACAATGAAAAAAGGTATTATAGAACACGGTATAAATGAAGTAATAATAGGAATAGTTATAGGAGTTCTTATAATATTTTTTGTAATATGGCTTTACAATAACGTATGGGGTGTTGTATAGATATGGACTGGATACATATAATAATTTCTGTTGCACTGTTTTTGATAATAGTCGTCTTGATTCTTACTCTGATTGCACCTCATCTCTCTTCCTTTGCAAACGTAATGGGCGGTTTAGCCCCTGCTGCCACTTAATTTATATTTAAATCGATAATTATTATATATGGACCCAAACGTAACCAAACTGGTTATTATATTTGTGGCTTTCATACTTGTAGTTGTTGTATTACTCCTTTTATTTGGCAAATACGGTGATATTGGAGTAGGCCTTACAAGATTCCCTTGTGATATTTATTGTGCCATAAAGGCAGCACAGGTATTGGCAGGAGCTGTTATGCCCGGAGGTTTCTGCGGATGTTAGAAAGAAAAGGAACTTCATACGCTTTGTGGTTCATATTGGCTTTCATAATAGTTCTAATACTCATAGTGATGGCAGCCATGATTTTGAGTCAGGGGGAAGGTCATGCCTTTGACGCTATAGACGATGCCTTCAAAAGAATAGGTGATATAATAGGATGAAAAAAGGTAGTCTTCCTGATACGGTTTTGGTAATTATAATCGCATTAATTGTAATCGGCATTATTTTTGTATTTTTTGCATTTTTGGGGGACAAAAATGATACGGTAATCAACGCTATATGGGACCTTCTCACGGAAGGCCACACGAATATAGGTTAGCGATATGGCTTTTTTAACATTCAGTTCATTGTCAGGAAAAATACTGATGATTATAATTTTTTTAATAATACTAATCATATTATTTTTAATAATATCAAAAATTGCGCCAGAGATGAAAATTCTCTCAGATGCTATTAACTCAACGGGTTTTTAAAAATGAGAAATAAAGGATTTATAACGTTAAACCTGAAAACTTTCATAGAAGTTATAATAGGACTTTTGCTTGTATGGGTTGTAATAACAGCCACAAATGCAACGGGAGTCGCAGCCGGAAGCTTTTCCACCACAGGCTCCGCGACAAAGTTGGCGGAAGCTATAAATACGGTATCTATTTGCATGGACGATTCTTCTGACCCAGCAACCGCATTTTGCGAAGAACTGGTTAACATAACTCTTTCACAAGCTGTTTCAGACGATGATGGTGAAGACCCTATGTGGATAATTTTTCATGACGTCTATCTTAAAGACGTAGCCGCCATCACAACGGAAGATGATTGGTGGGATTGGCAGGAAATAGACCCACAAAGGTGTGAAAATGACCTGTGTTTTGGCTTTATAGAAGCCACGAACCCCGGTAAAGCGACAGTAGAAAGAGAGGCTATGGATAGATTAAAACCTTTCTATATAATGTCTCCTTGTTACGCGACGGTTAAAGTCTATAATGACGGTGGAAAAATAAAGATATGCTATACGGGAGGTCCCGGAGACAGACAAGGGCCGGGATGCTGCAATTTCTGCTACAACAGCGACCCAGCTTATGACTCTGGTGAGCATGGCTCGGACTCCATATGGCCTTGGACTTCAAATTCTGATGCTTGGAACAATGAAGCACCAGAACCTCCTCTTTGGGGAGGCATGAAGTGTACTTAGAGTGATTTAATGTCAGGATGGACAAGGTATATGATGATAGGCATAGCCTCTCTAGTTCTTCTGCTTCTTATTGCTCTTTCAATGGGACCGCTGTTAGGCGATGTTGGAGAAAAATTTGCATTTGGAGATGCATACTCTCTTACTCAGAGGATTGTAAGCGTAATAAATATATTATCCGCCAGCCCGCAGAATGAAACTGCCATCATAGAATTGAATCCCTTAACTTGCAATATAACTTTTTACAGGGATTTCAATTACATAGAATCCTATGTGAAGTTCATGGGAGAAAGTAGATATGGACAGCACATATTTGGGAATATAAATCTAGATTTAACCTCTTTGGGTTCCGACACAATAGAATGCGACTCTAAAAATATGAAAAAAATTTTCTTGGAAAAAACTGGAAATACAATAAAGGTGAGTTTGTTATGAAAGGTTATCTTTCTCTTTCATACATTATAGCATTTGCAGTATTAATCATTACATTGACTTTTGTTATATTTGCTTATATTTCGCATTTTGAACAGGATTTATCAAGTTATGAAATATCTTCGAAAAAACTCGGGGAAATGTATATCTTAAACAAGATTATAACTTCCAAAAACTGTATAAGTACGGGAGAAACCGGCACTCTTAACCAAAGCCTCATAATTGCTGCAAACGGCGGCGGAGAACTTGATTACGCCTATCTGCCGGATTTCGGGCATTATGTCAAGGTGGATGACCTGACCAACGGTAATGGATGGGATTGGACTTTTGGGTATAGAAGAAACATGGTTATAGGAAATTACAAAATTTTTGAAATTCCAGTATCTATAGTGGACGGAGACGTAGTTAAACCAGGTAAAATAAGCGTTGGCGTTATCTCAAGCAAAGACGATATTCTGCTCCTTGTGGCTGGAGCAGCCGAAAGGGCGTGGGTGAAGGGAAGTTATACAACGACATTCACTCCAACCATAAAGGACCAAGGAATGGTTAGCATAGCTTCTGATAGAATTTGTGATAGCGATGGCGATTGTAAGTACCTGTTAAACGCTGTCATGGATCCAACAACTTTAACTATTGGGTCAAGTTATTTTTGTGAATTGACATTCGAAAAAGTAGCTGGACCAAAAATTGAAACTTACATTCAAGGGTGTACGTAAAAAAGCTAGAATTGTTTGAAAAACAATGAATAATGAATTCCACCGAGGATTTGAATTGAATCAAAGGGTGACTATAGGAGGCTAAGAAGTATGCACAGTAAGTTTGAAATATTAAAAAGTAAAAATGGGTTCGTAGTACCTTTGCTTACAATAGTTATATCGCTTATGATTTTTGTTTTCAGCTTACTTGTCCTTATTTTGGTGGGTTTGGGCATGGCTGACATAGAACAGCAGGTAAAGGCTCAGGTGGAGGAACCCACTATCGTTGAAATATCGATAAATTCTTTTTTGAAATTGGAAAATACGTATCCTTCGGATAATAACAAAATGATAAACTTATTGTCCATGTACAACAACACTCATGACGGCCAACCCTCAGGTGGCATACATCAAGAAATACAAAATTTAATGGATGTTTTTTTCAGGGATGAAAACATGGCACTGAAGATAAGTGGCGAACAATTTGAGCCTTCCACGGGTATCACAGGAGTGGTCACGTCCTACGCCACGAGAAAGGTAGCCATTCCAGAAGGTAATTTTGAACATATTTATTTGAGGTATATTAAATGAGAAAAGGAATTGCACCAATAATAATTATAGGAATAATTCTTTTAGCAGGCGCGGTTGGTGCATATATAGCTGTCACTATTTTTAGCTCTAAATTATCCAGTTCTCTGTCAATCCAAATAACATTCAAAGACAAAACCCTTATGGAAGACAAACTTTATTTTGATTCCGAAAAAAATTTTCTTGAAAACAGCTTGCTGGTCACTGGTAGTTATGCTGCTTACGAAAACGGCAAAAACGGTACCATATACAATTATTCTTGGGACAGGCTGGAAGGATTCGACCTCAATGGAGATTGGTTTAGTTACGTTTGCTGGAAGGACATAAATGGAGAAAAAATACCCCCCGAAAATATAGTTACCGGGAAATTGGGGGAGAGAATAAATGAAACATTTCAGGATTATTTTTCATGTTTACTGGATTCCATAGAAATTACGGATAATAGCCTTGTAAATATGGAAATAAATGAAAATGAGTTTAATCTTTCCTATGAAATTTCTGAACTAAACATGACAACGGAATTCCTTAATCACACCATAGAAGAAAGAAACGTTTGGATAACTACAACTGTCCCTCTGAGATATTTAAATCTCTATAAAAATGCAAAAGATTTTACAGAAAATTCCGAAACAACCTTAAATGAAAGACTGATAAGCATGTTAAATTATACGTTTTTGTGCACAGGCGACGGAAGATTAACCCAAGATTCGGTAGAGGAAGTAATGGAAAACGTGCTTCTTGTCGACATAGCCAATCAACTGGGGACTGACTACCCGGAGACTGAATGGGAATTGGAACTTTTAAGAGATAATTTTGAAGAAACTGTTGTCGGACCTCCCCATCACTATATAATAGAATTCACTATAAAAGTTACAGAAAATGAAAGCGATCCCGGAAGAAGAGTTGCCACAAATGACAGCCTTGAAAAACTCGGGATTGTTTTTGTAATAAACGACAGTATATCATTTGACAGGACGGTTGACTATATATGCGGTCTTGGAGTTCCGTCAAATTGCGGAGGCTCGGGCAGTCCTGCAGACTGTTCTGGCGTCACGTGTGAATACTGGGCAAACGGCGGAATAGCAAACAGCGGGTCGGTCGGTGATTGCGACATCGGAACTGATTGTTATTGTCAGGTAACTGAATCCTGCGACTGCAGCAACAGTCCTCCGGATGGTTGTTATAATGAGGATGATAATGGACCTGACATAGGATGCTTTGAATGTGGAAGCTCGGGAGAACTATGTTGTGATACGCCATCATGCACAAATTCCGGCTGCAGGGGCGTTGATTGCGAACCATGCGGCTCTTGCAGCGGAACCAATACCTTCTCCTGCTCTTACGCTGGGGGTGGATGCAACAATCCCACCTGCTGTTACGAATCAGGATACATGACTTGCAGTAATTACGACTGCTCGTCCCTGGATTATTCCGAATGTTCAAGCTGTCCTGGTTGCAGCTGGACTGGCACAGGCAATTGTTGCTGTGGAGGTGGGTCGCCACCGTCGCCACCGGAAAAATGCATTGATGAAAAGCCTGGATGCATGTGTATGGCACCTTTCCTCTGTAACTTCTTTCCTATGCATGAGTGTGTAGGAAATGTAGGGGATTACGACTGTTCTCCTTTATGGTGTTGCTGCTGCCCTCTATAAGAGTCAAAGGGTGAATTAACAAAAAAGGAAAATTTGTATGTTGTTTATTTAAATAAGAAATTATAAAATATAAATAAATTGAAATGTGATGATATGAAAAAGGGAGACATTCCGTTTGGAACTATAATCACAATTATTCTTATTATCATTATATTGGCTATAGGATTGAGCATTTTGGGCGGGCTTAATTTTCCTTTAAAAATAGAACAGGCCGTATCAGACGCAGAAAAATTGGCGGCATCCTACGAAGCAGCTCAGTCCATATGCCCGGGCGACAGGCTTTCCGAACCTATAAGATTTCAAATCCAATATAGAGACTGGGTAAAATGGCCTGATAAAAATTACATGGAAATGAGCAATTCGTTTATGGTTTGGATTTACGGTACTGAAGATAATGAGGGAGAATGGATAATTTATTCTTTACACCAATATGACAAAGTAGCCGATTACGCCGGCTTATGGTCTTGTCCGTGTTTGAGAGGTGGTGACTATAAGCGAGCTTCATATCAATTTACGATAAACGATACCACCACTTCTGAATCGAAATTCAGTTTTTTTCCCGATTGCTCTAAGGGTACCGACGTAACAGGATGTTGTGTAAAGGGTGTGGAAACTGGGGATAAACCTCCATATGATTGCTGTTATTACGAGGATTACAACTGGGAATATTTTGGTCAGGATGACTTGGGATTAAACGTTGTAATACCTAACGGACATATTGTTAAAGTTTGGAGCAGAACAAAGGTTAAGCATGCTGGCTCTGACCAGGGAGACGCAAACAAGTGCGACATTGGAGGGGGGAGCATTAAAACTTTCCAGACGGATGATTTTGACTACTATGAAGGCAGGTTAAACATGACTTACTCTGTTTGCTGCCCTGAAGGTTACATATATAATAGCAGCCTACAAGCATGCTGCTCGGACATTTTGTGCAAAAATATTGAATGTTTCCTTGACGGAGGTTATTGGTTTTATGAAGCATGTTGGTATCCATCTGCTTCAGGTCAAACATGCGATACCAGGTGTAATGCCGTGGGCAGGACATGCGACCCTATGTCAATGCAATATACAGAAAATAATTGCAGACTCCATGAAAAAGTCTTTGGAGTAGGCCCGGCTTGTGAAGCTTCTGCACCAAGTACAAACAGTGTTGCACCGTATCTAAATTTGATAACGGGTAAATACTACTATTACAACGCAACTGATGTTATTAACCATTTCAATTGTACGCATTCCGGTGCTAATTTAAGAAGAATATGTCCATGCTCTTAGGTGATTGAAATGAAAGGTATGTCCATATCAACAAATAGTTTGGTATTATTGGCAATTGCTCTCATTGTTTTGATAGCTATCTTGGCCTTACTTAGTGGTGTCATACCACCGGCTAGCCAAACTCTCAAGTGTCAAAGCTCCTTCAGAAGTGGTTGTAATAAATTTATAGCTGCCGGGGGTTGTAAGGAAGAATCTGGCTTAAATCCTGTACCAGATTACATAGAAGAATCTATTGCTGATTGCGCTATCGGAACCCATAACCAAGAAAATGTAACATTTAGCTGTTGTGGTAAGTAAAATCTTTAAATACTTCGGATTCTATTACTATTCAATAACTACACAATTAATGGTTGCAATAAAACAACAAACTGTATGTGCAAAAATACTGAGACTGGCGTCTCATATTTTTTGCAACTGTAAAATCGGAGGTACAAAAAATCACTGAAACTCAAGGTTTCAGGTTTTGTACCAGTAACGGAGGTGTACAAAAATGGCAGAAAGAAAAGAAGCAAAAGAAACAGAAAAAAAGGAAAGACAATCTGACGAAAACATAGTATTCGTGGGCAAGAAACCTACGATGTCCTACGTGCTGGCCTGCGTGACCCAGTTCAACAACGGAATGAAGGAAGTGCACATAAAGGCCAGGGGAAAGGCCATTTCAAAGGCCGTGGACGTAGCTGAGATTACGAAGAACAGGTTTGCAGAAGGAGCAAAGATAAAGGAAATAAACATAGGCACAGACGAAATAAAGTCGGAAGAAGGAGAAAAGATAAACGTCTCCACAATACACATAAATTTGGCAAAATAAAACACCATTTATTTTAGCGGGGTGAAGCCCCCTCTTTGTTTTATTTCACTTGCGCAGAAACCTTTATAAACATTCGAGTTCAAAAGTGATTATTATTTGGAGGTTATTTGATGGAAGTTATGCCTGATATGGGCAAGATGGGTTATGACAGGGCAATTGTCACCTTCTCGCCCGAAGGAAGATTGTTTCAGGTGGAATATGCAAGAGAAGCTGTTAAGAGAGGCTCAACGTCAGTTGCTGTTACCTTCAAGAACGGTATAGTTTTAGTGGCCGCAAGGCATGTTGACAGATTATCTGCAGAAGACTCTATTAACGAAAAAATACAGCAAATAGATGAACATATAGGTGTTGTTTCTTCCGGATTGCTTGGAGACGCAAGAGTCGTCATAGACAAGGCCAGAGTAAAGGCGCAGATACACAAAATAACCTATGATGAAAAAATAGATACGCCTGGACTTGCCAAGTATATATCAGACTTGAAGCAGATGCACACGCAATACGCAGGACTAAGACCGATGGGTGTCTCATTCCTGATAGCAGGAGTGGATGAAGTCCCGGTTTTGTTCGAAACGGACCCGGGAGGTTCCATGTTCGAATGGAAAGCGCAAGCAATCGGAAGAGGAGTGGAAACAACAAGGAAAATACTGGAAAAAGAATGGAAGGAAGACATGGACAGGAACAAAGCTATTTCTCTTGCATTGAAGGCCCTTAAGAAAGCGGAAAAAGGACTGGTCAAGGAAAACGTGGAAATTTCGATAATAGATGAAAGAGGACTGGTCAAATACAAGGGCGCGGAAAAGGTTAAGCTGTTAAAAGGATTTTAATTGTTACGTGTCGGGGATGTTATGCCAATTTCTGTAGAAAAGGCGGTAGTAGCCAGATTAAGTTCCCATGGCAAGAACTTTGAGATACTTGTAGACCCTTACAAGG
>Ga0172363_10005185_pt1 | contig 10507 bp, 16 predicted proteins | sample LakKivs2_kivu2a2_FD_114541 | JGI IMG/M metagenome (GOLD analysis project Ga0172363, IMG submission 114541) | Sediment microbial communities from Lake Kivu, Rwanda - Sediment s2_kivu2a2 | ecosystem: Environmental > Aquatic > Freshwater > Lake > Sediment | place: Rwanda: Western Province, Lake... | reverse complement strand
TTCAGCGGCGGACGAATGCTCATAAAAAACGTTAACGATGAAGAATCAGCCTTGAAGGTTTACAAAGAGATCACCAAGAAGCTCAGGGAAAGCTAAACACATATTTATTACACTTTCAGATATTCAGATTGCCGGGGTGGCCGAACGGTTCAGGCGGTTGCCTGCAGAGCAACTGTATATGGGTTCAACTCCCATCCCCGGCTCCTAAACATACATCCCAGATCTGTAGGCGCACCCGTAGTCTCAGCATGAGTGGCGGGGTCATTTTCGCTTTGACAACTTGTTTCTCTCGTCTGCTATTTTCAACTTAAAACGTTCTGTTGTTGGATAAAACTTTACCCCAACCAACCGCGTGTACGTATTTTAGGTTAAGTCATAAATACTGTCCTTTTAGTAACGTTTATTTTTCAAAAAAAGAGAGAAAAGGAAGGAACTGGAGGTCAATTCTTGCATCCGAGTTTTCATAGCGAACTCGGCGCAGCGCTACATGCGTGCTTCATGAGAATATTCTGTCCCAGCGATTCTTGAAATTTTCTGGGTGCTCATGGAGTCTTATCTCAATATCTAACCTGTCTTTGACATTAGGAAACTGTCTCTTGTATTCTGAGAGATTTTCACACCAAAAGAGGTTACATTGATTATTTGGAAACATCCCGCGCCCACTCTGGGGGATCTCCTTTAGCTCATCTAGTGTAAACACAAAGCACTCTTTAACTGCCAAATTTTCAAAGACAACAAAAACACAGGAGTAGAACTCCGCCTTATCGATGCTTTTTCCCATTCCGAATGATGCGCTACAAAGCAATCCAGGCCGATCTGTGTGGCCAGTCTTTACCTCAATTGGTCTACAAATGTTGCGACTGACATTTCGGACAATAAGATCTGGTCCTCGTCTCTTCTTCAGAACTTCAACACAAAAACCTAGCTCGGAGCCTTTTATTGAAAGCCCATATGCGACAAAATATTCCGCGAAGTATGGAACAAGCCTAATATCTTCAGACTTTCTTAAAGATGCGTTCAATTTTTTAGCAATTTCTTTAAGAATTTTTATTTCGGACATTTCACACCTTCCTTCATATTGTACATTTAAGGCTTCTCTAGCTAAGAGTGCATTCTGGTAAGCAATTAGAGAGAAGTTTTATTTATATTCCTTTTTGAGTGAACTATCAAAAGTAACAAGTTCACTTATGATGTTATAAGGCGCGCACTGATTTAGAAATGCAATTGTTTTCGCAATGATCGTAGAACTTTTTTGTCGTCATTTAGCTCGCTTTTCCCAATCTCTGCATAGTATACATTCTCTGGTTTCAGAAGCAGTTGGTTTGAAGTGTCACGAATGCGATTTACGAAAATGCGGACTAGTTTCTTTGCATACTCTTTATCCCAAGGATCTTGGAATCTAAAGTTCTTAACACAAACTATAGAAAGATACTTGACATTGTCGACACATGCAGCATGGAGAATATCAGAACAGGCTTCCCTTTCTTCTTCAGAGTTCCAGACTTCGTAGATATCGATTTCATTAGTCTTTTTTGTCTTCGCCCATATGTCTGGATGATATTCTTTGACGTCTTTCTTGAACTTTACATGAATGGGATTAGCTTTTGACATGTATTCTTTTTCTTTATAATCTGGATCTGCGTCAACCAATTTGAAAAGCAAGTTGACTATGCGGTCATGAGTTATGTCTCTACTTTTTCTAGTCAAACTTGACTCCCAACTAAAACTATCTCGCTAGAAATAAAAGTTTTGCAGTTTGACTCACACATAGGTGGGTGCAAAACTCTGCGAGGTATGCTGTAAGGGTGTATACTCGATTTTGATACTATCTGTAGTAGATTCTCATGGTACCTTCCTATTCCATTAATAACCATAGAAGTATGCGGAATCAGGTATACAGGTATAGGCCATCAATTAACCGTTAACCGTCGTCCGTTTTGGTTGGTTGGTTGGTTGGATAAAACTTTACCCCAAGATACATTCTAGTGTCTCACTCCTCTCTTGAGGTAAAATACTGCCACTATCAACAATACACCAAAAATTACTGTTCCCAATATTGAAAGTGAAAACGCCAGTTGAAACTTCTCAGCGTCAACTTGCTGCTCACCACGCCACATAGCAAGCCCCACAAGACCTAAGATAAGACCAGAAATTGATAGAAAAAAGAAAAGCCAACGATGTGCCCTAATTCTGTCACTAATCAACTCTATTCACGCATCTAACGAGGTGTCTGATTAGCTATAACTTTTCCGCAACGTCCACTCGTTGGTTGTTGTTGGGGTAAAGTTTAATCCCAAACACACACAAAAACTAAGCTTCTAGCGCGCGCTATCTTCAAGTTTCGATGACGAAGACCTTAACATGGTCAAGGGTCCGACTTATTCTGCAAAACTAAGATTGATGACAACCGACGCCCTATGCAAGCCTGTGTTCTCCTACACTGCCACTTAAACTTGAGATTCAGAGCGCCTGGATACTTCTTCAAGTCTTCTTCTAACAGCATCCTTGACGAACTCTGAAATTGAAGAGTAGCCGTATTTACCAGTTTTGACTATTGTTTCTGCCTTCAGGTATAGCTCTTCGGGCAATCCTATCATTCGATACTTCTTTCTTGGCAATGGTAACCCGCTAAGGTTGTATGGTCATCATGTCTTAACGGAGTTTTTATATACGGGTTAATAACGAGCCTGTAACAGGACCCAGGGAATGGAGAAAACATGAAAAAGTTATTAACTTTGACTTTCACGATTGCACTGATTGTTTCCCTAGCCCTCTTTCTGAAGGCTGAGCCTTCATATGTCTCGGGTTCAGACTCAAAAAACAGTTCCTTTGTGGGTTTTTTAGCGGAAATCTTCGGAAATGTTGACACTTTGTCTTCAAACCAATGCCGCTATAATGCAACAGACAATCAAAGTTGTGGACTTGATACAATCAAAATCATTGAAAATCGTGAGGGCGGTTATCTTTGCATATACCACACTAACGTCGGCGGAGTCTTGCAAGTGAGATTAGCTAATTCAACTGATTTGCTTAATTGGATATTCATAAAGACCCTTGAACAAAATGCTTCTCAACCGACTATCGGTAAAGCCCCAAACGATGCATACATTGTTGCTTTTGAAAAATGGAATTCTTCTGGCGCACATCTTAGGTTTCATTACTACTCAAATCTGTCCACACTTCTTAATGTTTACAGTTCTCCAGAAGCTACATTTGATGCATCCTTAACCTTAGGCAACAATTACGAGGGGACACCCAATGTCTATAATATCACCGTCGAAGCCTCAATGTTAAACGCATACGTCGGTTTTCATTATTATAACGGTTCGGTTGACAATGTTGCTGCAGGTCATTTGGCAATTCCGTTGGATGATCCTAAAAACATATCTCGATGGACGTGGAATGCTTGGCGTCAAGTAGAGTATAACCAAAAATTAAGAGAGGAATGGAACGTTAAAGGCAATATTGGAGATAGAGATTATGGACAAATATTTGGAAGAAACTTTTCATTACAGGAAGGAAATCTTTATGGGAATTCTCCGCAGACGAATTGGACTGCATGGAGAATATTCCTGTACGACCATTTAACAAGCAACTTTGCTATGCTTAATATCAAAACGCATAAAGGCTCTACTTCCTTTGGCAACCCAACATTCACATTTCTGAAATCTCCAAATGGAAAAGACTGTATAGTAGTAGTGACTTATTTTCTGTTTTCTGAAGGGGCAGAGAGTGGAGAAGCAGGAGAGCTTATTTTTTACAAGGAATTTGAAACTAAGCCGTTCTCGCTGGTGTATAAAGGCAAGTCATATTTCGCAAATGTAACTTCTAATTCTACAATCTCGAACTTCAATTTTAATGAAACTGAAAGAAGCATAAACTTCAACGTTAGCGGTCCAGACGCTTCTAAGGGCTATTGCATAGTTAAAATCCCAAATAATCTTACCCAAGAATTGGGGCAAGGCAACTATACTGTCCTCTTAGACGGTGAGCCCTTGCAATTTGAAGACTGGAAGGATATAGAAGATACATACATATACTTCACGTACCAACACTCCACACATCAAGTGACTATAATAATCCCAGAGTTTCCATCAGTTGCCATTCTGTCGTTATTTACGGCAATATCAACATTTATGGTTGCTTCCAAGAGAAAGCGCGCACTGATTAGAATTACTAAGTGAGGAGAAAAAGGTTCAGGTTCGAGTTTTGCCTCGTGACTGATCTCTCTTGGGCGATGTCTGAAAGAAAACATCCAACCTGTTAAGGTCATGATTTTGGATTTGGTACTAAATAAGATTAGGATTGCTGATAAAAATTTGGTTCGTGTCTGTTTCGATTATCGTAAAATTACCTTCATTTGGTCGTATAGATTCCGAACAAAATTTATTGTATAGTAATTACTATTTAGTTATTGTGTATACAAAAAGCTCTTTAGTCATTCGTTTTGGGCAAATCAGAGCAACTTTTTCCCTATGATTCCTTAAGTCGAATCTCAAAAATAACACAGAATTGTGTAGTGCTAATGCGCACTAAATATCATTGGCTGGTTTCTCTTGCGTTCGATATGTTTACGAAGGCTTATTAACGTGCACATATATATCTCCATATTATGTCAACCAAATCACCAACCGAGTTATCGGTATTGCAAGAGATTTCGGATAAGCTGAGTCAACTTCTAACCTTGACCAGATTAGCAAATTCGCAGGCTATTGCCGACTTCAAGAAGCAGATAGATGAAGACCCTGTTTTTCAAGCGATACTTGACTTGGCAGACGCAACCCTTAGTTCGTCCGAGCTAAAAGCAAAAGTAAATGAAAAAACCAAAGCGTCAGAGCCTACAATCAAAAGACGCATTGCCTTGTTAATGGAGAAAGGGGCTCTGTATGCTAGGAAGAAAGGGCAGGAGATTTACTATGGTGATACGGGGTTGTACAGTTAGTTTGGTGAAATAATGAGTGATGAATTGGTTGAGTTGAAAAAAATCTCCAAAATATTGACATTGGCTAACGCCACAGTATTGGAGCAAGAACTTAAAAAGTATGCGACCACGCCAGAGAGAAAGAAAGCATGGGTACTTATCAATGGCGAAAGGTCACCTGATGACTTAATCGCAGGCTCAGGCATGAAAAAGAGGACAGTCTATGATTTCCTCAAAATTCTCTCGGATGCTGATCTGGTCGAGACTCCTTTTGGAAAGCCGCCAAAGAAAAAGCTCGAATTTGTTCCAGCCGCATGGTTAGACCTTTTGGAAGAGAAAGAAGAGCCAAAACAAAAGCAGAAGGGAGAACAAAATGTCCAAACAACCACAGACCAATGACTTGCTTGTTGATATTTCCTCAAAATTGGATAAAGTGCTAAAACTTCTTGCTATCGATGCTGTTAAAGACTTCGAAAAAGAACAGCAGAAAATCGAATTATTGGACTCCATTGGCTTTAAGCCATCTGAGATTGCCAAATTCCTCAATAAGAGCCCTGAAAATGTGAGCGTCGTGCTTGCCAATATCCGAAAAAAGAAAGAGCCTAAACAAAAAGGCATACCAAAGGTTGATGAAGCAAAAGTTGACGACGCTACAGTCCCTAAAACAGAAACGGAGTCGATAGCTTAATGGAAGCAACGGCTAAGGATGACCAAATTTCTATACTCAAAGAAATTCTAAAGTGGATAAGATTTACTGGCATGAATCAAGTAAGGGCAGTATTGGAAACAGAACTAAAAACTGATGCTGATAAGCTAATTTACCAACACAGCGATGGTAAGCATGGGACAGTAGAACTTGGGAAACTCGCAGGCTTGAGTAATGCTGCTGTTCATGATAGGTGGGCATCATGGACTAAGATGGGATTAGGCGAGAGCATTGCAGCTAGAGGAGGTTCTCGATTTAAGCGATCTTTTGATTTGGAAGACTTCGGCATCGAAGTGCCAGAAGCGAAGGCTGAGAAGGAGCAAGAAGTCAAAGAAGGAGGACCAGTAGAGAAGAAACCTGAGGTTGCAGAATGAGCGACGATACTTTGAAGAAAATCGAGAAACAAAATGAAGTAATAATATCCTTGCTTGGAAGAATTGCATTCACCCCAGAGAAGATTCATGACCTAGTGGTAAAGAATAAACAAAATCCGCAGGGATACATTGACGCTTACAATGCGTGTGACGGAAATCATCAGGTTTCTCAATTGGCAAATATAGCAGGCGTCAAACAGCCGACGATAACTCCGATTCTAAGGGAATGGGAAGAGCTCGGCATAATCTATGAGGTAGACAAACCGAAGGGCAAGTTTTACAAGAAATTGTTTCCCATCTAAATTGCTCAAATAAAGAATCTTGAAGGAAATATTATGAAAAAAGGCGAAAAAAAGCCTGCTAAGATAGATGATGCCGTATTGGATAAGCTTGAAGAAATGGATAATAAACTAGAGAGAATAAAGAGCGACACGCACAGCCTGAATAGGGTCTCTTGTATAGCAAACGCAAATGTGATTAAGGAAGAATTATGGAAAGTAGTTGGCAAGTCTAAAGTCAGAGCTGCAATTCTGTCCTTAACGAAAGAAGAAATTAGCTTTCAGGATCTGGCTAAAGCTCTCAACATAAAGGCATCGAATCTTTCAGTTGAACTGAAGGCATTCATGGGAAACAAAGGTTTTATTGCAGAACTTAGGAGAGGTGCAAATAAATATTATCAAAGGTCAGAACAGGTGGACTTGATTGGATTTGAAAAAGAACAGTGCTTCATTGAACTTCTAGAATCTTGGAAAGCCCGCCGACCTCAAGAAACTACGACCGAGACGATTGAGCCGAAGAAGGAAGAGACAGATGTGTCTCAATAATGAACAGCTCTCACTGGTTTTAGCCGTATTATTCTCTGCACTGTTTTTCACTGCGATAGCATTGAAGAAGCGCAAAAGCACGAGCAAAAGATACAGCAAGCTTTGGGTGTTGATTGCTTTTGATGGTCTGTTCTTTTCCATAGGGTTAGTCGCACTACTTGTAGTTCTGCCCCAACCACTACTGAACATATTCACTTGGGTTGTTTACGACTTCCTAACTACATATGTACTCTGTGTTGAAGTGCCAGCCTACCTGAGGATTGCGAATTTCGACGAAAACCTTGGCAAAGTCCTGAAAGGCTTACGGGAGGAATTGATTCTAATGCCATTTTCCTTCGGCGTCCATCTTCAGCAATTGAAAACCAAGAGAAGTGAATGCATTTCATATCTTGATGGAGAAAATCTCAACAAGCTGCTAGAGGATTTCATTTCTTTATCTGACAAACTAGGAAATCTAAACGAGAAGGTTTGGAGTTTGACTCTGAACGAGACCTCAAGCTTCATTGATGAAGTTGAAAAGAGAAGCAAGCATCCGTTTCCCAAACTGATTGATATTCTTGCCTTATCTGGTTTGAGCCTGCTGCTAGCTCAATTCCTCAAATTCTTTGGCTGATCATCTTGGGACGTTGCACGCTAATTGCCAGGTGAGAAAAAGATGGCTCAGGTTCGAGCTTTGCCTAAAACTTCTTTAGAGAACCTATTAGCTCCTCTCTCTTCTTCACTCAAACCTATATCCAAGCCATAAGAGTCTATGATGTGGTGATACAGTTCATGCAACACTAGCCGTTTCGTCAATCCTCTTTTTGTGAAGTAAGCCTTATTTTGGTAATAATGAGCCAAATATGTTCTGTGCGTTTTTGTTCTCATCACTCTTCTACCATCGACGATTATTCTCATTTTTCTGATTCCGTAGTATCGGGTTAGATAGTTTACCGCTTTTTGACAGTACAATGTACTGAAACTCATATGCTTTCTTCCGTAATGTGGTTTAGTTGTCGGACAAGACGTATTTCCTGTTTGGCAAAGGCGTATTTGAGACATTATTCTATATTTCCAAAGTTGGAAAAGCTGGATATTATGAGTTGTATAAGCAGAATTTTGTCGTTAGTAGGCAGACTTTCTCAAGTATGTTAAAAACGTTGGAAGAAAAGGGAATAATAGACAGAAAAATCGTCGAAGCACGACCGCCGAGAGTCGAGTATAGTCTAACAGAAAAAGGGAAAAAGGTTGTAGAAATATTAAGAATTCTCAATCAGATTATATGAAGTTCAAATTTAGCTCGCGCTACATGCTTGTTGTTGGATAAAACCTTGATCTTCTTCCATCCTTATTTCCTACTTCTATCTACTTACACTACCTCTCTGACAGAGACACACAGACAAACAGAAAAAAATTCATAAACTTGTGGTTATTAATAATTAGGCGAATAGTTAGAACATGAGATCGATCAACAAGGCAATTCCTCTATAGAGACGATTACATATAAAGTAAAAAAAGAGGGATACTGCTCTAGAGAGGCATTCTACGTGGCTAGTTATACCAATAGTAGTCTACCCCAGTATAGACGCGATAGCCTCTTGAGTCAATGTAGCTCTTAGTAAAAGTATGGAATGCGATTGTTTCACCTAGTCCTATTTGGCCATCCCCGCCGTAAAAGTTGACGTCGGGCACGGCGTTGCTGTCGATAACTGAAACCGAAGTCACTTTTCCAAGTGAATCCTTTCCAACACTGACTACGATCGCTATGTGAGGACCATTGTTCGTGATTATCACGTCGCCAGGCTTCACGTAGTCAATTTGCCGGGTATACGAGAACATCGCTGACCACAGAGGAAGAAGACGTTGATCAGCTCCTGAACGGTACAATATGAGATTGACAAAAAACTTGCATTGTCCACCTCTCCCAACCGGTTGGGTATAATACATCCCTTTGTAATACCCATATATTTGTGGATTTTTTGCTGCCCATCCAGCATAGAAGCCGCCATACCATCCGTAAACCGTGGTCCATGCAGCCATATCGCTGGCCATATAATTCCACGCGCTCACGAAGTAACCCCGTTCGTATTTCCCCCCACAAGAGTAGGGCTGCCCTGTCATAGCTAACCAAGCCTCGTTTATGATTGCTTGTCGATCGCAAGCATTCCCTGGTGGTGCTAACCTGCCCTGTGCTGGCATCACTGCAAGAGCCACGACCATCGTTATGGAAATCATGGCAATCGTTACGATGAGATTTTTCCTATCCATTTTTTCACCTCCGTTACGTTTATGCAATATTAGTTACACAAAAGTAACTATTAACTCTTTTCCACACGTTTATGTCAACTAAGAAGCAAGAAGCTTTCAACGTTTCTGGCTTGTGTCAGTTGCAAAAAGAAAGAGGGGGTTTCCGTTGACCAGCTATGTGCCTTTCTTCGATGCTCTGACTACCTCTTCCAGGTAGTTCTGTATCACGTACCTGCCGTAGTGACTCAAAACGTAGAAAGATGTCCTCGCTTTGTGGGTCTGGGGGTCGATTTCCAGTCTCTTCACATTCTCGACTAAGCCAAAGTCTATAAGCTCTTTCAGATTACGCCATAGCTGATTAGGATTATAGTTTTCATCAAATATGCTTCTCAGTTCAGCATACGATAGTCCCTTGCTGTTCTCTTTTAGCTTCATTAGTATTTTCCATCTGTCAGGCTGCAACATATGCTTGAGAGTTTCGAGCAGCTTCTCCAAATCACGAATTTCATCTTGCTTCAACAAGAATCTCGCCTGATCTAGGATAGAGGCTGAAACAACTCCGGAGTTTCCACCGACAAGAAAGCAGCTGAAGACAAGTCGCTCACGACAGCGGATCCTCGCACATCATCTGCGAGGGAAAATAAAATAGGTGAAGGGGTTCCTTCACCAGCATTTGCCCTGTCTATTTGCTTCGCGGTGCCCGCCAATGACCTGGCAGCCGTTTCCAGTGTTTTGAGAATAAGTTCTTCAGAGGCGTTGACATCATATTTTTCTGCCAGGATTGCCTTTGTCATCAACACTATTCTTCTCAACAATTCCTCTTTTGAGGTCGCTGTCATCTTTTAGCCCCATTATCTTAAGTATAGTTACATAAATATAACATTTGCTGTGAATGGAACAATGAGCTTATATTATCTAATTTCCACATTGTTTTTCGACATTCTTCCTAACGGATTTTTTCCAATGAAAATTGTTTAAGTCAGCAGAATGACTCGTCGATTATTGATTGTTCATGGTTGAAACGTATGGTACGGATGAAGTGAAGTTCTGGTACATCGAAGAATCAACCTACGGAGTCACGCCCACAAACCCAACCTTGTACGCGGTGCCGTTCGAGAGCATCGATCCAGGTATTGATCGATCGATATGCTGAATCCAGTATACACTTCTGCTCCTGCCTTTTTCCACAGGCACAAGTCAAGGCACGTAAATTTTGTTGTTGTTGGATAAAACTTTACCCCCCAACCAAAAACGACAATGCTGGCTGCCTCTAAGTGCGGAAAAGTTATAGCTGAAACGGACGGAATTGTTATGAATCAGATTGGTGTATGAGCTTGCTTCAAGGTGAACGAGTTAATCTGAGAGTTATTGAAAGAGAAGACTTGCCGTTATTGGCGGAATGGAGCAATAATCCTGAGTACCTTGGGGAATATGTTTGGCTTCCGCAGCAGTCGCT
>Ga0172363_10005183_pt1 | contig 10508 bp, 11 predicted proteins | sample LakKivs2_kivu2a2_FD_114541 | JGI IMG/M metagenome (GOLD analysis project Ga0172363, IMG submission 114541) | Sediment microbial communities from Lake Kivu, Rwanda - Sediment s2_kivu2a2 | ecosystem: Environmental > Aquatic > Freshwater > Lake > Sediment | place: Rwanda: Western Province, Lake... | reverse complement strand
TTGTCTCTTGTCTCTTGTCTCTTGTCGCTAGTTGTTAGTTATGTCAATAAAAAAAGACCCATTTAAGGGATCTTCTTTAATAAAATAAACCAAGTTAATTAAATATATTTTTTAATTTCTTGAACAATTTCGGAAGGATCAAGATTTGCTTTGACCAAGTAATCATTGGCGCCCAAATTTTTGGCTTTTTTGTCCTCGCCTTGAACAGTATAATTGGTAAATACTATAACGGGGATATTTTTTTTGTCTTTATTCTGTTTGATCTCTTTTAAGAATTCTAATCCATACTCATCGGGCAATAAAAGATCAAGTAAAATCAAATCGATTTTTTGGTTTTTTAAAACCTCTCGCCCCGCCCTTATTGTTGAGACGCTTAAAAACTCGCATTGACATTTTTCGCTGTTTAAGATATCCTTTAACAAATCAACAATCATTCTCTCATCTTCAATAAAAAGGATTTTTTTCATTTATCTTTCAGATTTAACCCTCTTTATTATAAAATTTTTAATGATTTTTTTCAAGGTTGTAAAATATTTAACGATTTAAACTTAATAAAGTAAAATAATTAAACACTAAGGGGCATTAAAATTAAATTTATGCTATCTTCTCGCCTAAAATATCTTCAAGTCGCCCTTAATCGTCCTTTGAGTGAATCACTTTTTATGATTCAATCCCTGCCCCGCGACAGACGGATCTTAATTGAGGTAGGAACTCCTCTTTTAAAAAGAAGTGGAGCAAAAAGTATCAGATTATTCAGAGATATTATTGGAGAGGAAGGATATATCGTCGCTGATACAAAATGTATGGACAGAGGAGCCAGGGAAGTAAATATTTCTGCCACAGCTGGCGCAAGTGCCGCTACTTGCCTTGCCCTTGCGCCCATAGAAACCATTGAGGAATTTATTGAAAAATGCAGGGCATACAATATCGATTCAATGCTTGATATGTTAAATGTTGAGTTTCCCTTTGAAATTCTCCAAAAACTCCGCCAAAAACCCGATATTATCGTTCTTCACCGAGGCGTTGACGAAAGATATCAAAAAGAAATTCCCCAAATTCCCTATCATCAAATAACAAGAATAAAGGGCACTTACAATGTTTTTATTTCCATTGCCGGAGGAGAGGATTTCAAAGATGTCAAAAGGGCAATTTTTAATGGCGCTGACATCGCGATTGTTTGGGAAAAATTCTTTCAAAACCCCCAACAAATGCAAATCCTCGCCACTAAATTTTTAAAACAAATAAGATAATATGGCTTTAGAAAAAAGAGTAAATTATCTCCAAATAGCTTTAAATAGCACCCCAAAAGAGGCAAGGGAGATTATTCAATATGTGCCCCAATCAGAAAGAATTTTAATTGAAGCCGGCACTCCCTTAATAAAAAACTATGGAATCGGGGTGGTCTCTCAAATAAAAGATTGGTATTTTGAAAAATTCTATCCTAAATACTATCAAGAAAAATCAAAGAAATCCCCCCTCGCTAAATCACCATTTTTTAATATTGTGGATCTTATTTTGAGCGAAACAAAAAAAGAAATATTAAAAAGTCAAACGATGAAAAATCTTGCATCTTCCCTGCTAAAAGAAAAATCAATTCAATCCAAAAGCACGGAAATAAAAGAGCCCTATATCGTAGCTGATTTAAAATGCGCTGATTTAGCTGAAAGAGAAGTGTTTATGGCAAAAAATGCGGGAGCTTCATCTGCCACTTGTCTTGGAAACGCCTCCATAGCCACTATTGATAAATTTATAGATTCATGCCAAGAAATGGGCATTGATTCAATGATAGATATGATGAATGCGGAAAATCCAATTTTAGTTTTAAAGCAATTAAAAAAACTTCCGAATGTTATAATTTTGCATCGAGGAGTGGATGAAACAGAAAAAAATAAAGAAAAACAAATTCCTTATTATCAAATAAAGCAAATCAAGGGTTTTTCAAATAAGATTTTAGTTAGTGTTGCTGGCGGAGATAAAATGGAAGAAATAAGGCATGCCGTTTTTAATGACGTGGATATTGTAATTTTATGGGAAAATTTCTACCATCCATCTCCGGAAATAAGTAATTTAGCCAATTTCTTCTTAAACGAAATAAAATAAGCTAGCGCGCCCTTGTTTCATTCGTTTGCGCGCCAGCTTAACACATTATCCTGATATATTAAAATTATTCCTCTTTCTTTTGAATCATCGCCTTAACTCCTTCTAAAACCTCAATAGGCAGGGCAAAAACCGTCATCTTGGAGGGATCTGGCTGAAGTTTTTCAATTGTCTGCAGCGTCCTAATAGAAATTCCGCCCCGTACCGATTTTAAAATATCGGCTGCTTTTGCCAAGTTCTCCGCCGCCTGGATTTCTCCTTGAGATTTAATAACAATTGCCCTTCTTTCTCTTTCTGATTCGGCTTGTTTTGCCATCGCTCTTTTCATATCTGCGGGAAGCTCAATGTCTTGCATTTTAATATCCACAACATCAATTCCCCACTCATCAGTTCTGGCATCTACAATTGATTTAATGTCTAGTGCCAACTTCTCCCTTTGGGTTAAAAGTTCGTCAAGCTCCACTCCGCCGATAATGTCCCTTAAAGCCGCCATCGCATACTGAGCCACCGCGTACCTATAGTTTTCAACATTAAGCACGGCGTCTTCAGCTTTTTTAACCCTAAAATAAACAACCGCGTTAATCCCTACCGGCACATTATCTTTTGTAATTGCTTCTTGTTGGGGAATATCAATAGTTACCACCCTTAAATCAACGCTGATAATCCTCTGAAAACCAACAAAAATCCATTTTAATCCCGGTGAAAATGTCCTACTATATTTACCAAGTGTTAAAACCACGCCTCTTTGGTATTGATCAATAACCCTTAATCCCAAAAGAAAATAAACTATTATTGGTAAAAACCATGCAAGATTCATATTGTTTTGTTTTTAAATTTAAAAAGACCTTTTGATAAAATTATAAATTATATCCTTTTAATAATTCTCAAAAACAGATAAGCAACTATGCCCCCAATTATAGCAGTAAAAAGTTGGCAAGGCCCCATCATCATCGCTACTTGCGAAGCAACCTCTTTTTTTAAAAGCAAATTAATCACTATTGAACTGGTGCTAAATAGAAAAATGAATTTTAAAATACTGGCGCAAATAATCCCAATCCAATAATTCTTTTCCTTTAAATAATTAAAACCTATAATCAAAATAGCGTTTCCCATCATAATAAAGGGAACCATTGGGGCAAGGACCGATGGCAAAAGCCCAACGCTAAGCGCAATTAAACTGGGAACCAAACCAACTAAAATCCCTGCCTGAACCCCTAAAATAATGGTTGAAATAAAAAGGGTCGCATTGACAATTGGACCGGTTAAAAATTGCTGGCGCAAAAGAGGGGCCAGAGTAGCAACGCCAATCAATAAAACAAAATAAACAAGAATTAAAACCATTTTGTTGCTTGGCGATAAAACCCTTTCCAAATTCCTCATTTAATTATTTAGTTTGTCTTATTTTTGACCTTTTTTGGGAAAAATATTTTGTATGACAAATTTGATGGATTTTTTCTTTGGAAGTAAGATAATCTTGATAAACCTTATTAACCACAGGGTTTTTATGGGCAAATCTTATTTGTTTTTGAACATCAATTTTATAAAGACCCCTCGCTCTTTCTTTTCTGATTTTAGCATTACTTGGCACTGGTTGTCCACCCCCGCCAATGCATCCGCCAAAACAAGCCATTACCTCCACATAATCATATAATTTTGGGTTGTTTTTAAGTCTCTCTAAAATTTTTTTAGCGTTCCCTATGCCACTAGCCACGGCTACCCTAACTTTTTTGTTTTTAATTTTTACCATCGCATCTTTAACCCCTTCCATACCTCTTATTTTTTTAAACTCTATTTTTGACAAATTTTTTTTAGTTTTTTGGACAATAGTTCGCAAAGCTGATTCCATCACTCCCCCACTGGCTCCATAAATTACTCCAGCGCCACTTGAAATACCTAAGGGACTATCTGGTTTTTGAGGTTTAATGTTTCTTAAATCAATCTTATTTTTTATAAAAAGGTAGGCAAGCTCTCTTGTGGTTAAAACATAGTCAACAGGCCTTAAACCATTTATCAACAACTCCTTTCTTTGAATCTCATATTTTTTAGCAACGCAGGGCATTACGGAAACAACGATAATATCTTTTGGATTAATATTCGAATTTTTCGCAAAATAAGTTTTGATTAAACCGCCAGAGATTATATGAGGAGAGCGCGCCGAGGTTAAGTTTGGTATTAATTCCGGATGATAACACTCAACAAATCTTACCCAAGCGGGACAACAAGAAGTAAACATCGGAAGATTCTTTTTATTTCTCAATCTTTCCATAAATTCATTGGCTTCTTCAACGGTAGTAAAATCAGCGCCCACGCAAACATCAAAAACCTTGCGAGCTCCTAATTTTTTAATACCAGCTGTTAATTTTCCAACAACCACCGAACCTAAGGGCAAATGAAACTCTTCGCCAATACTTGTTCTAATTGAGGGAGCAAATTGAAAAACAACAAACTTACCCCTTTTTTGAATTGGTTTTTCTACTTCTTCAAATTCTCCCACAGCTTCAAAAGCGCCAGCCGGACAATGAACAATACACTGCCCGCAATAAATACAATCTTTGGTTTTTGAAGGCACAACTTGAAAAAGATGTCCCTTTTCTTTGATTTCCAAAAAGCCCACACCTTGCTTTTCGCAGATATCAACGCAATTTCGGCAATCAATACATTTTGAACTGTCAAAAACAAGCGAAGGGCCAAATTGATAAACAGGATAATTAACTTTTCTGTCTTTAAATCTTGCTTTTTCAATATTGTATCTGCGAGCTAAATTTAAAAGTTGACAATTAAAATTCCAAATGCAATCTTGGCACTCTTCGGAGTGTTGAGCGAATATGAGCTCCAAATTAATTTTTCTTGTCCTCTCTATTTCTGGCGAAAAGGTTATAACTTCCATTTTATCGTAAACTTTGCTCGCACAGGCAGGATGAAGTCCTTTTAGTCCCTTTATCTCCACCACACAAAGTCGGCAATTGGCTTTTGCTTTTTCTTTTGCATCTTCGCAAAAACAAAGCGCGGGAATCTCAATCTTGTTTTGCTTTGCCGCTTCTAAAATCGTCTGACCATCCCAGCACCCAATTTTTCTTCCATCAATGGTAATTTGAATTTTTTTCTTTTTGCCCATTTTAAATCAACTTATCAATTAATGTTTTAAAAGGCACTGGTATAGTTCTGCCCAAAGGGCAAAAACTGGTTTTTTCCATAACAAAGAAAATATCTTCTAGTAAACTTCTGTCCAATTCTTTGCTCTTTATTATTTTAGCCAATCTAAAAACCCCCTCGCGACAAGGTACGCATTTGTCGCAATTGGCTTTCAAGAAAAAATCAGCCCATTTTTCCATTAAAGAAAAGGGATTTGTTTTTTTGCGATTATAAATCACCATAGCCCCCAAGCCCTTCAGGGGTTGATTAAGTTCTTTTGGAAGTAAAATTTCACCAGAGGCTCCGCCACCAGCTTGAACAAAAAAATCAAAATCGGGAAAATTGCCAGTTTTTTTTAAAATACGCTCGATTGACCAATTTTCTGGCAATTCATAAACCCCCCTTGGGTTTCCTTCTTGGCTAATAGAATAAAAACGGTTTCCCCGATATTTGTCTTGAGCAATCTTGGAAACCCAAAAAAAACTTTCAGCATTATTAATTAATGTAGGATACCCAAAAAGCCCAACCTCAGTGGGAAACGGGGGCCTTATTCTTGGTTCTGCTCTCTTGCCTTCAATAACATTTAAAATTGTGGTCTCCTCGCCAGCAAGATAATTTTTTGGTTTTTTAAATAAAATTATAGGAAGATTAGTGATGATTTTTTCTAATTTATTTTTATATTTTTGATAATACTGGGGATTGATATAAATATAAGCCTGAATTTGTTTTGTGGTTTTGCCAATGGTTTTGAGGGCGATTTTAATCCCATTTATTATTTCTTCGGGATAATTTTTTAAAATAAAACCATCTTTGTAAACTTCTGGCTCTCCCTCAGAAAGATTGCAAATAATATATTTTTTATCTGCCTTGGCTTTTGCTACCATTTCCCACTTTAATCCAACAGGAAAACCAGCGCCTCCCTTGCCAAGAAGATCGGCATCTTTTATCTTATTAATAATATTTAGGGCATCCATTTTAAATTAAAAATATAATTAAAATTTAGTATAACAAAACCAAAAAAAATTGGCAATTGAAAATGAAATGGGATGAAAAAATCCACCCAAAACTTAATAAATAAAGAGGGTTTGGATGCTGAATCCAAAATTTTTATTTTTCCTCTTGGCAGGGAGGCCATTTATAAATAAGAGAAAAAATAGTTCCTTTTCCTTGCTCAAAGCCTATTTTAATAGTTACCCTCTCAAGTTCTCCTGCTTTCTTTGTAGAAAAATCTAAATTTGATATCTATCTTCAATTCTCTCATCGTCTAATTCCCAACCCCTATCAATAAAGGCGTCTTTGGCTGGCTTTTTTATATAATCTGAGACATCCTTGTCTTTGTATAGAGTATATACATAATTTGCTTGATAAAAACATTCCCCCTTTTCCTCAGAAACCAACTCCATCCCTGGAATTTTGGGTATATTAATACCCCTTTCTTCTCCGGTTTCAGTAGTCCAAATAATTTTTTGACCACTACTTAAGCTCCAAAACACAAAACCAACCAGCCCAATTAAAATAATAACTATTATTGTTATTGTAATTTTGATTTCACGCTTCATTGCACTCTTGGTTTAATTTGATTCCACTTTCTTCCCACATTCGGGGCAAAACTTAGCCCCGGGAGCCAATTCTGCTCCACATTTTGCGCACTTGGCTGCCACATAAAGCGCCTCGCCGCATTCGGGGCAAAATTTTACATTTCCAGGCAGAGAAGCGCCGCATTTTGGACAAGATGCCTTTACTCTTTTGCTTCTCCAATCAACTTTACTGGGCAAATCTTTGGCGGCAACTTTTGCATGAGCATGGATTTCTTCAACGGTTCTTTCGGCTTGAGCGGCTGCCATTTCAACTCCAACATCTGGCGCACAACTTTTGCAAAGCCCCTTTTCCTCATTCCAGCATCTTTCTTGACAAACCCAATTTGAACATCTCGGACATTGAATAAACAAGGGCTTTATCTCTTCTATCGCCTCTTTAAAGGCTTTATCATGGGCTTGGCTAGCCGTCATTCTATGGGCCTCTTCCGTGGTTGAAGCAATTCTCTCAGCAGCTCCCCCCAAAAAACCTCCAACGACACCCATAATTCCAGCCACCGTTCCGGTGGTTGATTTCTTAAAACTACTTAAATAACCATTACCACACCTTTCGCAAAAAAACTTGAATTGATATCCCTTATCTGTGGAAAGGTCTTCATAGTTATTAGTAAATGGTATCTTTCTCATATTTTATTTGCCTTCTTTGTTAATAAAATCTGACCTTTAAATATTCTATTTTATTTTCCCTTTTTAAAAGCGATTTGGAACTTGATAGAACTCTTTTTAAAAACAAATGGCTATTTTTTAAATTAATATATGGGGTTAAAATCATTCAATAGGACTCCCCTTGCAATCAGACGGACAATTTCTAGAATCTTCCCCCTTATCCGGCTCGCAAAGCCCGTCACCACATTCGGGCGCCTCTAAAATGGGCCCCTCCTGAATAGTTGATTCTTCTTCTATTGGTTCTTTTTCAATCAACTTTGTTGTGAAAATAAAACCCAAAATTCCTCCCAAAAATAGAATAACTAAAATAATTATCAACCATTTTTTAAGACGCTTCAATAAACCCAAGACAATACTTAAAATAAAAATGACACCAGAAAAAATCAAATAATAAAAAGGGGTTCCTCTTTCCAAAAATCCTTCTTCTTGACCTTTTTTCTCTATTTCTTCTTCTGGTTCTTTCCCTATTTCTTCTGTTTTTTCTTCCTGCTCTATTTCCTTACTTTGGGGTATTTCTTCTTCTAAAAACCATTGATAAGGCAAACTATGACCAACTGCTAAAAACTCTCCATTTCCTGAAATGGCCGCAGAACCAATTACTCTATTTGTCTTTGCCTGCCAGAGCGGTTTATTGCTTTTTGCATCCCAAAGAAAAACGCTTCCATCGCCCGCTCCGCCAACAATATATTTTCCATCCGCGGAAACCGCACTGGCGTTAAACGGATGATTTCTATATTTATATTCCCAAAGTGGTTTGTTATCATCTTTGGTAAAAAGATAAAAATTACTATAATTTTCACTGGCGCCATCAATTGCCACTGCAATACTTGATAGATCAAAAGAAGCAGTGACAACAAAAGGCGGTGCCTCATCATGTACAACCCTTTGCCAGACAGGAATATTACTTGTCTTTTTAAAAACAAACATTTTTCTGTCCGGACAGTGGGTGCCGCCGGCCAAATAAGAGGCATCGGAAGCTATGACTATTGATTCAAAAATTCCTTCTCCTTGAAAGGTCCACAGGGGAGTTTCGCTTTTTCTTTCAAATAAAGAAAGACTATTTCCATGACCGGCTCCGATATAATTTCCGTCTTGAGAAATTGGAACAGAGAAAAAACCGCCCTCTTTTCCCTGATAAACCCAGATTGGTTCTCCATTTTTTCTTTCAAAAACATAAAGTTTATTAGTACCCACGCTCATATATTGACCATCATCAGAGATAGAAGTGTCTAAGACCCCGGATGTTGCCTGATAAGTCCAAAGTGGTTTTCCTTTTGATTTTTCAAAAAAACCAATCTTCCCATCAAAAGCGCCGGCAATTAAATAATTTCCATCAGCTGAAATGGAAACAGAACGAACCGAGATACCCAGTTCATATTCCCATAACGGTTCTGATTTTGAAGTGTCAAATAAAATCACTTTCCGGCCCGCGCCAACAGCTAAATACTTCCCATCTTGAGAAAAAGATAGTGTCCGAACCAAACTATTTGGACCATAAGTCCAAACCGGTATCTCTTTATCTTTTTGAAATAAAATAACTTGAAAATCTTTAAATGGCTCCTTTGAAGTAAAAACATAAGGCCCGCCATAGGTTCCACCTTCAAAATTGGGCAACCTGGCTTTTTCTGAATTTATTTTCGCTTCAAACCAATAAATATGACTGCCTAAATCATCGGCAGTGGGAGACCATTTATACTGATAACGGATCTTTTCCCCTCTTTTCTCAATCTGAGTCATTTGATAAAATTTTTTATCAATATAGACCAAAACTTCATCGGGGGTTCTATTTTTGGAATCAAAAAAATCAACTTCAAAAGTAATCTGTCCACCTGGCCAAGTCCAAGAAGGAGAAACGCGTTCATCAGATAGAGCGAGTTTTTGTTGGGCAAAAACCAAAAAGTTAGATTTAAACAAAAATAACACCAAGAACGCAAAAACAACAATTGCCAAAATAATAACTAAATTTTTCCTCATTCTCTTATTTTTTAAATTTAAAAATAATCTCAACTTGGAAGCCCATTAGATAACTTTATTAGTATAACAAAACCAAAAAAACTTGGCAATTAAGCGGTGTCTAAATTTGTAAAAAAAATAAAAATTATCTAAAATAGAAATAATGAAAATGACGGGGAGGATTTAAAGCCGCTGAAAAATTTTTGAAAAATCAAAAAAAATTATATACAAAGGTCGAAAATAATTAAGATGTAAAATTATGAAGATAGATGCAAAAATTTTAGGAGGAGCGATCTTGGTGGTAGCTATAGTGGTAATTTTAGTTGTCTTAGCGCCAAACCTTTCTAAAAAACAACAAGAAGAAGTATCTCCCACACAGGAAGAAACAACAGAAGAAACAACGCCTGGCGAAGAAACAACAACCGAAGAAGAAACAACGCCTGGCGAAGAAACAACTGAAACATTGGGTGAAATTTTAAGCAAGGCGGGAGATATCGCCTCTGTCAAATATGATTTAATAATGACCTCTGAAGGAATGCCGTCAACAACGCAAAAGGTATGGCTTAAAAAAAACAAAATGAAAACAGAAACAACAGTGGAAAAAAACACTCAAATCAGCATAATAGATATGGATGCAAAAACAATATATATGTATCTGCCAGCCCAAAACATAGCTACAAAAATGGACTTTAGCGATGCTCCGGAATCTCCCATTGAAAGCGTGGAAAATGTCGAAAATTACAACCCAGTAGTCATTGGCAGTGAAACCATTGATGGGAAGGCTTGTATTGTCTATGAAGTCACTGTTGAAGGGACAAAAGTAAAATATTGGGTATGGAAAGAAAGGGGATTTCCCATCAAGGTGGAAGCGGAAACATCAGAAGGAAAAGTAACAACCGAATACAAAAATATAGAGTTTGAAGACATTCCCGATAGTGTATTTGAACTTCCCAAAGGAGTGCAAATTATGGATTTTCCAACTGAGTAAACGATGTAGTAAGTTGGTATCCCACCATAAAGCCAATATTCAATAAAATCCCGATTTTGTCGGGATTTTATTTTTAA
>Ga0172363_10005179_pt1 | contig 10511 bp, 23 predicted proteins | sample LakKivs2_kivu2a2_FD_114541 | JGI IMG/M metagenome (GOLD analysis project Ga0172363, IMG submission 114541) | Sediment microbial communities from Lake Kivu, Rwanda - Sediment s2_kivu2a2 | ecosystem: Environmental > Aquatic > Freshwater > Lake > Sediment | place: Rwanda: Western Province, Lake... | reverse complement strand
GTTTTGTGGACATGACTATTCGGAGAAGCATGGCAAGATTGGTGTAAAACAAGCTGTGGATTTTTTTGCGGAAACTCGTAATTCTAAAGTAGTTTATGCTGGTAAATTGATATGGATGATTCCAAAAGAGTAAATAAAGAAAGTGAAAATCATGTTGAGGTCTGAGATTAAAAATTTAACGTTTGATAGAATAGAATCTCTAACTAATAACTTTAGTTTTACAGTGGGAGGTTGTAGAAGAAAATATGCAAAGTCAAACGCATTGTGTTCTCAACAACATCCCAAAGAACTATTCTCAATGATGACTTATTTGAAGGATAAAAACATTAGAAGTTATATGGAAATAGGATTAGGAAATTGTACAACAGTCTTTATTTTGGATTCTTTTTTTAGATCATTGTCCAAGCATTATTTAGAAACTGTTGGACTTTGCATTAGAGACTGTTCCAATTGTTTTACAGAATATGACGAACCAACTTGTAGATTTGTAATGGCTAATGTTGTAGATTATGACTTCTCTCTATTTGCTAATCAATTTGATTTCATCTTTATTGATACTAATCAAGAGCGAGCTAGTTTGGAGATTACCTTTGAAAAATGCAAAAATGCACGTTATGTTGCATTCCACGATGTTTCTAGTAAACGTTATCACTATGGGGCACGGAGTTTATTTAAGGATTTAGAAACTAAATATGAATCGCAAAAGTGGTCTCATAGCTTGGCTGGTATTGGTCTTCTCAAAATTAGGGGTTAATATAACATTAGTTAAAGATTTTTCTTTGTAAAAGAGATTAAGATACGTCTTTATAATAATAACCAAAAGGTGCCTCTACATGAAAAATGCTCTTGGAGCATTTCCTACTCGGAAACAGTTACGTCGAATGGGCTGTAGGAAAGTTCCATTCTTAGAAGCTTTCATGTCCATTGTTCCAAATAGTAAATCTGTTGTTGATCTCGGGGCTGCACTTGGTACTTATGTTATTCAGTTAAGAGAGAATGGTTATCAGGCAGATGGAGTTGATGGAACAGCAGATATAGAAAAGTGGTCAGATGGTTTAATAAAGTATATGGATTTGACTCAGGACTGTTATGAAATAAGAAACAAATATGATTGGGCAATTTTTTCAGAAGTTGGTGAGCATGTTCCGAGAAGTTTGGAATGTAAATTATTTGATGAAGTTTGTTCCATTCCAAAAGAAGGATTATTTGTTACTTGGGCTGATGGAATCAATCCCGGTTTTCAACACATAAATGTTCAACAACCAGATTATGTTTTAACAGAAGTTACAAAACGTGATTGGAAATACAATTCAGATTTAACTGAAGTTGCTAGAAAGCATATAAATCGTAGAGCAAGACGAAGACTTTTGGTGTTTACAAAATGATAAACTATCCACAATTTTTGTTTGCTACCCCTCCAAGAACTGGAATAGCTTGGGGTTTAGACGTATTTAAGTTGGCTGGATTTGGAGAAAAAGATTGTGCTTTCGCCAGAATCCCATTCTCTTACAATGAGGACAAAATGAAGCTACGAGTATCAATTGTTCGTCATCCTTGTGGTTGGCTGAGAAGTCTATTTTGTGCAATTAAAAGTGGAACATTTGATTTTTCTTCCAATGGTATGTCAATACTTAGTAGTCTATCTAATCTTTGGAATTTTTCGAGTTTTGTTGAAGAATATCTTAGAAAATTTCCTGGATATATTAGTTTTATTTTCTCACAATATCAATCTGATACTTGCATGCGATTAGAGGATATGCCTTGGGCGATGGTAGAATTCTTAGAGTCATTAGGAATAAGTGGAAAAGTATTAGATGAGATAAGAACTTTGCCAAAGAGAAATGTATCTAGTAATCTACCAATTTGGGATATGGATTTGAGGAAGAAGGTATTACAAGCAGAAAAGGAATATGCAGAAAGATATGACTACTATTAGGATGTAACAAATGAAGATTGAAATTGTTACCCATTGTTATGCAGCAAAATATCCACATTATGCACAAGCATTATGCTACAAGCTAAGTCAACTTGTATTAAACCCTCCTAGTTGTAATGTAGCTGTTACAATTTGTTATAACGAACTGGATTGTCTTACAAATCAAGTGATAGATTGGTTTGAGACGAAGTTGAAACTATATCATATGAGACTACCAGTTCCCTATTTAGGTAGGCGTTGTATTGGAAGGAATTATGCAGCTAGAACAACCAATGCAAATGTTGTTTGGTTTGATGATGTTGACCAAGTTTATACGAAAGAATGTTTAGAAACATTAGCAGAAATGACTTGGCCTTATGGTGCAGTAATGGTTTATCCTAAAATAATACAAATACATCAGGATCATGTTACAGGAGATCAAGTTACAGGATTGATTACAGAGCCCCAATTAAAGGATATAGATAAGACACTTTTTATTGAAAAGAAATATAATCGTGCTATAGGGGGAATACAAATAGTACAAGGTGAATTTGCTAGAGAGTTTGGTTATCTTGATGGAGATAGGAAGTGGCAGCAACCAAGATTAGACAACAATCCATTTGGAGATTTTCGAGATGATATTGCTTATCGTAGTTTTTGTCAGACTAAAGGCACTATTGTAGGAATTGATTTACCTGGAGTTTTTCGTATAAGACATACCCATACTTCATATCAACCACCAAAAATAGTACAATGAGTTTATACTTAAAAGAATCACGATCATTGTTTCATCATATTCCTAATACCGGGGGACATTGGATTGAAAAAGCTTGTTGTGCAACAGGAATAAAAGCACATAGACGAAATGTGGTTGTTTGTCAGAGAAGATTAAAAACTTATACTAAATTACATCCTTTGTTGGGATTTTATAATGGGGAAATTTTAAGTAAAATTGACTTTATCTTTACTTTTGTTAGACATCCAGTTAATTTCTATGAAAGTGTTTGGCGTAGAATTAAGATGGCTTCAAATAATGCAGAAAGGTATTATACTTGGTGGTCTTGGCATCCATACAGAGAAGTGGTGAAGTGGTGTCAGCAAGATTTTACTTTTGACGATTGGTTATATTGGGTATTGAAAGAACAACCACTATGGTATACCAGATTGATAGAGTCTTATATTGGTCCAGAAGGTGGTGAGTTTTGTTGGTTTATAGGTAGGACTAGAACTCTTATAGAAGATTTTTTCTTGGTAATGAACTACCTTGGTTATGGTGATAGGTTAAGAGAACACAGAAAAGATGTCCTTTCACTTGGAAGAATTAACCCTACTAGAGCTCCAAAAATAGAATGGAATCCAGACTTGCAAAAACAAGTTGAGTTATCAGAGAAATTAGTAATACAAAGATTCTTTTCAGAAGAGACTATTGGAAGGCGTTGGTATGTTCCTAAGAAAACTGTTAGTGAATTGGCTGAGGAAATGGCTTCCAAAAGAAAAGGACGAATTATCCCCCTATCTTGATTGTTTAATAAGGAAAAAAGGAAAAGTAGAGACAGTTAGATTTACAATCTATGGGAGTATGGGACTCCGATTAGTTGGTAGGGATGTATCTGGTGGGATTCGATTGATTGGAGAAGGAGAAGTTTTAGATAGAGAACATTTTTGGAAATTGTGGAAGAATTATAATAAAGATACAAAGTTCCATTGGGAGGATGGTACTGAATTTGTGCCAGAATAGAAATGAGTGATTTTCTAAATGTTAAACAAACTGCTCGCAGATTAAATTTATCTAAGAAAGAAGTAGAAAAGCTTTGTGAGGATGGAAAACTAGGATTTTGGCAGGAAGAATGGAATCGGTGGGTTATTTCTTTAGATGAGCTATTGGAATTTGCAAATCAAGAAGAGAGTTCTAAACCTTGATGCTTTAGCAACACTGCCATTCTTTCATTCACTTCCATTAGCAAAGAATAGACGTCAAATAGATGAGCTTTCCAATACCACTCTTTTGCTTCTTCTTCTGTTCTAAACAAATCTTCTGGTTGTACATCTGCAACATTTCTACTAAAATGATAATTAGAGCTGGAAAGGTGAAGAAGCTCTATTCCTTTGTATCCTTCTGATACTAATAATTTACCTTTCCAAGGAAATTGTGTTTGCCATTCTCCATGATCTTGTTAATCTATGGTCGGTCTGCATGTAAAAGCATGATCTACAGCTTCTTTTGCTGATTGTATTTCTTGCTTAAATTTCTGATAGCGATATTCTTGTAATCCACATAGAATTAGAGTGACAGTTGAGATAACCATAGTGAGAAAAAACAGTCCATGTGATTCTACTAATACAACTCATTATGTTTTTCTTAAAACGATAGTCATTGTCATTAGATAGCATTTGTTGTTCCTCTAAAAAAATGTAGTTATAAAAATTTTCTTTATTTCCTCTGCATCTTGTTTAATCTCTTGAAATATATTTTTTGGGGAATCATCTATGATATTACACACAATGAAAATTCCAGTTGTAATAGTCAATGTGAGAAAAATAACCAACAATGTTATACCGACGTATCTTATTATTTTCTTTAACAAACAATCACTATCATTGACTTCCTTTTCTGTTAGTCCTGGAGTGATGGATTCAAGTTTCTTCAACAAATCCTCACGAATGATTTTCATTCTCGATTCTCCTGTTTCTTAATAGCTTCGTACACTAGATAGCATTTGTGATTCCTTACTTATACAAATTCTCAAATAGAGAGTCTATTTTTTCTACAGCCTCGTTGGCTTTCCTTTCATACTTTTGTTGTCTATATTCTTGTATGATACAGAGAAATAATATACCAAACAATGCAATAGCTATTAGGGTTACAACTTTTACCATGCTCTTGTTAGAATTGGAGTCATTCATAGTTTGTGTCCTTTTTGTAATTTTATTGTCTTAAGTGCCCTGATACTAAACAACCTCCAATTTTATACAATTTTTCCTCAGATTCAATTGACCAGTGCAAATTCCAAGTATGTTTATCATGGGGTCTTGCTAGTACAAAATCCCATCGTCCATTTTCTTCTCTAAGTGAAACAACACGTATTCCTTTTGGAAACTCATCTGTGATTAAATAAATAGGTTCTGGAGTTTTGGATAGTTTCTTTTTTGCTTCTTCAAAACTTATTTCTTGAATAGTAATTCCCATCATTTTCCCAATTCTATTACTGTTCCTAGTTGATAAGATTCAATTTCTGTATTGATAACGAATTGAAACCCTAACTCCTTTGCTAATTCTAGTAACATTTCCCTTGTTTTTTCTTTGTTGTCTTCCCCACGAATGTTCTTAAAAGGCTCGTCCAGAATGACAATTCTGCGTCTTGTTGGTTTTGATAACAAAATACGAGCTAGACGCAAAGCCAATGTTGTTACGTCGATTACACCACCCCCTACTTCATTAAGTGGATCATCTAGCTCCACCCCATCCCTATTGAATTTCATCGTTGTTTCTGTCTTGCCACGTTTAGCTTCAAATTGAATATAGAAGTCATAGGGGTCCAAAAAAACAGTATTTAGGCAACGTGTTACAATCTTAGAAATTTTTTCATTGGCTCGTTGTTGTAGTGTTTGTGCAATTAGTTGTACGATTGTCTGAGCTTCTATTATGTCTAGTGCCTTTTGTTTTGTAGTTTCTACATTTGATTGTTCTTGTTTGAATTGCTCGTAGACCATTTGATACTGCATTAGCAGCTTATTAACTTGCTTTCGATAGAGTTGTAAGTTAAACATTTAGTTTAGAGCCCCACTCTTCCTTGAATAAATTATAGGCTTCTTCAAATTCTTGTTCTGCTTTCTCTGTTTGTTTTTGCAGTTTAGCTTGCAATTCTTCCGCTTGTTCGATTGTACTACAGTCAAATTCCTCTTTAAGTCTTGTCATTAGTTGCTGTAAGGCTCCCTCAGCTTTATTTGCTTCTCTCTGTAGCTTTTCTACTTTACTTTTCAGTTGTTCATATTCTTGTGGGGTAATCATTCTTCATATTCCATTTGCAACCAAACTTTTTTACCAACAAAAGGATTAAGTAGTTCATCAATTTTTTCATTATCTATCGTATATTTTCCCTTTGTAAGCATAGGATAACTAGCATATGGTCCTATATATTTTTTCACTACAAAATTCTCCCTATTCTTAGCTTCTGTGTTGTGTAGACTAAGCCATATTTTCTTTGGTTCTAATGTTGCAGGAATGTTGAAAAATCTATAAAGAAACTTAAGCAAATCACATGAACACCACCGTTCTGATTCTTCACTTTTTCTACCAACCAAATTGTAGAAACTGTCACCTTTTCTAATCAATACAACTTCTAGCAATTTCATTTCATTCCTCCCTCTATTTCTTCTAACAATATACGTTTCACACTATTACATACCTTATGGGAGCCAATATATCTTCGTACTGCATCACAAAAATCTAATGATTCCCCTTCTATACTTTTTAACTCCTCGATGAACTCGGCTAATTTTGCTCCTCCCTTGAATAACCTCATTTCCTCTTCTTCATTTTCAATCCATTTGTCTTGCGAAGTATCCAAATAGTGTCGAGTTATTTTTCCGTCTTCATGTAACAAACCTACTGCTGGTTTGTAATATCTTTCGTCTAGTTTTCTTGGAATCAAACAACCACAATTCAATACTTGTGTTTTTCCTAGTCTTGTGAGAAATCCACTATGGTTATCACCAAAAATTGCAATGTCATAACCAGACAAGCAATTACCAAAATTTAATAGTCTATCTTCTTCTGGTGCATTTGGATAGTTGTGTTTACTGATCCAAATATATTTGTGAATGATTGCTACACTTAGTTTCTTCAGTTCATTATCATAATTTGGTGGTTTTACTTCAAATCCCCAAGGGAATCCACTTAACCATAAGTTGTCTCTTCTAGGACTAAATGGTCTTTCTTCAAGAGGACATATTCTGTTACAAAGAACCATAGAGTAGTAAGCTGACTTTCTCACATCTTCATATCTATGGAGTGGCAAATCATGTTGCCCTGGTATGGCTATCATTTCAGGTAAATTTTCAATAGCCCAATTTATCAACTCTGGACTACAATTCCATTTGTCAAAAATGTCCCCTGCACAAATAATAGAGCATTGGTATTCGCTTTCAAGATTGTATAATTGATCTAAGATTCTCTTCTGTGCTCCCCACCAATCTGGTTCAGCAGAACGTGCAATTGGTGGTGTAGAGGAAAGATGCAGGTCTGAACAGAAGATAGCTATTACTTTAGACATATTATTTAAGTCCGGGAAAATTATTACATCCCCATATCAAAAGAGTTGCACCAATAAAGAAAGCTAATATGTTCAAAGCTCTAGCTATTGTCCATTCATCATTATTTTTCATATTAAGATTCTCCTATTCGATAAGCAAAAAACCGTGCCCATTTTCCACTACTAACCATTTTTCGTAATCTTCTGGTTCAATTACTTCTATTTTGTAATCATTTGGTTTTGTTGGACTTGAACGAAAATCCGCAATCCAATAATAATGTAACAGCATCTACGATTTCTTTTTTTGTTGGCATTACATCTCCTTCAGTTTACTACCACAAATTGGACACAATCCTTTTGTTTTTTCTCTTAGCTCTTGCTTTGTTTTCTCTACTCTATTATACCCTTCATCACTGGTTTTTTGTGATTGTTTAATTCCAATTGCTAATTGTACTAATGAATGTAATCTTTTCTTCCCCTCCATCATTTTTGCATAACTATCGTCAATTTCACTCAAGTCTAGCTTCCCTATTAACAATACTATTTCTCTAGTTTTTCGTATTGCTTTTAGAAACTCTTCCAAATTGTCTAGTCTCCCGCACAACTCCCTAGCTCTCTGAGCCCTAGACATGGCCTCTAAGGCCCCTAGCAGTCCCTCAGATAGTCGTTTATGGGTAGTTTGGTGGTTTGATGCCTTAGTCAACAAGTCCCCTAATTTGGCCCTCCTATCGTTTGCCTCTTCTACTTTTTCCTGTTGTTTTTCAAGCTCTCTTAGTTGTTGATCTACAGTCTTGATAAACTTCAGGCTCTCCCTATCGTTTTTTGCTTTCTCCAATCTTCCTTCACAAACTTCTAATTCTACTTTTGCTTTTCGTAGCTTGCTTGCAATGCTACTACTTACTTTATCAATAATTCCAAGGTCAACAACTTGGTTCAACTCATGGGCTAACTCCCCAGCAGTCAAGTTGAACCAGAATGGAGAGTCATGTTGACCTTGGAAGTTTGTTTCATCTACCGATAGTAGATTTGCTATTTCAGAGGGAACACCATTTCCAAAAGCTCGATATTCTTTTTCATCAAGACGATAGATGTTTTCATTTCCATTTCGTATACGTTCTATTGTGTGTCCACCAATTCTTAGTTTTGTGCTTGTTGTTTTTTCACCTTGCTTTATGAATGAGTCACCTCTTGGTTTATTCAACATCAACCAACGAAGTGCTCGAATTATTGCAGATTTTCCAACATCACTTGGTCCAACTATTGCAGTTATTTGTGGATCAAATTCTACAAGTAACTTAGAATGTAGTTGGAAATTATGGATTAGTAATTTTTTCATTGGTAATCTTTAGAAGTGTTTAATGATCTTAGTTTCTCTTCTTTCTCTTCCTCTCTTCGTAATTTTTCTAGGTTGTATACTCTTTGTTCTAAATCTCTTAGTTTCCTTTCTAATTCACGAATCCTTCTTTCATCCCATTGTTGTTTCATTTTACTTACATTTCTTTCCAAGAATTTCTTCTCTTCTCTTTCGATAACCATATTCTGCAATTAACAAAGCATCGGCGGTAGCATGAGTTATTTTGATTTCTGGAAATAATTCTTGTGCCTTTGCTTTGGTTACATTCTTATCACCTTTGCTAAGACAACCTAGTTTTCGTTGCCATTTGCTAGACCATATTGTTTCAAATGAAATACCTGCTGCTATCAAAAAAGCTCTTAACATTCCATAGTGCTGTCCAAATTTGAATGTACTTGATACTCCCTGTTTTGGCATTGCAGCTACTTGTTCAATAAAAGCAAATAGATCAATGTTTCTCCATTGTAAATTTGTTATGCACTCCCAAACATCTCTTTCCGTTTCTGGCATTTTCCAAACTTTAGCAATCTTAGTAAGCTTTCCATTTACTTTCATTCGATACAAGAGAGCAATGCCACCAGACTTACCAGGGTCTATTCCTATGATAGATTCCATTGTTAATTTACTCTAAAACTTTGTTGGTTTTCTATACTATTTGCTAATGATCTTAGCACGTTTGGTAGCTTTTGATTTTCTATTTCTGATACAACAAACCCATTACCTTCTATATCATAAACAATAAGCACATATTTAGCATCTGGTGTTATAACAGATTTAGTAACATCTCCCAAGAGAGCACCATATTCATTTCTTTCCTTTATTGACATATCCTTTAATGATTTCATTTTATCCCTTTCGGTCTATATTCTAGTGACTTAATCCCTAACTTCTCCATTGCTTTTTGCCATTTCTCTTTTGTTACTCTATCTTCTACTAATTCAAAACTATCCACTCCGATAAATGGGAGTTGTGTTAATCTTATGTTTCTTCTCCATATTTCATTTCCTAATACGATTTTATTGTAGGCAGTAGAATCTGGTTTTATCCTACCCTGTAGAAACCTCACTGCTGTTTTTTCACCAATGCCTCTTATTCCAGGAATGTCATCGCTATGGCAACCTGCAATCGCTTTCACATCAGCCCACTGACTACAACTAATGCCCCTCTCTTTTACAAATGATTGTTCAGTAACTACTTTTCCTTTTCTAGGATTCCAGATAACGATTCTTTCTCCAGACAACAATTGGAATAAATCACTATCTGTACTTATAATTACTGCCTTATCACTATTCAGAGTATTGCTACAAATAGAAGCTATAACATCATCAGCTTCATAACCATCTTGCCAGAAGATATTTCTAAATCCTAAGAATGGAAGTATTTTATCCCTTAGTTTATTTATCTGTTTGTGTAATTGTTCCCTTGCTTCCAATTCTTCTTTTGTCATTCCATTTACTTTTTCTTTTCGTTTTGCTTTGTAGTCTGGATAGATAGTGAGACGCTTTTCGTTTCCAGCATCAAAACAGAAAACTATTTTATCTGTAGAAAATAATTCTAGCAGATTCTGAATGTCCCTTAGAATGCCAAAAATTACACCTATTTTGATTCCTTGATTAGATAAGTCCCCCAAAACATAGAAGTTTCGATAAGCCAAATTGGGGACATCAAGAAGAAGCCAAGTTTGCTTCATTGCACATCTTCCGGCCATTCTTTGGGTCTTGGTAGATTTTTACATCTTGGACACAAATGATGTTCGCCATAGAGAAACCATACACCATACCATTCTTTTGGTAGTAAGATTATTCTGTGTTTTAGTCCATCTCTAGCAATAGTGTCATTGTCTGGACACAATGCTTTAGTTCCACAATTCTCACAAACTACTTGCCAACGAAGAGACCAACTCATTCTCATTTCTCCAAATCCGGGTCAGATTCTAATTCTAAATCCATAACCGTTCTTAGACACATTGCAGCTATTTGTTTTAACTCTT
>Ga0172363_10005176_pt1 | contig 10516 bp, 4 predicted proteins | sample LakKivs2_kivu2a2_FD_114541 | JGI IMG/M metagenome (GOLD analysis project Ga0172363, IMG submission 114541) | Sediment microbial communities from Lake Kivu, Rwanda - Sediment s2_kivu2a2 | ecosystem: Environmental > Aquatic > Freshwater > Lake > Sediment | place: Rwanda: Western Province, Lake... | reverse complement strand
TGATAATGCAAAATCAGTAACTTATCCTCTTATACGTACTGAAATAACCCCTCCTGTTGTTTCCATCCTGGCTCCCTATGCCTCGGATGACGGTCAGATCTATCTCGACAAGAATGATCCTTCCCTGTTCCTTCAGGGTAAGATCACTGACGAAAGCAAAATTAAATCTGTTTTCATTGACGGAGTGACAGCAAGTTACCCGGTAGGTGATCTGAATCCGACTTTCACGGCAACCATTGACATTCTCAACAAAAACAAGATTGTTGTTGAGGCTGAGGATATTTATGGAAACAAACAGACTGCCGAATTCCGTCTTAACAGGGAAGGGGCCGCAATTTCAGAGACCAATCCAATGGGCAAGACCTGGATCGTATTTATTCAGAACTCGAAGTATTCTTCTTTCGCAAGCCTTGACGGGCCGGTGAAGGATGTAAGTACAATGCGAAGGGCTCTTGCAGGGTATCAGATACATAATTACATCGAAAAACAGGATATGACTAAAGCAGAAATGGAGAAATTCTTCTCCATAGAGCTCAGGGACCTGATAAAGGCAAACCAGGTTAAATCGCTGCTTATATGGTATGCAGGACATGGCAAGTTCATAAATGATGTCGGTTACTGGATACCTGTCGATGCACAGCGTGATGATGAATTCACCTATTTCAACCTCAGCTTCCTCCGGGGGGCAATGGAGTCGTACCTTGCCTATCTTACACATACACTGGTTATTACTGACGCGTGTGAATCTGGTCCGAGTTTCTACCAGGCAATGAGGTCTGACCTTAAGAAAAGGAGTTGTGATGACTGGCAGGCAACACAGTTCAAATCGTCACAGGTCTTTTCATCCGCGGGATATGAGCTGGCTGTCGATGATTCACAGTTCACAAGGACTTTTGCAACGGCACTCCAGAACAATCCCAATGCCTGCATGCCAATCGAGGAGGTCGTGGCAAAGGTTTCAACCGCTGTCGGTTCAAACAACCAGCAGAAACCGAAATTCGGCAAGATAACAGGTCTTAAGGATGAGGATGGTACATTTTTCTTTATAGCCAGATAATATTGATGAAAATAGCATTTTGGTCTTGCATTAATAAGGTCATCAGGCACATAAGCCTGATGACCTTGTTTTTTGTTCTGTCTTCCGGTATTCTGGATGCGCAGACTTATTTTTTTGAGAAATATAGTGTAGAGCAGGGGTTAAGCTCGTCGAAAGTATATACTATCCTGCAGGATAAAAACGACCTTATATGGCTCGGAACAGAGAGCGGAGTTTCAAGATTCAACGGATCGGGCTTTACTAATTTCACCGCCGCCGAGGGCACTGCAGGAAGCGGTGTTATGAGTCTGACGGAGGATACTCTTGGAAGGATATGGTGCGGACACCTTAATGGTGGACTGACATTGTTTGACGGCAAAGGTTTTACAAGAGTTAAAATCGATTCTGTGAATCTTAGCGGAGATGTAACATCCATCAGGCAGGCCGGAAAATACATTTGGCTGACAACTTCCAGGGATGGGGCGATCAGATGTGATTTTCTTCAGCCAGGTGATACCGTAATGACCGCAAAACAATATGGCGGAAGAGATGGACTGAGTGATGTGATATCATCTTCCTATGTCGATAATGATGGAAATTATTACTGTATCCTTCCCAACGGGGGAATAAAAATATATAACAGGGAAGAAGATACCTTTAAAACATATATGCCTAAAGGCCTCACCGATTATTTCGCAGTAGTTACAATCTTTATGGACAGCCGCGGGGATTTCTGGTTCGGCACTCATTACGGAGGGCTTTACAGGCTTGTGAAGAAGACAGGTGAAATGAAGGTGTACGATGTAAGGGACGGGCTTGCGGGAAATTTCGTTTCATATATTACTGAAGACTACAGGGGAAACGTATGGGTAGGTACCTGGGGAGGAGGTATTACATTGTTCTTCGACGAAAAACTGAAGACCTTCAACCGGGCGAACGGACTGGAAGCCCTTACCGTTCACTGTATGACTGAAGACAGTGAGAAGAATATGATTATTGCAGATCACTATACCGGGATCAGCATATATAAAGGAGATCATTTCACATCTGTCACCGATCCCGCGATAATTCAGGATAAGCAGGTTTTTGCAGTTGAGGAAGACAACCAGAACAGGATATGGATCGGAACAAATGCAGGACTTTCAGTCTATGATCCTTCAGCCCGGACCGGTAACCCTGTGAAGGTATTCAATGAAAAAACCAATAATCTTGTCAATACCAGGTTCATAAAAATGGATAAGACCGGCTTAATGTGGATAGGCACTTACCAGAGAGGTCTTCTGAGCTTTAACCTGAGAACCGGAAAGATGTACTTCGATTCTTTCCTTAATGAAAGCCTGGAAAGACAGGGTGTCATTACTGCACTTGAGATTGACAATAAGAACCGGGTCTGGATTGGTAACTACGACAGGCTGGTAGTATATGACCAGTCTGCAGATGAGATCAGAACCTTCACGCAGGTTGACGGGCTTGCAGGTACCTCAATAAAAGCTCTTTTCTGTGACAGGGATAATAATATATGGATAGGATCGGAAGAAAAGATTGGGCTGACCAGATACGATTCAAAGACAGAAAAATTCAAACAGATAAAAATAACTGAAGGCCTTGTCCCGCAGGCTATTTCCCAGACAGGTGATTCAAAGGTATGGGTAGGTACCGGTGGCGGACTGCTTGGAATAATAAATGATTCAGTTGTGACAACCATTACTGAGAAAGACGGGCTTCTTTCAAATAATATTAAGTCGCTTGAACCCCAGGGAGACAACTACCTGTATATAGGCACCAATTTTGGATTGAACAGGCTCAATTTATCTGACGGCAGTATCGCAACATTCACTAAAAGAAATGGTTACACCGGAATTGAATCTTCTCCCAATGCAGCCTTTACAGACAGCAATGGTAACCTGTGGTTTGGCACCGGAAACGGGGTTACACGTCTTGACCCTGATTTAATGCCCCCGACCGACATTAAGCCGGTTGTGCATCTGAGCAGCATGCAGGTTAATTATGTGCCCAGGGAAATGGTCCCCGGAATCAAGCTTAATTTTAAGGAAAAGAATATTCTGTTCAACTATTACAGCGTTTCGCTTGTTGACCCTGAAGCTGTTAAGTTCAAGGTCATGATGAAAGGCTTTGATACCGACTGGAGCCTTGCTACATCAGAGACTATGAAGAATTATCCACTGCTGCCGGGGCATTATACTTTCAGTGTAAAAGCTTCAAACAGCTACGGCTACTGGAATGAAGTACCTGTTGAGTATTCATTTGTAATCAAACCACCATTCTGGAAGACACCATGGTTTATTGGTATCTGCATCGTGCTGGCTGCAATAGGCATAATGTCATATATTAAAATCAGGGAAAGGAACCTTATTCTCGAAAAGAAAATCCTTGAGCAGAAAGTAGCAGAAAGGACTGCAGAGGTGGTTCAAAAGAGTATGGAAATTGAAGAGAAGAACCGTGACATAACTGCAAGTATCAGGTATGCCGAGCGGATTCAGAGGGCAATGCTACCCAGGGAGGATACTTTCCTTCAGACATTTGTTCTTTACATGCCAAAGGATATTGTGAGCGGCGACTTTTACTGGATGTACGATAACGGTGATCTGCAGTTCATAGCAGCCTGTGATTGCACAGGACACGGAGTGCCGGGAGCATTCATGTCAATTATAGGGCATAACTCGCTAAACAAAATTGTGCGTGAATTCGGTATTACACGTCCCGGATCGATACTCGATCAGCTTAATGTTGAGGTTGTTAAGGCGCTTACACAGAGGAATGAAGAGACCATTAATGACGGAATGGACCTCACCCTGATAGCTTTTAACAGGAAAAATTTCACTCTTGAATTTGCCGGTGCATATAATCCATTATACCTGGTAAGGGGTGGAGAAGTGATTGTTCATAAAGCCGACAGGTTCCCGATTGGAATGACATCTCTCGAATCGAAGAAATCATTTGTGAACCAGCAGGTCGAAATTAAATCTGGAGACATGGTCTATATGTCTTCCGACGGTTATGCAGATCAGTTCGGATCATCTGAGGCTAAGAAATTCAAATCAGGGAATGTCAAGAAGCTTCTTGCCCAGATCTATATGCTTCCTGTTGAAGAGCAGCGAAAAAAGCTTGAGAAGGAGATACTAGCATGGAAGGGCGACCTCCCGCAGGTTGATGATATCATGTTCATAGGAACAAGGATCCCGTAGATCAGATCTTGGCTATCTTCCGCCATTCCTCATTTCCCCGGTTTTTATTTTTAAGGGCGATGATCACCTCTTCGGGTGTGCTTACAGTTTCCCAGATGGCTTTATGTTCTTTCCTGAGAAAATTGTTTTCGACCATATCATCGAAGAACCCGAGAAGGGAATTGTAAAAGCCAAGAGTATTGAGAATAATTATCGGCCCATCAAAAAGGCTGAGCTGCTTAAGGGTTATTGCTTCCGCTAGTTCTTCAAGGGTACCGACTCCGCCTGGAAGAGCCACTATTGCTTCAGACATTGCAAACAGCTTCTTCTTTCTTTCACTCATATCCCCGGTAACGATCATCTCATCAACCCCTTTATGCCCCCATCCTTCGTCTTGCATAAACGAGGGGATCACGCCGGTTACTCTGCCTCCATGCTGTTTGACGGCATCTGCAAGTCTGGCCATGAGGCCGATGCCTCCGCCTCCGAAGGCAACCTCAATACCTTCACCGGCAAGAAGCTCACCAAGCTTTGAAGCAGCTGAATAATAGTCTTCATTTACCCTGCTGCTTGAAGCAGCAAATATACATACCCTCATAAACAACAATTAAAAAAGCCGTCACAGTTTAACTGCACGGCCATATATGTGATGGTTATTATTTAAAGCAATGCATTGAGCTTATTTACAAAATTTACTTTAGGAACAGCACCCACCTGCTTATCGGCAATCTTTCCGTCCTTGAAGAAAAGAACAGTCGGAATATTCCTGATTCCGTATTTCGCAGAGACATGAGGGTTGTTATCCACATCACATTTTACAACAACTGCCCTGCCTGAATATTCTTTCGATAGTTCTTCAATAATTGGTGCAATCATTCTGCAAGGACCGCACCATTCAGCCCAGAAATCGACGACTACAGGCTTGTCTGATTTAACTACTAATTCCTCAAAATTGCTGTCATTTACTTCTGATGCCATAGTGTTGGTTTAAATTTTTTAATTATCTGACTGTTATTATATTGCTGACCCCCTACCCTTCCCTTCCCCCAAGGGGGGGTTCGCATGCAAAGATAGCTAATTAACTTTATATTCGATACCCGGATGATCATCGAGATAATTAATAAGCTCGTTATTGAGCCGTATCCTTACAGTTCTTGAAAACATAGGAAGAGAAATCCTGTCATCACTGTCGATGAACAGGAATTTAAGCTCGGTATCGCCCTTGTTTTCCTTAATCAGGTCTTTAAGTTCATTAATCATTCCCTGATTCAGATTAGCAGTATTGATCATAAGAGTTACTGATTTAATCAGTTCGTCCTTAACACTTGAGAGGAGGTTTATTTTTTTAATGCTGAATTCCAGTTCATCTTCTTTATATCTCTTTTTCTGAACCCTTCCTTTTACAAGAAGGTAATAGCCTTTGTAAAAAAACTTGCTGTTGTCAATATAATCCTTGTCGAACATTACAAAGCGGAACGAGTCAGTATAGTCCTGAAGCGTGAAATTCCCGTATGGTTTCCCGTTCTTCCCTATTCCGTTCCTCGTTTCGGTGACCATACCGGCAACAATAACTTCCCTGTCGAGATAATCTTTCATATTCTGAAGCTCTGCAAGAGTTGCGGTTGTAAATGTATTTATCTCGAGTTTGAAATCATCAAGGGGGTGTGATGACAGGTATATGCCGATAACCTCTTTTTCACGGTTCAGCTTTTCGAGTTTCGGCCAGTCAGGGCAGGTTGTTGGTTCGGGTTTTACCATATTAAAACCTTCATTGTCTCCAAACAGGGTTTGCTTTTGTGAACTTTTAAGGGTTTTTGCATTATTGCCGTATCGTATCAGGCTTTCTATAAAGCTTGTTCCCCTGGTATCCAGTGCGAAGTACTGTGATCTCGATATTCCGGTGAAGCAGTCAAATGCTCCTCCAACAGCCATGGCTTCGAGGTTTTTTTTATTGAGTGAATTCATGTTAACCCTTTCAACAAGGTCATAAATATCTCTGAAGGTGCCTTTTGCTTCGCGTTCACCTATAAGTTGATCTACAGCGCTCTCCCCGACGCCTTTTATAGCGCTTAACCCAAACCTGATATTTCCATCCTTGTTTACCGTGAACCTGACATGGCTTTCGTTGACATCAGGCCCCAGGACATCCATTCCCATCCTGCGGCATTCATCCATGAAGATTGTGATCTTCTTTAAGTCATTTATGTTCCTGCTAAGTACAGCTGCCATGAATTCTGCCGGGAAATGGGCTTTAAGGTAACCTGTCTGGTAAGCTATAAGGGCATAGCAGGTTGAATGTGATTTGTTGAAGGCATACTGTGCGAATGATTCCCAGTCAGACCAGATCTGGCTGACAATAGCTTCATCATATCCTTTTTTGCTGCAGCCTTCGAAGAATTTCAACTTCATCTCATCCATAATGGATTTCTTCTTCTTGCCCATTGCCTTGCGGAGGGAATCTGCCTCTCCCTTTGTAAATCCCGCAAGCTCCTGCGAAAGAAGCATCACCTGCTCCTGGTAAACAGTTATCCCGTATGAATCGCTGAGATATTTCTCCATAACCGGCAGGAGAGTGTCAATCTTTTCCTTGCCGTGCTTTCTCTTGATGAATTTAGGAATATATTCCATCGGGCCCGGACGATACAGAGCATTCATTGCAACCAGATCCTCAAACCTGTTTGGCTGCAATTCTCTGAGGTATCGTTTCATGCCGGCTGATTCAAACTGGAAGATCCCGGTGGTTTCCCCATTGCTGAAAAGCTGGAAGGTTACCTGATCGTCAAGGTTGATATTGTCAATATCTATAATAATACCTTTTGATTTTCTGATATTTTCGACTGCGTCGCGTATTATCGACAGCGTTTTGAGCCCCAGAAAGTCCATTTTCAGAAGGCCCACTGACTCAACTTGGCTTCCATCATACTGAGTGACATAGAGATCAGTGTCTTTTGCCGTGCAGAGGGGAATATATTTATCAAGTGAATCCTTCCCTATGATAATTCCGCAGGCATGCACACCCGTCTGCCGAACCGAACCTTCAAGCACTTCAGCATATTTAAGAGTTGAAGCTATAAGCTTGTTTGAAGAGTTCTTCTCCTTAGCCAGTTCAGGTACTTCGCTGTATGCCTGTGAAAGGGTGATCCCGGGCCTTTCCGGGATAAGCTTGGCAAGACGGTCGGCATCGGGCAGGGGAAGTTTCTGTACCCGGGCAACATCTCTTATTGCCATCTTGGCAGCCATGGTGCCAAAAGTAATTATATGCGCCACCTTGTCATGGCCATATTTTTCGACCACATACCTGAGTACAGATTCTCTTCCGTCTTCATCAAAATCAATATCTATATCAGGTAGAGAGATACGGTCGAGGTTAAGGAATCTTTCAAACAGCAATCCGTATTTTATCGGATCTATATCGGTAATTCTCAGGCAGTAAGCAACAGCTGATCCTGCTGCTGAGCCTCTCCCCGGTCCAACCGATACTCCCATTTCCCTTGCTGCCCTCAGGAAATCCTGGACTATCAGGAAGTAACCCGGGAATCCCATCTTCGCTATCATTTCCAGCTCGAAATCAATCCTTTCTGTATGTTCCTTTGTCAGGGTTCCCCATCTCTCTTCAGCCCCTTTGTAAGAAAGGAACCTCAGGTATTCATCATTATCCTTATAACCTTCAGGGAGTTCAAAGTCAGGCATGATGGGCTCATGATCGAGCCTGTATTTCTCAACATCTGCAATCAGCCCTGCAACATTATCCACGGCCTCAGGAATATCGCTGAAGATCTTCCTCATCTCCTCCTCGCTTTTAAGGTATTCCTGTTTTGAATACCTGAGCCTGTTGGGATCGTCAATATCCTTTGCGGTGTTAATACAGATCAGGCGGTCGTGTGCTTCAGCATCTTCAGCATTTATGAAATGAACATCATTTGTTGCTATCAGCCTGACATTATATTTTTCTGCAAGCTTCCTAAGTACTTCAATTACTTTTTGCTGAAGGGGGAAAACAGTTGTATCGGCTTCAGGATCATAAGTTTCGTGGCGCTGGACCTCGAGATAAAAATCTTTTCCGAATATGTCAATATAGCTTTTAAGGGCAGCTTCTGCTCCTGCTATTGTACCATTAAGTATTTCATCGGGTATTTCGCCGGCAAGACAGGCTGAGGAGGCTATCAGTCCTTCGTGATACTTGGCCAGCAGTTCCTTGTCAATCCGTGGCTTGTAATAGAATCCCTTAATCCAGGCAGTCGATACCAGTTTGATCAGATTCTTATAACCTGCAAGGTTTTTAGCAAGCAGTATCAGATGATCGCCTGAACGATCCTCCTTGCCTGTCATTTCTGCGATTGATCTTTTTGCCACATAGATCTCGCAGCCGATAACAGGTTTGATCCCCTTTCTTGTAGCCGTACTATGGAACTCCTTGACTCCAAACATGTTGCCATGGTCGGTAATCGCAATTGATTCCATACCCAGTGATTTTGCCTTATCGATCAGCAGGGCAATATTTGAGGCTCCATCCAAAATAGAGTACTGAGTATGAACATGTAAGTGAGCAAAACCAGCCATTTAAGGGATTATTAAAATCAAATCGGTCAGTGAACAAAAATAAGGAAAAATGAATAAAAAAGGCCATTAAAAAATATGTTCAGAACAATAATCTGTAACCTGTTTAATACCAGTTATAAATCCGTCCATGCAATCTGTTGGTTGGTGTCAGATTGCATGAATCAGGTTTTATAATTTCAGTTTTCGAAAGTGACATGATCATTTTCACGGACAGTAAAAGGAATCTTAGTATTCCTCAGTATTATTATTAACCTAAACTAAAAGTTATGAGAAAGATTCTCTTGGTCTTTTTTGTTTTTTGCGGGTTTTTAGTTTCAGCGATTGCCCAGCAAAGAACTGTATCCGGTACAGTGACTTCATCAGTGGATGGTGAGGGAGCCATGCCGGGCGTGTCGGTATCTGTGAAGGGAACCACAATCGGTGTCACAACCGATATTGAAGGTAATTACACACTGGGGGTTCCACAGAATGCCACAACTCTTGTTTTTTCATATATCGGAATGAGAAAGCAGGAAGTTGAAATAGGAGGCAATACCAACATTAATGTAATTCTGGAACCGGATATACTGGGACTTGATGAAGTTGTAGTTACTGCTATCGGGATTTCAAAACAGAAGAAATCACTCGGTTATGCAGTTCAGGATGTGAACGGTGAATCCATCAATAAAGCCAAAACAGGAAACATGCTGGCTGCAATCACCTCCAGGGTTGCCGGTGTTAACATCACAAGTTCGGCAGGTACTTCCGGAGCTGCCTCTTTTATTACGATAAGGGGGCAGAACTCAATATCGGGCAACAATCAGCCATTATTTGTTGTGGACGGTGTTCCCATCGACAACTCTATGAACTATACGGGCAATCCCGATGACGGAAGGAACAACCTGACACAGGGTGTTAACTATTCTAACAGGGCTATTGATCTTAACCCTGACGACATTGAAAGCATTTCCGTTCTTAAGGGCGGTGCAGCAACAGCACTCTACGGAATGAGAGCAGGTAACGGGGCTATAGTAATTACAACAAAGAAGGGCGGTGACACAGCAGGTAAAATTGCTGTCAGCTTTTCTTCATCCCTTGCCCTTGACCAGGTAAACAAACTTCCTGAGATGCAGATGATGTACGCACAGGGACTTAACGGGGTTTACAATACTTCAACCCCTTATTCATGGGGGCCCAAGATTTCCGATATGCGTTATGACGGCGATCCTCATTACCCTCGTGATATCAATGGAAGACTGGTTCTTGCAACAGATCCGACAGCAAAATCAAACCTTCTGGCGAATGCATATGATAACTCCGGAAATTTTTTCCAGACAGGGATGACATATAATAACAACCTTGTACTTACAGGCGGGAATAAAGATGCCAGTTTTCTTCTCTCGCTGGGTAACAATTCATCTAAGGGAATTGTCCCCAACAATAAATTCGGAAAGACCACAATCAAGCTTTCCGGTGATACAAAAATAGGCAATAAGATCAGGACCTCGGCAAGCGTAAATTATATTCATTCAGGCGGCGACAGGCTTCAGCAGGGTTCAAATACTTCTGGTGTAATGCTTACACTGCTCCGCTGTACACCAACCTTCGATAATGCCAACGGACATGGCAGGAACGGTTACAAGTATGAAGATTCTTACATGTATGAAGACGGGACTCCTCGAAGATATACTGCATCATATGATAATCCCTACTGGACTGTGAACAAGAACAAGCTCACAGACAATGTTGACAGGAT
>Ga0172363_10005175_pt1 | contig 10518 bp, 9 predicted proteins | sample LakKivs2_kivu2a2_FD_114541 | JGI IMG/M metagenome (GOLD analysis project Ga0172363, IMG submission 114541) | Sediment microbial communities from Lake Kivu, Rwanda - Sediment s2_kivu2a2 | ecosystem: Environmental > Aquatic > Freshwater > Lake > Sediment | place: Rwanda: Western Province, Lake... | reverse complement strand
TAATCATTATGACTGATGCTGATGTCGATGGCTCGCACATTCGTACCCTGCTCCTCACTTTCTTCTACCGCCACATGACAGAGTTGATCAACCAGGGCTACCTCTATATTGCCCAGCCGCCCCTCTACCGGGTCAAGTCCGGTAAGCAGGAGTCCTGGCTCTACTCTGAGCAGGAAAAGGAGGAGAAGCTCAAAGGACTGAAAACGGATAAGGTGGAGATTCAGCGATACAAAGGGCTGGGAGAGATGACGCCTGAGCAACTATGGGACACAACCATGAACCCCAGCACCAGAACCCTCCTCAAAGTACAGGTAGAGGACGCCATAGCCGCAGATGGGGCTTTCCGTATGCTCATGGGCGACGAGGTCTTGCCTCGCAAGAGATTTATCCAGGCCCACGCTCAGAGCGTGAAAAACCTCGATATCTAGCCGTCGCGCTTCGATCAGCCTCGCCTAGTTGTTGGGCGCGGCAGGAATGAACCAGCATCAGGTCGCAGACCCAGAGTATAGTCCCTGTTCCGTTATGTATTTCTCTACGCCAGGGGGCACCAGGTAGCGAATGGACAGCCCTCGGGCTACGCGCTGCCGGATTTCTGAGGAACTAATCCCGATTACAGGCATATCAAGCTGGATAACTTTGTCCGGCAGCCCGGGTATGGCTTCCTCTAAGTGCCCCAAGTCTCGTGAGCCTATCCTGGGGGCAACCACCAGCTGGCATAATTGAACTACTTTTCCTGGATCCTTCCACAGGGGCAGCTCGACCAATGTATCGCGCCCAAGGATAAAGAAAAGGCTGGATTTGCTGCTCGGCTGGTCTTTCAGCAATGTCAGCGTATCGACAGTGAAAGAGGGGCCAAGGCGGTCCACCTCGAGAGTGCTAAGCCTGAAATAGGGATTATCTGCTATGGCACGGCGGACCATCTCTACTCTGTGGACTGCCGGCGTAATGTCACGACCTTGTTTGAGCCAGGGCTGCCCGGCAGGCACGAACAAAACTTCGGTCAACCCCAACTCGACCCTTGCTTCCTCAGCGACGATCAGGTGACCTATATGAATAGGGTCAAACGTACCACCAAGAACGCCTATGCTCACTTCTTTACTTTCTCGGCTTGGGACGGAAAACCGCTATCTGGGCCGGGGAGTTCATTTCTTCGTCGCGTTTCGCCTGCTCCACCATTTCGATGGCCTTCCTGGTCAATTCTAACACGCCTTCGCCGCTCACTGCAGAGATGTAGAAGACGGGCATCCCAACCCTGGCAAGGCGTTGTTGCAGCGCAGGCAAGGAAGCCCGGACTTCAGGCAAATCCACCTTGTTTACGGCCACGATTCTGGCTTTGTGCCCCAAATCGTCGTATTGGGCGACCTCTCTGTCCAGCATGCCGAGGTCATCGACAACGCTGGGCGAACTGCCATCCAGCAGATAAATCAGCAGCTTAGCCCTCTCCGCGTGACGTAGGAAGTCGTTCCCCAGCCCTTTGCCCAGGTGAGCACCTTCAACCAGGGCAGGGATTTCGGCAACAATGTAATCGCTTCTATCACTAGGCATGACGCCCAGAATCGGCTGGCGGGTAGTAAAGGGGTAAGCAGCAATTTCGGGCTTGGCTCTCGATACGGCAGATAGTAAAGTCGATTTCCCCGAGCTAGCAGTGCCGACAATACAGATATCTGTAATGAGTTTTACCTCGAGGATAATAGACCGCTTCTCTCCTGGCTCACCCTTTCCGGCAATCTCGGGTGCTTGATGCACCGATGTGGCAAAACGAGCATTCCCGGGGCCTCCGCGACCCCCCTTGGCCGCCACAATCCTTTGTCCTGAAGTCTTCAAGTCCGCCGACAGCGTCTCTTGCCCTGACTGGCCTCCAGCGAAAACCATTGTGCCCGCCGGCACTGAGATAACCAGATCCTTCCCCCTCCTGCCCCGTTTCCGGGAGCCCTCACCGCGACGACCGTCCTCGGCCGCAAACTCCCTTCTTCGCCCGAGCGCGGTCAAGTCCACCAGGTTAGGATTACATGCGATAACCACACTCCCACCCTCCCCGCCGTCTCCACCATCCGGCCCGCCGAAAGGAACATGCTTCTCCCTTCGAAAGCTGACACAACCATCACCGCCACCTCCACCCACGACCATAATGCCCTTCTTATATATCACCTCGATAACTTACCACACAGTTAATTAGATTAATAGATGTATATTAATTACTATAAGCGATGCCATTGTGGGGAAGATCGTCAATTGTGGAGCTTGGGTCCAGCGCGGAAAACGGGCGAGTATTAACAACAATTTATCGACAAATTGTCGCCGGTTCTAAACAGCCGGGGCTGTCGTGTTATAGCCTGGCTCGAAACTGAGCCTCTCTTTAATCTCCGCGACCTGGTCGCGAAGATGTGGGTTAGTGCTCAATGCGCTGGCTATTCTCTCGTAGCCGTGAAGAATTGTGGCATGGTTTCGGCCACCTAATTCTTTGCCAATCTCGGACAGAGAGCAACTATACCCCTCGCGCAGGAGGTAGACGGCTATGTGTCGGGCCAGAGTTGTTTTCTTGTCTCGCCGCTTATTAGTCAGCTCTTCTACGGGAAGGGCGAAATAATCAGCCACTGTCCTCAATAGTTGCTTTATGTCTTGTTTTGATGCCCTGCTTGTTAACAACTTGTTGACTGTTTCAGGGGTGATGTCGGCTCCGCTTAGCTTAGCCTGGGCGGTCAAATACACCAGAGCGCCTTCGAGCTGGCGGACATTCTCGCATACTTTCTCGGCGATGATGGACAGCACCCCTTCAGGCTCTGAAGTCATCAGTTTCTCGGCTTTGGCCCTTAAGATGTTCAGGCGTGTTCCAAAGTCGGGTGGCTGTAAGTCCACGACGAGTCCGCCTTCAAGGCGCGATTTCAGCTTGTTGCTGAGTGGATGCATATTCTGGGGCGCGCAGTCGGCCGTTATGACGATCTGTCTGTTATTGCTGTATAGCTCGTTGAAGGTGTTGAAGAAGCACTGTAGTGTTTGTTTCTTGTCAAGCAGAAAATGAAGGTCGTCGAACAGAAAGACATGGATGTTTCTGAATCTGCTGCGGAACTTGTCCACTTGTTTCTCTCTCACCGCTAATACAAAGTCGTTGGCAAACTGCTCCGCGGTGACGTAGGCTGCTTGCAGCCCGTTGTTTGTCGTTAGATGGCCGATCGCATGTAGCAAGTGAGTCTTACCCTGCCCGGTGGTGCTGTGTATGAGGAGGGGGTTGTAACTGCTCCCTGGATTCTCAGCCACCTCCACAGCGGCAGCATAAGCTAAACGATTAGTGTCGCTGACAACAAAGTTATCGAAGGTATACTTGGGATTGAACCTGTGCTGCGCGGCCTTGCTGCTTGTTCCGCCATCGGTTTGAGCGACCAGAGGGCTGGTCGCCGACTGTTCGCTATTGTAGACCTCGAACCGGACGTCTATATCCTTGCCGGTAATATCAACCAGGGTCTTCCTTACCAGCGGGTAGAGGCGTTTGGACAGCCACTCGGCGACAAATACATTAGGAACACCGACTACAAATACATCGTCGCGGCAATTCAAGCCCTGGCTATCTCTAAGCCAGGTTGAGTAATTCGCCTTGCTAATCTGAATCTGCAGCTTGCCGAGGGCACTCTGCCAAATATCTCTTGCTGATTCCAATCTATCCCTGTCCCCAACAGCGCTCAGCCACGAAGATAGCTGAAAAAGGTATTGAAGAACGGTTAAGATTCGAGAACTCGCCAGTTGCTAATCGTAACCAGTTACAGAATATCAGGTTCTGTCAGGCCTTCGCTAGGCAATGTTTGACATAATTGGAAAATTAATAAAAAATGGTTCAACTATGACAGTCCGTAGCGTTTTCATGGGCACGCCCCAGTTTGCCGTGACTATATTGGAGGCTTTGCTGCGAAACTCCTACCAGGTCCTCGCTGTGTACACTCAGCCCGATAAGGCGGCTGGCAGGGGACGCCCGGTTGTTTCTCCCCCTGTGAAAAGACTGGCGCTGGAGCGGGGAATACCAGTTATTCAGCCCACGACTTTTGAGTCAAGCGAGGTCGTGGGCAAACTGGCCGGTCTTCAGCCCGAGCTCATAATCGTGACGGCCTTCGGCTTCGTTCTTCCCCCGGAGGTGCTTTCCCTGCCCAGATTTGCCTGCCTTAACATTCATGCCTCGCTATTGCCGCGGCACCGAGGCCCGTCGCCCATCGCCAGTGCCTTCCTCTGTGGAGATGAACTCACTGGCGTTACCGTAATGCTAATGGACACCGGACTGGACACCGGGCCGATTCTGGCCCAGGAAAAAGTGAAGATCTCCTGCATGGATACCACTGGCTCGCTGAGCCCTAAGCTGGCCGATGTAGGCGCCAGGCTTCTGCTGCAGGCCTTGCCCGGATGGCTTCGAGGTGAACTTAAGCCGCAAGCTCAGGATGAATCTCAGGCTACCTACAGCAAGTTGATAACCAGCAAAGATGCCGAGATAGATTGGCGCCACTCCGCGCCGGAGCTCTGGCGAATGGTGAGGGCGTACAACCCCTGGCCGGGCTGCTATACCTGGTATCAGGGGAAACGACTGAAGATCCACGAAGCCGTTCCTCTCGGCGATGGGCAGAACGGGCAGACAGGTAAGGTAATTGCCCTGGCAAAAGAGCCTGGGATTGGTGTGGTAACTGACAGGGGTATCTTGGGGCTTTGCCAGATCCAGCTGGAAGGCAAACGAGAAATGCCGGCAAGAGAGTTTGTCCGCGGGAAAAGGGATTTTGTCGGCTCAGTTCTGGGGCGGAAGTAGCTTCTCCAGCCAACACTATTCAGCAGGCATCACTACCCAGATTTGTAAGGACTGCCTAGTCGAAGCCGGGCCAGGTGGCAACGTTTTTGACAGGCTCCCGCTCGCTTTCCACTTTGTTGGCAGGGAAATCCCAGTCAGGATAACCAATGGCCACAGCAGCTATGATCCGCTTGGACTCTGGTATTTGAGCGTATTTCCTCAACACCTGAGGATACATCGTCCCCTGATCTTCAACGCAAGTCCCCAGGCCGAAATGCAGCGCGGCAAGACAGATAGTCTGTATGACAGCCCCGATGTCGAGCAGCGGCCCGCTTTCGCCAAGACAGCGGTCGACGGACAAGATGATTGCTGCCGGGGCATCGAAGTAACGGAAGCCGCGCTCCCGCCATCTTGCCCTTTTCTCCTTGTCCTCACGCGGTATATCCATAAGCTCGAAAAGTTGCTGGGCAAGGGCTACCTGGCGTTGGCGGTAAATGCTATCCTTCGGCCAGCCAGTAACCACGTGCTCTGGATTGGGGGCGACTCCGGAATTTAGCAGGTCAATGTTGCCCCGTCTTACGTTTTCCAGAACATCACCGATGAGCACGGTGAATTCCCAGGGTTGGGTGTTCATGGCAGATGGTGCCTGGCTCGCCAATTCCAGTATCTGCTCCAAGACCTGTCTGGGCACAGGGTCAGCCTTGTAGCCTCTGACGCTCTTGCGTTTTTTTACAGCCTCGATGACATCCATAGACTATGGGACAGCAGTCATAGGCTCTGATTCGTAAATCCTTTCCTCCGCCAGCTCTGCTGGACTGAGAGGGACGTCGGCCTCAATATCTCTTCCTTCGATTCCTTTGGCCAGGATTTCTTTGTAGTATTCGTGCTGGATTATCAGGTTCATGATTTCATTGCTGCCGGTCCAGATCATGATGAGCCTGGCTTCTCTGAGCGCCCGCTCCACCGGGTAGACATTGGTATAGCCGATGCCGCCCAGAATCTGCATGGCATCATTGACCACTTCCCAGTGTGTCTGGGTAGCCAGTTTCTTCACCTCGGACACCAGTCTCCTTTGATAGGCCGCGGTTCCGACTCCATCATCGATGGTCTTGGCCACGGCGTATGCCAGCGCGCTAACAGCGTCCAGCTTGGTGACGCAGTCGGCTATCTTGAAGCTTATCCCCTCGAAGTTCCTTATGGTCTGACCGAAGGCTTTCCGTTTGTTGGCATAGCGAGCAGCCACCTCCAGAATAGCTCTAGAGCCGCCCACTCCGCCGCCGAGCAGCCTCTCGGGCACCATCAATTTATAGAATACCTTTGCTCCTTCGTTCACCTTTCCCAACAGGTTCTCTTGCGGCACAGGCACATCCCGGAAGACCAATCTACCTGTGCCCGCGCCGCGGCAGCCCATCAAGCCGTAGACATGCTTGACCTCCACGCCCATGTTTCTTTCGACAATAAAGGCGCTGATGGAATCACGGCCGGCACCGGGGTTCGTGACGGCGAACACAAGGAAAAAGTCGGCACCTTCTGAGCCGACGACAAAGCGTTTCTGTCCGGTAAGGTAATAGTAATCTCCTTTCTGGCGCGCCACTGTTGTAGCACCGAAGAAATCGGAGCCGCCTCTGGGCTCGGTGAGTGCCTCGCCAGCCCACCGTTTGCCGGCGATCAATGGCTTGAGGTACTTCTCCTTCTGGGACTCGGTACCAAACACATTCAAGCCCTCTCCAACGATGGAGGTCACGGAGACCAGACAGGCAAAGGGCACCCCGAGCTTATTCACCTCTCCCACCTCGATGAGCTCATCTACCCATTTCAGGCCTCTACCGCCATATTTCTTGGGGAATCTGATGCCGAGCAAGTTTCTCCTGCCGGCTTCCTTGACAAACTCGTACGGGAATTCGACCTTATCGGCGTCCATGTCCAGTATGAGTTGGCGTGGTATGCTCTTGACCAGGTCCTGAACCTCTTGTCTGAATTTTCTGCGCTCGTCCGTTAAGAATACCTCTAGCATTGCTTCCTCCTTCCGCGTTGATGGGCGGGTTTCACCGTCCCGGACCAACCGACAGAGGGAGAGTCTAGTTCTCCGGGATCGCGGTCAACAGTATAGCATGTGTTAACTTGTGGCTGAATCCGGCTGACCGGTTTTCAACACCAGCGCGCCAACAGGACAAACGACCACACAATCCGCGCAATCCTGGCAACGGGACCTACCCACTGGCTCATCTCCAAAGGTTGTGACCATTCTTCGGAAGCCCCGGTGGGCAAAGCCGATGACGCCTTTGCCCGGTTTTTGCTGGCAGACCCAGACGCATCTGCCGCAAAGCACACACTTATTGGGGTCATAAATGAATAGGGGGCTGGTCGAGTCTACTGGTAGTTCGGGCAAGATTTTCCTGAATCTTTTTGTGTTCAGCTTAACGCCGAGATGTTTGGCTATTTTCTGAAGCTCACAGGAGCCGCTCCTGAGACAATGAGCGCAGTCCACGGGATGGCTGGCCAGCAGCAATTCAAGGGCGGTCCGGGCGAGCCTCAAGGCCTTTTCTCCTCTGGTGCTGACCACCATCCCCTCTGCTACCGGAGTAGTGCAGGCGGTAACCGGATTGTCTTTGCCTTCAACCTCCACAAAACAGAGGCGGCAAGAGGCAGAAGGCTCGCTCTTTTCCCGGATAGCGCAAAGGTTGGGGACGTAGATGCCATTAACCAGAGCTGCCCACAGGACTTTCTCACCCGGGGCAGCTCTCACTTTTTTGCCGTCAATCGTCAGAGAGACTCTCTTGCCTTTCGCCAGTGCTCTCTCCTTATTCTCCCGCCGAGCCCGGGAGTATCATAGTGACGCTGCCTTCTCGGTCCTTATAGCATACTTTAAAAGAGTCCCTGTACCTTGCCGGTCTTGGTATCAACGTCTACCCTTCTGAATGCAGGGTCCGAGCTGGTGCCTGGCATCAGGCTGATCGTCCCGGCGCAAGGACAAAGGAATTTCGCCCCTGAGTAAATCAGCACGTCACGAATCGGCAGACTCCATCCCTTGGGGACGCCCTTAATGGTCGGGTCGTGCGTCAGGCTCAAATGGGTCTTTACCATCATCGTGGCGTATTCGTTGTACTTAGGGTCGGCCTCGAACATCTTGGCCTTGGCCTCGGCTTCCGGGCTCCATGACACCGCAGCCGCACCATAGACCACTTTGGCGATCTTGTCCACTCGCTCTCTCAGCTTCATTTCGTTGGGATAAAGGAATTTGAAGTTGTTCTTTTCGTCGCAGGCTTCCATAACTGCATCGGCAAGCTCCAGGGCGCCGTCGCCACCTTTAAGCCAGTGTTCGCTGACTGCACAGCGCGCCCCGGCCGCCTCGGCCGCCTTGCGCACCATGGCAACCTCCGCCTTGGTGTCGGTGTGGAAAGAGTTGATGCACACCACCGGGTTGATGCCCGCCGTCCTGATGGTGTTGATGTGGTGCAGTAAGTTGGGAAGGCCTTTTTCCAGAAGTCCGAGGTCTTCCTTAGTGTAGGACTCAGGGAGGGGCGCACCGGCCGCTACTCTGGGCCCGCCGCCATGCATCTTGAGGGCTCTAATGGTAGCCGTAAGCACTGACACATTTGGCTTGAGACCGCTATAGCGACACTTGACATTCCAGAACTTCTCGAACCCGATGTCTGCGGCAAAGCCGCTCTCGGTAACATGGTAGTCGAACATCTTCAGCGCGATGCGGTCGGCGATGATAGAGGACTGCCCCACGGCGATGTTGGCGAACGGGCCTGCGTGCACCATGCAGGGCTGGTATTCAGCCGTACACATCAGTGTGGGGTTGATGCTGTTGACCATGTAAGCAGTCATGGCGCCTCCCACCTGCAGGTCTCTGGTGGTAACGGGATTGCCATCTCTATCATAAGCCACAGTGATTTCATCCATCCGTTTGCGCAGGTCAGCGAGGTCTGTGACGATAGACAGCATGGCCATAATCTCGGAGCTCACGGTGATACCAAACCTGGACTGCATGGCATAGCCATCCATGCGACCGCCGAGGCCCATCACGATGTTCCTGAGGCTCTGCGCGCAGAAGTCCATGACCCAGCCCATCTCTACCCTGGTCGGGTCGACGTTCAGGCGGCGCATCCCGGTACGCTTGGCCAGTTCCTCATCACCGTAGTTACGTTCGTGTTGCATTCTGGCGGTAAGGGCGACCATAGCCAGGTTATGGGCGTTCATCACGTTATTGATGTCACCGGTAAGGCCCATAGAGAATTCCGTCATAGGAATGAGCAGGGCGTTGCCACCGCCGGCAGCAGTACCCTTGATGTTCATGGTCGGACCGCCGGACGGCTGGCGTATACAGCCGCCCACATTCTTGCCCCGCTTGCCTAGGCCTTCCAGGATACCCATCAATGTAGTTGTTTTCCCTTCGCCTAGCGGGGTAGGCGTGATAGCAGTTACCTCAATATACTTGCCATCGGCCTTCTTCTTGAGGCGCTCGATGATTTTCATGAAATCGAGGCGACACAGTCTCGCGTAAGGAATGATCTCATCCTTCTGCAAGTTCAGTTTCTGCCGCCACTCCTCGGGCGTCGGCATGTGCTCTTCGGCAGCTTCCGAAATCTGCCAGTCCTTCATCTTTGTTGCATCGTAAGCCATGATACTCTCCTTTCTTATCTCCTTTCTATACTACTATTTCCTCGGGCGCTCAGCTCTGCGCTCAGCTGCTACTACGGTGTTGACCAGAAGCATGGTAACGGTCATGGGACCAAGTCCACCGGGGACAGGAGTAATCGCCTCAGCCTTCTCCTTGACCGGTTCGAAATCTATGTCCCCCACGGTCCTTTTGCCTGTCTTGCTTGTTGGGTCGTCAATCCAGTTGGAGCCAAAATCTATGGCGATCACGCCCTGCTTCACCATATCGGCGGTGAGGAATCTTGGCTTATTTACGGAGACCACCACTACATCGGCTCGACGAGTATAGGAGGATAAGTTCCGGGAGGAGGGCTGGCAGAGGGTGACGTTAGCTCCTACTTTCTCTTGAGCCAATATCGAGGCCAGAGGTTTCCCCACCAGATTATCTACATTCACAATCACAACCTCCTTCTCTTTGAGATCACCGTAGCGATATCGAACCAGCATCTCCCAGATACCGGTCGGCGTTGCGGGAAGAAATGATTCTTGCCCCATCCAGGCCTTGCCCACATTCATAGGATGAAACCCGTCAACGTCTTTCTCGGGGAGGACAGCGTTTAGCGCCTGGTTCTCATCCAGGTGCCCGGGAAGAGGAAGCTGAATGAAAATGCCATGGATGTTCGGGTCCTTGTTAAGCCTCTCGATTTCGTTGAGCAAATCCGCCTGTTTCGTGTTCTGGGGCAATCTCACCATCCTTGAGCTGATACCAAGTTCTCCGCTCGCCTTCTCCTTGAGCCCGATATACGATGCGGAGCCCGGGTCCTCGCCAACAAGGATACCTGCGATTCCGGGAGTTATTCCCTTTTCCTTAAGCCTGGATACCCTGCCCTTCAGCTCCTCCCTTATTTCCGTGGATAGTTTCTTTCCATCAAGTATAGTACCCGACATATCATCACCTCACAGAAGACCTCTGGTCTCACCGCCCGGTCAGCTTCTCAGCGGCTTTTACCGTGTTGGCCACCAGAAGCGCGGAAGTCACCGGACCGGTGCCGCCGGGGACAGGAGTTATCGCTCCCGCCACCTCCTTAACTGCGTCGAAGTCCACATCGCCGACCAGCTTGAACTTCCCCGGATTCGCCGGGTCCTCTATCTGGTTC